>Ga0265798_10005312_pt1 | contig 17415 bp, 5 predicted proteins | sample P3T30metagenome_FD_192430 | JGI IMG/M metagenome (GOLD analysis project Ga0265798, IMG submission 192430) | Plant litter microbial communities from East Loma Ridge, Irvine, California - P3 T30 | ecosystem: Environmental > Terrestrial > Plant litter > Unclassified | place: USA: California... | reverse complement strand
TCGCGCTGGCGCGCACCATGGAATACTTCCGCATCCCGCGCAATGTGCTGACGGTTTGCCTGGGCAAGTCGACCTATGCGCGCTGCGGCATCATCGTCAACGTCACGCCTTTCGAACCGGAGTGGGAAGGCTATGTGACGCTGGAGTTCTCGAACACGACGCCGCTGCCGGCCAAGATCTACGCGGGCGAGGGCTGCGCGCAGGTGCTGTTCTTCGAATCCGACGAAGTCTGCGAGACTTCGTATAAGGACCGTGGCGGCAAGTACCAGGGCCAGCATGGGGTGACGTTGCCGAAGACCTGATACGATTCTTCGTCAAATCCTGGTCGGCTGCCGGGCCATGCGCCCGGTCTCGTTGCTGGCCAATGCCGTCGTCTTTTTCGATGATGCCGCCATTCAGCGGTCAAGCCGCCGCAGCCCGTGACGGCATCGGTCGCTGACGCGCTCCCAGTCGCGCTATCGCACAGGACCGCGTTGCCTCACCCTCTCTCCTGCGAGCCTGGCTCCCCTTTTCGGCACGCCCATCACATTCCCGCCATTTTCGCAGTGGAATGCCTCATCGCGGCCGTTTGACTGGCCGATATAATTTCTTTATAAAAATATTTCTCAGAAGTTACAGTTGGAGAGAATTTTCCGACGTCATTACGCTATTCTCATCAGCCAAATCGTAAATACCCGGTGCGTTTTTATTGCGGCGCCCGTTAGCTCATGTCGTCTGCGTAGAGGAACCGAACGCCGCATGTGCCTACAGCGTCGTTCCTGTTCGCATGCAAACGCGTGCATCGGCGCGCTGGCGGCCGGAGCGGTGTCGACAGTCACTGATGAAGAAACTAGACCTGGATCGGACGTCGTTTTTTTGGGCGCTGCAAGCATTGTGCGGATTGCACCGCCGGCCATTTTCCCTGGAGCTGGCGAAGCAGCAGCTGGTGGCCCCTTATTCGAACGAGCGGCTCGAGGCCGCGCTCGCCGAGTATGAACTGGAAACGCACTGCGTCAAGACCAGCGCCCGCAAGCTGCACAAGGAAAGTTTCCCGCTCCTGGCCTGGATGAGCAGGAATGGGGCGGAGCAACTCCCCAAGGAGTCATCTCCCGGCTTTGCCCCGGTCCTGGTGCTGCAGGCGAGCGACACCCACGTCCTGGTCGCGACGCTTGACGACAGTGCGCCGCAGACCATGGCAATCGAGCAGTTTGCGCGGCAGTACCAGGGGTGGGTGACCCGGGTAAGCATCAAGTCGGCATCGACCGGCGACCCCGACGGCGAGGCCAGCGAGGCAAGCCAGCGTCGCTTCGGCTTCGGCTGGTTTGTCCCGGAGCTGCGCAAGCACAAGAAGCTGTGGCACGAGATATTGCTGGCCTCGCTCGTGATCCAGCTGATTGCACTCGCCACACCCCTGTTCACCCAAGCCATCATCGACAAGGTCGTGGTGCACCACACGCGCAGCACCCTGGTGGTCATCGGATTCGGCATGGCAGTGTTCATGCTGTTCTCGGCTGCCCTGTCCTGGCTGCGCCAGTACCTGCTCCTGCATACCGGGAACCGGGTTGACGCGGTCTTGGGCGCGGCCGTGTTCGCACGCCTGTTCAAGCTGCCGCCCATGTATTTCCAGCACCGGGCTACGGGCGTCATCGCCGCGCGCCTGCATGGTGTCGAAACGATCCGCGAATTCATCGCCAGCGCCGGCGTGACGCTGGTGCTCGACTTTCCCTTCCTGCTGATCTTCGTCGGGATCATGTTCTACTACAGCGTAACGCTCAGCCTGGTCGTGCTGGCCGTGCTCGCGGTAATTGCCATCATGAGCCTGCTAGTGGCGCCGCTGTTCCAGCGCCGGCTCCAGCAGCAGTTCCAGCTGGGTGCGCGCAACCAGGCCTTCCTGACCGAGTACGTGGTTGGCCTCGAGACCGTCAAGTCGCTGCAGCTTGAACCTCAGCTGGACGGCAAGTACGGCGCCTACCTTGCCGATTACCTGAAAGCCGGATTCGATACCAAGCAGCTGGCCAACAGCTACAACACCGCGGCCAACCTGCTCGAACAGGTCATGACGCTGCTGATCCTGGTAATCGGCGCGCACACGGTCATGAGCGACAGCGCCTTCACCATCGGCATGCTGGTCGCATTCCAGATGTTCGCCGGCAAGCTGTCGCAGCCGGTGCTGCGCATCGTCGGTTTGTGGCAACAGTTCCAGCAGGCGCGCCTGTCTGTGGCGCGCCTGGGCGACCTGATGAACGCGCCGATCGAACCCTATTCCTCGCTGCCGGCGCGCGACAGCGTGCGCAAGGGAGAAGTGCACGTCGAGGGCATCGGCTTCCGCTATTCGGAGCAGTCGCCGCTGCTGTACGAGCAACTCTCGCTGCACGTGCGCGCCGGCCAGGCCATTGCCATCATGGGCCCCAGCGGCTGCGGCAAGAGCACGCTGGCCAAGCTGCTCCAGGGTTTCTACCAGCCGACCGCGGGCCGGATCCTGGTCGACGGCATCGACATCCGCTACCTGACGGCGAATGAATTACGCAGCAATTTCGGCGTCGTGCCGCAGGAAACCGTGCTGTTCTCCGGGACCATCTACGACAACCTGCTGATGGCCAGCCCCGACGCGAGCATGGAGCAGATCGTCGCCGCCTGCCGCATGGCCGAGATCCACGCCGTCATCGAGGCGCTGCCCAAGGGCTACCAGACCGAGATCGGCGAGCGCGGCGCGGGTCTCTCGGGCGGGCAGAAACAGCGCATCGCGATTGCGCGCGCCTTGCTCAAGCGTCCGCCGGTCCTGGTCTTCGACGAGGCCACCAGTGCCCTCGACGGCGCGACCGCCGAACAATTTGCCCAGACGATCAATGCCCTGAAGGGGAAAGTCACGATGCTGTTCATTACGCACGCGCTGCCGAAGGGACTCAAGCTCGACGCCGTGTTCCGCCTTACCGGCAAGGGTGCGCAACTGCTGACGCCAGCCACGCCGGCGCCGCCGGCGCGTGCGGGCGCCGGCGGCGCCAGGCTGGCGCGGATCGACGGCGGAGGGACGCCATGAACGCGCCGCACGCGGCGCCTGCCGCCGGCGCGCAGCCGGCGCCGTGCCCGGAGCCGGTCCCGGCGCTGGCCGAGGTCATCGCCCTGCGTCCCCCAGGCCGCTGGCACGATCCCTTGAAGCTGATCGAGCAGGAAGCACCGAGCAGCGTGGGCCGGATCGTCCTGTGGACCGTCTGCATCCTTGTCCTGATCCTGCTCGCCTGGGCGGCGGTGGGGCGGCTCGACATCATCGCGACCGCCCAGGGCAAGCTGGTGCCGCAGACGCTGGTCAAGGTCGTCCAGCCCGCCGAGGCGGGCGTCGTCAAGCGCCTGCTCGTCGCCGAAGGCCAGCATGTCAAGGCCGGGCAGGTACTGGCGCAGCTCGATCCCACCCTGGCCGCCGCCGACACGCGCGCGGTCGAAAGCGAACTGCAGGCCCAGCAAATGCAGGCGCGCCGCGTTGTCGCCGAACTGGACGACCGTCCGATGGCGCCGGCCGGCGGCGACGACCCGCGCCTGTTCACCCAGGTGCTGGGCCAATACGAGGCGCATCGCAAGGCCTTCGCCGACCGCGTCGAGCAGGAGAAGTCGCTGCTGCTGAAGGCCGAGCACGAGCAGCGCAGCGCCACCGAGGTCCTGAACAAGCTCGAGCAGACCCTGCCGGCCTACAAGAAGGCCGCCGACGCCTACGCCAGGCTGGAACAGGAAGGTTTCATGGGCGGGATCGCGGCCGACGAGAAGCGGCGCGACTGGACCGAGCGCATGAAGGACCTGGACTCACAGCGCGCCACGGTTGCCGCGCTCGACGCGACCATCGCGGCCCAGCGCCAGCGCCTCGGCCAGATCCGCAGCGACTACCGTAGCGAGCTGGAAAAGGAACTGGCGGCGCTGCGCGCCCGCATCGAGCAGTTGCGCCCGACCCTGAACAAGTCGCGCTACCGTCAGGGCCTGATGGAACTGGTCGCACCCCAGGACGGCGTGGTCAAGGACCTGGCAACGACCACCGTCGGCGCCGTGGTGCAGCCCGGCAGCGTCGTGCTGACCCTGGTGCCTGACGGCGAGCGGCTCTATGCCGACGTGAACATCAACAACGACGACGTCGGCTTTACCCAGGTCGGGCAGGGCGCACAGATCAAGCTGGCCGCCTACCCCTTCCAGAAATACGGCATGTTGAGCGGCAAGGTGGTGCACGTGAGCGTGGACGCGAACGACGCCGACGGCACCGTGCGCAAGCTCGGCAGCGTTGCCTCGCCCGATGAGCTGGCGCGCACCGGCACCAGCTACAAGGCGCGCGTGGAGCTCGACAGCCAGGTACTTGCGGGACCGGCCGCGGCGCCGCTCGCGCTGAGCGCGGGCATGCAGGTCGCGGTCGAGATCAACCAGGGCCAGCGCACCGTGCTCGAGTACCTGCTGTCGCCGGTGCAGCGGGTGCTGAGCGAAGCGGCGCACGAGCGGTAAGCGATGAGAACGAACGACCAGTCATCGAATGCGCCTGCGGCGCGGCGGCGCCGCATCGGCATTGCCATGGCCGTCGCCATGCTTTGCGTGGCCTACCTGGCGCCAGCCAGGAAACCCCTGGCAAACACGGACGAGTACCGTGCCGCGCACGGCATCGTCCATGGCCGGGTGAACGAGATCCGGGTGAAAGGCCTGCTGTTCCGCTTTCCCGCCGCGTATCTGCCGGAACCGGAAACGTCCGACGGCATCGTGCGCGGGCAGGCCGACACCGTGCGGTTGCACGCCGACCTGTCCTTCCTGCTGGTGCCGGCGCCGGAATTCCGGTCCGAGGCCTATGGGCTGGTGCGGATCGAAATCCGGGCCCAGGGCTTCGAGGACGTGCGCCGCAAACAGGAGCGCCTGGCCGGGCATGGCTGGGAAAGCACGCGCGAGCGTCCCGACCTTGGCATGCGCGAGTACATCGAGCATGGCGACTCGGGCGGCTGGGGCTACCGCGCATATGCCAGCGACGATCCGCGCTGGCGCACGCCCAGGGGCGGGCCGATCGTCTTCGACTGTGCCGGCATGCGGGGCAGCGAGCCTTCGCAGTGCCGGGCCGCGTACCAGCATCCGCGCGGCCCTCTCATCGTGTATTACCTGAGCTGGAACTTGCTGCCCCGCTGGCGCGAGGCGCATCGGGAAGTCGTTGGTCGTGTTGATTCATTCATTCTTGAATAGGGGCAGTGGTAGATGGCGAATATTTATTTGACTCAGGCGGAGATCGACCAGATCAGAGCTGCGCGCGATGCCCGGCCGGCAGGTTCCAAGGAAAACTATACGGCGATCTACAGGTTAATCGGCGACATGCTGGACCGCCACGACGGCGCCGGCCAGTCCGACATCACCAACTGGTTCCGCGGCGCCGAGCAGGTCAATGGCGGCGCCGGCGCCTACTCCGCGTTCATCCGCGCCTATACCAAGCGCCAGATGACCTTGCGCGGCATCGGCCACCTGTACTCGGACGCCAAAATGCAGGATGCGTCGGACCTGATCGCAGTACGTGCGGTCAACGACATTCTCGACGAGACGCTGCGCAAGCAGCCGGATGGCACCTGGCGTTTCCCGACCATCGAAGAGCTGGCGCTCACCGATGCCACCGCCGTCGGCGCGGTCCTGTTCAACTCCTTGAGCGCCGGCGACAGCGCGCTCGAGAACCAACAGAACGCGGCATGGGCGGGAACGGTGCTGTTCGCGAGCCTGGGTTCCCTCCAGTCGTCCAGGCTGACGGCGAATGCCGGTTCCGCCGGCTTCGACCGGCTTGAAGACATGAAGAACGTCCTGTTCGCGTTCGACGCCATGGCGGCGGCGGCGCAAGCGATCGCGGACCTGGTGCTGAGCGGCAAATACACGATGGCGCAGATCGCAACCGACATCGGCATCGGCTTCTGGACCGGCGTGTCGGAGCCCGGCCAGCTGGTCGACATCGGCCTGCGCAATCTGGTCGCGCAGCTCCCCGCCTCGGCCAGGCCGTTCGGCGAACTGATCGGGAAATGCGGCGTGTCGAGCGTGCTCGACTGGATTGAAGCTTCGCTGAAGGGCAATCCGGTAGCGGCGTCCGGCGCGGATATCGGCGCCCGGGCGGCCGGGGTGTTTGCGTCGCTCAGCGTGGCGAACCAGCGTGGCTGGGAGGTCTCCCTCCTGCCCGCTTCGGCCGGCCAGATCGTGGCGCTGGCGAAATCGGATGCCGCGGTCCGTAACGCCCTGCTCGGGCTGTCGCCGATCGTCATCGTGAAATCGTCCTACAACGGCGATACCTCGCTGTACAACCCCGATACCGGCGCCGGCGCCCTGTCCGAAGAATGGCTGAAGGACCGTGCCGAGTTCCTGCAGTGGAACCGCCTGTACAAGGAAGATGGCCAGACGGACGGTGTCTTCGACATGCCGGGCGGCCTGCCTGCGCCGGTCCAGGGAGACCTGCGCTTCATGGACATGGAGTCCGGCTACCAGTTGAAGGTCGATGGCCTCGACGGCTGGGTGGTTCCTGAAAAGCGGATCGCATTCGGCGGTAGCAAGGGCGACCGCCTCACCGGCGCCGACGGCGACGACCGCATGTACGGCGGCCAGGGCAACGACCAGCTCTACGGCGGCGCCGGCGACGACTATCTTGAGGGCGGCGCCGACAACGACACCCTGGACGGCGGCGAGGGCCAGGACCGGCTGCTTGGCGGCGCAGGAAACGACACCCTGACCGGCGGCGCGGGCAGCGACGTCCTGACCGGAGGCCTGGGGCACGACACCTACGTGTATTCCAGCGGGGACGGCAACGATACCATCGTCGACAAGGACGGACGGATCGTCTTCGACGGCGCCGGATTGACCGGCGGCTTGCGCAAGAAAGGCCAGACGGTCTACCGCAGCCGCGACGGCAAGCACGAGTTCCAGTGGTGGGGTGGCGACCTGGTCATCGACGGCACCATCATCGTCAAGGACTTCAAGAACGGCAACCTGGGCATCTACCTCGACCAGGAAAGCGAGAAGAAGCCGCCGGCGCCGCCGCCGCCCTACGATCCGAACCGCAGCCGGCGCCGGATCGATCCGCTTGCATTCGACCTGAACGGCAACGGCCGGATCGACACGGTCGGCAGCAACGAATCCACGGCCTATTTCGACTTCGACGGCAATTCGGTGGCCGAGCGTACCGGCTGGATCGCGGACGGAGACGGCCTGCTTGCGCTCGACGCCAACCGCAACGGTGCGATCGACAACCTGGCCGAGCTGTTCGGCACGGCCGACGTGGACGGCTTTGCCGACCTGAAGCGGCGCGTCGACAGCAACGGCGACAACATCGTCGATGCGCGCGATGCCCGGTTCGCCGATTTGCTGATGTGGCGCGACCGGAACGGCGACGGCATCGCCCAGGCCGGCGAACTGTCCACGCTGGCCGAACTCGGCATCGAGTCGATCAACCTGGCGGCCACGCCGGCAAACGTCTGGAGCGCCGACAACCGGATCAGCGCAACCTCGCAATTTCGCCGCGACGGCAAGCTGGGACTGGTCGGCGACGTCGAATTCGCTGTCAACTTCGCCATCACCGACAGCAATCCGACGCGTGCGCTCGACCAGGACATGGAGTTCGACGATGAAGTCCACGCCTTGCCGTGGCTGCGGGGCTTCGGCCAGGTGAAGAACCTGAACCACGCCTACCAGGACGATCTGGCGCTCAGGCAGGCCGCGCGCGAGCTCGCCGCCGGCGACAGCCGCTCGATCATCGCCGGCTTCGAGGCCTTCCTCGTGCAGTGGACCGGCCTGGCGGCGGCGCATGCGCGCGCCGGCGTCGTGCACGGCGCCGCCAGCACCGAGGACAAGATCTGGATGCTGGAGACCCTGACCGGGCAGAACACCAACAAGACCGCGATCGAACGGGCCAGGTTCGGCGCGCTCGACATGGGGACCACGGCCGCCTGGGACCTGGTCTATATCGACGAGCATTACCAGAACGTCATGCTGCGGGCCGGCACCGCGTTCGCCATGCAGGCCGCCGCCGGATCCTGGCTGCAAGGCGCGTTCTATTCGCTGGAGCAGGACCGCTTCGTGGTCGTCGACGCCGAGCAGCTGCAGGCCGGGCTCGAGACCGTGCTTGGTTCGCTGGCGAGCCAGGCCGACGCCGAGTTCGCCGCGATCGCGCTGCTGCGCCTGAAAACCGACGGCATCGAGATGGCCGAGGACCGCTTGCGCCAGGTGCTGGCGGCGTCGCCGTATGCGCTGGCCGTGCTCGCCGCGCTCGACGCGAACGTCAGCGATTTCGGCAACGTCGACTGGGCGTTGACTGACGCCTATGCCGACGCGGCAGAGCGGACGGACGCGGCGTTCCTGCTCGGATCGGGCAGGGCCGACCGTCTCGTCGGCTCCAGCGGCGACGACACCCTGGCCGGCCACGCGGGCGACGACAGGCTCGAAGGCGGAGATGGAAACGACACCTACCTGTATTCGGCCGGGGACGGTCGGGACACGATCAGCGAGGGTAGCGGCACCTGGAGCTCCGGCGGTTCGGACACGATCCGCTTCGGTCCGGGAATCGTTCCCGCGATGGTCGGGTTCAGGCGTGCCGGCCAGGACCTCGTGCTGGACTTCGCGGGAAGCGACGGCCAGCTCACGATTGCCGGATGGGGCGGCGCGGCGGCAGCGCAGGTCGAGCGCTTTGAATTCGCCGACGGCACCGTGTGGGACGCCGCCATGCTGGCGGAATTCGTCAGGGCGACGGCGCCCGTCGGCACGGCGGGCGCCGACACGCTGAGCAGCTGGAATGCCGTGGACGAGGTCCTGCGCGGCTTCGGGGGCGACGATCTGCTGCAAGGCGGCGCCGGCAACGATACCCTCGATGGCGGCACGGGCAACGACTATCTCTACGGTAACTCCGGCAACGACACCTACGTGTTCCGGCGCGGCGACGGCCAGGATACGATCGCGGAGTGGGGCGGCTGGGGCGATTCGAACGACACGATCAGTTTCGGCCCCGGTATCGCCGCCGCCGATATCGTCGTGAGCCGCGAAGGCAGCGACCTGGTCTTTTCCATCGCGGGAACCGGCGACCGGCTGCGCGTGGCGTCCTGGGGCGACAGCGACTGGCTGCGTATCGAGAACGTCGTGTTCGAGGACGGCATGGTCTGGAACGGCGCGCACCTGCAGGCGCTCGTCGAGGGGCTTGCCCTGTCCGGAACGGAGGCGTCCGACCGGCTGCGCGCCTGGAACGGCGTCGACGACGTCCTGCGCGGCTTCGCCGGCGACGATAGCTTGCAGGGCAACAGCGGCAGCGATACCTTCGACGGAGGCGCCGGCAACGACACGATGCAGGATTCGTCCGGCACCGCCGATACCTATCTGTTCGGGCGCGGCGGCGGCCAGGACATGATCTACGATTACAGCTACAACTATTACTATGGACAGTATCAGAGCGATACGATTCGCTTCGGCGAGAACATCGTGGCCGCCGACATCGTGCTCAGCCGTGAGGGTACCGGTCTCGTGTTCACGATCGGCGGCACGCAGGACAGGATCAAGGTGCTGGAGTGGGGCCGGGACGATGCGTATCGCATCGAGCAGGTGCAGTTTGCGGACGGCTCGGTCTGGGATGCGGCCGAGCTGAAGGCGCGCGTCACGGCCCTCGGCCAGTTCAGCCACCTCGGCGGCGCGGGGGCGGACACGCTGTACGGCTGGTCCGGCATCGACGAGACCTTGCAGGGATTCGGCGGCAACGATGTGCTGTACGGCGCAGACGGCAACGACACGCTCGTCGGCGGAACCGGCGACGACTGGCTCCAGGGCGGTGACGGGGCGGACACGTACGTCTTTGCGCGCGGAGACGGAAAGGACACGATCTACGACCAGTCCTACAGCGCCGGCGCAGGAAGCACGGCCCGCCTCGGCCCAGGCATCGCCGAAAGCGATATCGCCATGGTCCGCGAGCAGGACGATATCCTGATTCGCATCGGCGACGGCAGCGACCAGCTCCGGATCAGTGGCTGGGGCCGGAACTCGGCGAACGGTATCGAGCGCCTCGTTTTCGATAGCGGCGCGGTATGGGATGCGGCGCGCCTGGCAGCCGAACTCGCGGCGCTCGCCATCGTCGGCACCGACGGCGCCGATTCCCTGTATGGCGGCGATCGTACCGACACGCTCATCGGTGGCGCCGGCAACGACTACCTCGATGGCGGTGCGGGAAGCGACGTGTACCGGTTCGAGCGGGGCGATGGGCAGGATACGATCAGGGAATACGATTCCAGCCCGAACCAGGACACGATCCGCTTCGGTTCAGGCATTGCGGCCGCCGATATCGCGATCGCCCGCGTTGGCAACGACCTGGTGTTCAGCATTGCCGGCGGCGAGGACCGTATCACGCTGGCCAACTGGGTCTACGGTAACGCCTACCGCATCGAGCGGGTGGAGTTCGCGGATGGCGGCGCCTGGGAAAACGAGGAGCTGCTCGCCCGGATCGCCGCGGTGCCGTATGTCGGAGGCGACGCCGACGACTATCTGTCGGGAGACGAGCAGGGCAACATCCTGGCCGGGGGCCGGGGAGCCGACATCCTGCAGGGCGGCGGCGGCGGCGATGTCTACGTATTCGAGCGGGGCGATGGCGCCGACACGATTCATGAATGGGCGACAGGTGCAGGGCAAACCGATATCCTGCGCTTCGGCGCGGGCATCGCGGCGGACGAGGTGACGCTGCGCCGCGACGGCGGCAGCATCGTGTTCGCCATCGCCGGCGGCACCGACAGCGTCACGGTGCAGTCGTGGATCGGCGGCGAAGCGAACCAGATCGAGCGCGTGGAATTCGCCGACGGGACAATCTGGGACCAGGCCTGCCTGGGCGAGCGCATCGCGCAGCTGCCGTATGCCGGCGGCGCCGGCAGCGACTGGCTGACCGGCGACGCGACAGGCAACCTGTTCGATGGCGCGGCCGGGAACGACTACCTCAGCGGCAGGAAAGGCAACGACGTGTACCTCTTCCGCCGTGGCGACGGCCAGGACACGATCGACGAGCAGGACGCGAGCGAGGAGGACGTCGACACGATCCGCTTCGGAACCTCGATCAGCGCCGCGGACATCGCGTTTTCGCGCAACCGGTCGGGAGATATCGTGCTGTCGGTCGCGGGGGGATACGACCAGCTCACGCTCAGGAACTGGCAGCCCGGTGGCCGCAACCAGATCGAACGCATCGAGTTTGCCGACGGCACGAGCTGGGACATGGCCTACCTGGCGCAACGGATCCACGCGGCGCCCTTCGTGGGCACCAGCGGCAACGATTACCTGTATGGCACCAGCGGCGACAACACCCTGGCCGGAGCTGGCGGCGACGACCAGCTGCATGGCGGCGAAGGGAACGATACCTACCTGTTCGACCGCAAGGACGGCCAGGATACGATCACGGAGACCGGCGCCGGAACCGACACGATCCGCTTCGGGGCCGGCATCGCCGCCGCCGATATCGTGCTGTCGCGCGAGGGTAACGACCTGGTGCTTGCGCTCGCCGGTACCGGCGATCGGGTAGCCGTGCGTTCCTGGCGCTATGGCGCATCCTACCGCATCGAGCGGGTCGAGTTTGCCGATGGCACGGCCTGGGATGCGGCGACGCTGGCGGCCCTGGTTGCCGCCATACCGCTGGTGGGTACGAACGGCGACGACTACCTCGGCGGCGATAGCGGGGACAATACCCTGGACGGGGGCATGGGCAAGGACCAACTGCTGGGTGGCGACGGTGGCGACACTTACCTGTTCCGGCGCGGCGACGGCCAGGACACCATCTCGGAGTCTGGCTACGCCGGCGCCGATACGATCCGTTTCGGCGCAGGGATCGCCGCCGCCGACATCGTGATGTCGCGCGCCGGCGCCGGCCTGGTGCTTGCCATCGCCGGCACCGACGACAGCATCACCGTCGGAAACTGGAGTTACGGCGAGTATTACCGTATCGAGCAGGTCGTGTTCGCCGACGGCACCGTGTGGGACGCCGCGGCCCTCGCCGGCATGTATGCGGCCCTGCCGCTGCTGGGCACCGAAGGCGACGACTACCTGGACGGCGACGAGGGCGGGAATATCCTCGACGGCGGGGCCGGCAACGACACGCTCAGCGGCGGCTGGGGCAGCGATACCTACTTCTTCGAACTGGGCGATGGGCAGGACCGCATCCAGGAAAACGGCTACGATACCGATACCATCCGTTTCGGCGCGGGCATCGCCGCGGCCGATATCGTGCTGTCGCGCGAGGGCAATGACCTCGTCCTCGCGATCGCCGGCACCGGGGACCGCATCACCGTCGGAAACTGGAATTATGGCGAGTACTACCGTATCGAGCAGGTCGTGTTCGCCGACGGCACCGTGTGGGACGCCGCGGCCCTCGCCGGCATGTATGCGGCCCTGCCGCTGCTGGGCACTGAAGGCGACGACTACCTGGGCGGCGGCGATGGCGACAATATCCTCGACGGCGGGGCCGGCAACGACACGCTCAGCGGCGGCTGGGGCAGCGATACCTATGTCTTCGAACTGGGCGATGGGCAGGACCGCATCCAGGAAAACGGCTACGATACCGATACCATCCGTTTCGGCGCGGGCATCGCCGCGGCCGATATCGTGCTGTCGCGCGAGGGCAATGACCTCGTCCTCGCGATCGCCGGCACCGGGGACCGCATCACCGTCGGAAACTGGAATTACGGCGAGTACTACCGTATCGAACAGGTCGCATTCGCTGACGGCACGGTGTGGGACGCGGCCACCCTGCTGGCGATGAGCTCTGCGCTGCCGCTCCTGGGCACCGACGACGACGACTATCTGGGCGGCGACGAGGGCGAGAATACCTTCGATGGCGGGGCCGGCAACGACACGCTCAGCGGCGGCTGGGGCAGCGATACCTACGTCTTCGAACTCGGCGATGGGCAGGACCGCATCCAGGAAAACGGCTACGACACCGATACCATCCGCTTCGGCGCAGGCATCGGTGCCGCCGATATCGTCGTTTCGCGCATGGGCGGGGATGTGGTGTTTGCGATCGCCGGCACCGAGGATCGGATTGCCGTCGCCGACTGGGGCAATGTGGCCATCGAACGCATCGAGTTTGCCGACGGCGTGGCGTGGGATGCCGAGCAGATCCTCGGCATGGTGTCGGTCCTGCCCATCATCGGCACCGCGGGCGTCGACTACCTTTACGGCGATGCCGGCGACAACCTGATCGAGGGCGGCGCCGGCGACGATTACCTGGGCGGCGGAGAAGGCGCGGACACCTATGTATTCCGGCGCGGCGACGGCCACGATACGCTGTACGACACCGGCTATGGCTTCTGGCAGCAAGACACGATCCGCTTTGGCGAAGGCATCGCCGAGGGCGATGTGAGCGTGTCCCGGAATGGCGTCAACCTCGTCTTCGGCATCGACGGCAGCGACGACCGGATCGAGGTGGCGAACTGGCAGTATGGCGAGTATTACCGCATCGAACGGGTCGAGTTCGCCGACGGTACGGTATGGGATGCCCAGACGATCGCGGAGCGCATCGGCGGCACGCGCCTGGTCGGCAGCGACGGCGACGATATCCTCGTCGGCGACAGCGGGAACAATGTCCTGGTCGGCGGCGCCGGCGACGACCAGCTCGAGGGCGACGAGGGCAACGACGTCTATGTGTACGAACTGGGCGACGGCAACGACACGATCCAGGACCGGGATTTCAACGACGGCAATATCGACATCATCCGCTTCGGCGCCGGGATCGCCGCCAGCGACGTTGGCGTCTCCCGCACTGGAACCGACCTGGTCCTGACCATCGGCAGCACCGGCGAGACGATCACGGTCGAGCTTTTTGGCGCCGGCAAATACTTCGCTGTCGAACGGGTCGAATTCGACGACGGTACCGTCTGGGACCCGGCATACCTGCTGCAACGGCTCAGCGGCGCGCCGCAGGTGGGCAGCGACGAAGCAGGGCGCCTGGATGCCTGGGCCGGCATGGATGAAACACTGCTCGGGATGGGGGGTGACGATTACCTGGCCGGAGAGGATGGCAACGATACGCTCGACGGCGGCACCGGCAACGATTACCTGTATGGCCGCGACGGCAGCGATACCTATGTGTTCCGGCGCGGCGACGGCCAGGACACGATCTATGATTACGACTGGGACGGTGGCGATACGGACACGATTCGCCTCGGCGAAGGCATCGCGGGGGCCGATCTCCGCTTCTCGCGCGACGGCGCCGACCTCGTGATTGCGATCGGCCAGGACGGCGATTCGCTGCGGGTCGAGAACTGGGGCAACCAAGCCGGCCACCGGATCGAACGCATCGAGTTTGCCGACGGTTCCGTGTGGGACGCGGCGTTTGTCGCGCAACAGGTCGGCGGCGAGATACGCGGTACCGGGCAAGCCGACGTGCTGGAGGCCTGGTCGGGCCGCGACGAGACCCTGCGCGGACTCGGCGGCGACGACACCCTGTCAGGTGCCGACGGCGACGACCTGCTTGAAGGCGGCGCTGGCGACGATTACCTCGCTGGCGGCGAGGGCAGCGATACCTATGTGTTCAACCTGGGCGACGGCCGCGACACGATCGGCGAAAGGGGGTACCGGCCGGACGCCGTCGATACCCTTCGCTTCGGGCCGGGCATCGCGGCGCAGGAGATTACAGTCACGCGCAACGGGCTCGACATGGTGTTGAGCCTGGCAGGCGGCAGCGACGGCGTGACGCTCGCGGCCTGGGGCGACAGCGCGGCGGCGCACATCGAGCGCGTCGAATTTGCCGATGGCAGCGCGTGGTCGAAAGACGAGTTGATGCGCCGGATGGTGGCCGCGCCGATTGTCGGCAGCGACGAGGCCGACATCCTGCAAGGCTGGGACGGCATTCACGAGACGCTGCGCGGCCTGGCGGGCGACGACACCCTCGAAGGCGGGACGGGCGAGGACCTGCTGGAAGGCGGCGTGGGGGGCGATTGGCTGCGCGGCCGCGAAGGGGGAGACACCTACCTCTTCGGGCGCGGCGACGGCCAGGACTTCATCGAGGAAACGGATAACCGGGAGCGCGCGGCCGACACCATCCGCTTCGGCACCGGCATCGCGCCAAGCGAAGTCAGCTTCAGCCGCAGCGGCTCCGACCTGGTACTGCACATCGGTGCGGACGGCGACACGATCACGGTTGTCGGCTGGGGCTGGGACGAGAGCCGCCAGATCGAGCGCATCGCTTTCGACGACGGCACGGTCTGGGCCGGCGCCGAGATCGCAGCCCGCATTCCGGCCGAACCGCTGGTGGGCACGAGCGACGCCGAGATGCTGAGCGGCTGGGCCGGCGTCGACGACGCCATGGCCGGTCTCGACGGCGACGATACCCTGTGGGGCATGAGTGGCGACGATACGCTCGAGGGCGGCGCCGGCAACGATGTGCTCGGCGGCGGAGAGGGACACGACGTCTACCTGTTCGGCGTCGGCGACGGGCAGGATGTCATCGCCGAGAACGGCGTCGAAGACGACGTCGACACGATCCGCTTCGGCGCGGGCATCGCGTCGTCCGACCTCGCCTTTGCGCAGGCTGGCGCCGACCTGGTCATCACCGTCGGCGACGGAGGCGATGCGGTTACCATCGAACGCTGGGGCGAGAGCGAGGCCAACCAGGTCGAGCGAATCGAATTCGCCGACGGCAGCGTGTGGGACGCCGCCGCCATCCGGCAGCGCATTTCCGCCATCGACGCCAGGGGATCCGACGGCAACGACTACCTCGAGGGTTGGGCCGGCACCGACGACAGCCTGCACGGAGCCGAAGGAATCGATGTCCTGCGTGCGTACTCCGGCGCCGATACGCTCGAGGGTGGCGCGGGCAACGATTTCCTGGACGGCGGCAACGGCGAGGACCTTCTCATCGGCGGTTCCGGAAACGATCTCCTGATCGGCGGTGGCGGCGACGACAGCATCGATGCCGGCGACGGTCGCGATATCATCCTGTTCAACCGGGGCGATGGCCGGGACACGGTGCGCAGCGGCGCGCAGGGCGGCGCGACCGTCTCGCTGGGCGGAGGCATCGAAGCTGCCGACCTGCTGTTCTCGCGGTCCGGCGACGACCTGGTCTTGTCGGCGGGCGGCGGCGAAGGCATCACCTTCCGCGACTGGTATGCACAGGCGGGCAGTCGCGGCATCGCCAACCTGCAAATGGTGACCGAAGGCGCAGAATTCCACGCGCCGGGAATCGAACAATTCGATTTCGCCGGTCTGGTCGCACGCTTCGACAAGGCGAGCCTGGCCGATCCCGGCCTCGGTTCCTGGGCACTGTCCTCGTCGCTGCTCGATTTTTATCTGCATGGCGGCAGCGATACGGCGCTGGGCGGAGAGATCAGCGTCGAATATGGCACCAACGGCAAGAACGCCTACCTGCCGCTCGAGAGTACACAGGCGCTGCTGTCCAAGCCCGAGTTCGGGACGGCGAGGCAGGACGTGTCGACGCCAATCATCCTCTAGGGACGGGCCGCGTCAAGGAAAAGAGGAGCCGACGGCTCCTCTTTTCAGATCATGGCGAACGGGCTGGTGGCGGCGCTGGGCGTGTGGCAGGCCGGGAGCGGCTTGCCGGATTTGATCGTGGCAGGCGTGATGGGGTTCCTCGGCCTGAGCGCGGCGCGCAGTGTGATCATCCAGGCACGTAGCGAATTGAATACGCAGGTCGCAACACCAGTTCCGGCCACCGTCGTCGAGATAAGGCGGTAGGGTGGGCACTTGTGCCCACGCGGTCTCATCGCTCGCATCCAGGCGAACGTAACGAGGACCACAAAGCCGGCATTATCAATGTTTTCCGACGGTGCGGCACGCACCGGTATCATACCGCGTGGGCACAAGTGCCCACCCTACGAAAAGCGCCGTAAAAAAAAGAGGAGCCAACGGCTCCTCTTTTCACATCAAGCTGCTACACCAATCAGTCCTGGCGTACGCAATCCACGAAGTACCCCAGCTTGCCGTCGACCTCGCGCTTGACCAGCCCGTGCACGTCGGTCTCGAAGCCCGGGAAGCGTTCGTTGAAGTCGCGTGCGAAGCGCAGGTAGTCGACGATGGTCTTGTTGAAGCGCTCGCCCGGAATCAGGAGCGGAATGCCCGGCGGATAAGGCGTCAGCAGGATCGCGGTGGTGCGGCCTTCCAGCTCCTCGATGGCCACGCGTTCGATGTCGCGGCGCGCCATCTTGGCGAATGCGTCCGACGGCTTCATCGCCGGCACCATGTCCGACAAATACATCTCGGTGGTCAGGCGCGCCACGTCGTACTGCTTGTAGAAGGTGTGGATCTGCGTGCACAGGTCGCGCAGGCCGCGGTCTTCGTAGCGCGGGTTGGCCGAGGCGAACTGCGGCATCACCTGCCACATCGGCTTGTTGCGGTCGTAGTCGTCCTTGAACTGCTGCAGCGCCGTCACCAGCGTGTTCCAGCGGCCCTTGGTGATCCCGATCGTGAACATGATGAAGAACGAGTACAGCCCGCACTTCTCGATGA
>Ga0265798_10005311_pt1 | contig 17416 bp, 11 predicted proteins | sample P3T30metagenome_FD_192430 | JGI IMG/M metagenome (GOLD analysis project Ga0265798, IMG submission 192430) | Plant litter microbial communities from East Loma Ridge, Irvine, California - P3 T30 | ecosystem: Environmental > Terrestrial > Plant litter > Unclassified | place: USA: California... | reverse complement strand
GACTTCAGCGCTTCGTTGTACGTCTTCCAATTGGTCGTGCGGTACTTCTGTGGAACTGGTTTCATCCGTTCAGGCTACCAGACCTACAGGTTCTACGCTGGGCGAGCCTGATTTGTGCAACAAAGCCGTTCCAGGATTAAGATTCATCGGTAGCAAGATCTCGAAACATGCGCCTTTACCAGGGCCATCGCTATGGGCGGTCACCCTCCCGCCGTGGCGCAATACCAGCTCATTTGTCAACGCCAAGCCAATTCCCAGGCCGCTGTTGCCGACGTTGGCGTTCCTTTCCTCCTGGGCGAACATTTCAAACAATCGTGGCAGCATGTCGGACGAAATTCCACTGCCTGTATCGGTGACGCTTATGCTTGCCATATTGTCGGATCGTATGCTGGCGATAAGACTGACTTCGGCGGGCGCTTTCGTGAACTTGAAGGCATTATTTAATATATTCGACACACATTGCGCAATGCGTGTAGTGTCGACCAGAACCGGAACCGGCTGCGCAGGCAGCTGCACGGTAAAAGTAACATCGGACTTCTCTATCATGGGTGCACTGGTTTCAAGGGCGCTGGCAATGACATCGCGAAGGTCTGACGACATGATTTCCAAGGTCAGTTTGCCTGACCGGATACGCGATGCATCGAGCAAATCGTCGACAAGCCTGGTCAGTTGCAAACTTTGACGCGTTACGATAGCGGCTGCCCGGGTCAACTGTTCATCGCCAGCCGACCGCATCGTCATGAGTTGCGCGGCGGAAACAATTGGTGCGAGAGGATTGCGTAATTCATGCGCAAGCATTGCCATGAACACGTCTTTCTGACGACTGGCTTCGCTCAACTGTGCCTGCCTCAACACGAGCGCGTCTTCACTGTTCTGAAGTTTCAGGGTAGTAGCGTGCAGTCTACGCATCGTCAAGTTCATGCGTTCGATCACCAGGCAGTCCACAATCAGGATAACGGCGAAGAACACAAGAGCAATGACGTCGCTTTGGAGCATGGCAGAGAATGCTGTACGTGGACCCATGAAGAACGCCCATGCGGAAAAGGTGCTCAACACTGCGACAAGCAAGCCTGGCCCGATCCCGACCACATATGCAGCGAGCAGGACGGCGGGAAAGAACGACAAGAATGGGAAGCCGCGCGCAGGCAGAAGGTCGACCAGCATGAATCGGGCACCCAACGCAATACCAAATAGAACAGCGGCCAAAAGGTAACGTACAGCCGCCGGGGCCTTGCCGGCGCGCCAAGCGCCACCTGAGAATTCAAATCGCATAAAAGAATCGAGCGTCCCTGTCTGTTACGACATCAGCGAACGCAAGGCTATACCTAAAAAGAGGGTTGTGTACGAGTGATTGAGGCGTACCAGTGAGCAGTTACGCATAACCAATGTAAATACTCACCAGATCTTGTAAGTATTATCCTACGAAGCTTTCACGCCGACGATAGCAATCTTGGGCATTTGTTGCCTTTTGCAGACGGGATGGCGTCTGCTGGAAATCCGCTACCTTACTGCTAGCCTGCTCAAGAAAAAGCTCGCCCCAGGTAATGCCCCCAAAAAAGGTAATCCTGAATCGCGACGACTAATCGTAGACGCCAAGCCATCGTTGGCGATAGCAGGAAACTCATGACGGATTGCCTCATCCTGTCATTCATGCCGCGCCAACTTCGCGCGCGAATGAGCGCGATCGCATTCAGTGCCCGACGTTTCGCGGGTCGGAAGGCAGCTGGTTCACTGGGCAGTAGCGGTAGTCGAAGCGGTTCCCACCGCTGACCTGCGTAAAGCGCTTCGCGTCGTGGACGATGACTTGCTGGTGCTCCTTCGGCTTCGGCGCGGGCCCTGTCCCCGCATAGGTGCAGGTCTGGTCGACGTTATTGGTATCGCCTCGCCGCTCGCGATCACGGCAATGCAGTCATGGCCATGCGCACCGCTAATGCCCTTGCCATCGTACTCGCGCGGCCAAGCGTTGGCCGGCGACCCGCTATCGGCCCCATCGGCACCTGCGGCTCGCGCGCCGCCGCCGGCATGGCCCGGCCCAGCAGGCGCGTGGTCAGTACCTGCCGCGTGGCCATCCTCGATATCGGCTTGCGTGACATCGACGGCAAGGAATTGGCCCGCATGCTGCGCGCCCGCGCCGAAACACAAGGCTCCCTGCTGGTAGCGGTGACTGGTTACAGCCAGGAACACGATCGGCAAGCGGCATTGGAAGCCGGCTTCGACCATCACATGGCCAAGCCGGCCAATGGCGAGCAACTGGTCGGTCTGTTGAAACAGGCGGCGCAGGCCGCGCGCCAGCCAGGCACGGCAGCGCGCCAGTCCAAGCGCTGATGGTCGCGCGGGCTGCGGCAAGCGCCGTTGTTATGGTAAAGTCAAGAATAGACAACTTGAGGCAAACCAAAGGACGAGGCATGCCCGACAATGTTCCGGAACAAGTCCCCCGAGCCGCCGTGCCCGGTCCGGCGCAAGGACTGGACGAACTCGTCGAGGCGCGCACGGCGGCGCTCAGCCAGGCACTGGCCGTCGTGGAAAACCAGAGAGTGGAACTGGAAGACGCCTTGCGCATGCGCGATGCGGCCCAGCGCCGGCTCGAGGCCGAGCTCGAAGACGCTCCGCTGCTGCACGGCGTCAGCGCCATGCTGGTGGACGAACATTCCGTCGGTGAACTCTTCCAGCGCATCGTCGACGCCGCGACCCTGATCATGCACTCCGACTTCGGCAGCATGCAGCGCTTCGATCCGGATCGGGGCGAATTGCAATTGATCGCACATCAAGGCCTTGACGACGAAGCCCTCGAATTCTGGCAGTGGGTCCGGCCCGGCCGTGCGACCACGTGCGGCAAGGCGCTGTCCTTGCAGCGCCGGGTCGTCGTCGGCGACTTCGAAAGCTGCGACTTCATCGCCGGCAGCGACGACCTGGTGGCGTTTCGGACAGCCGGCGTGCGCTCGGCCCAGTCGACGCCGCTGTTGACGCGCAACGGGCGCCTGGTCGGGATGATCACGACGCACTGGACGCGCGAACATGCGCGGCAGGAGCGAGAATTGCGCATGCTCGACATCGTCGCGCGCCAGGCGGCCGACCTGATCGAACGGAATGCTTCCGCCGAGGCCTTGCGCCGGCAGGCCGAACGTCTCGTCCAGGCGGACCGCTACAAGAACGAATTCCTGGCCACCCTGGCCCACGAGCTGCGCAATCCCCTGGCGCCGATCCGTACCGGGCTGTCGATCCTCAAGCTCGGCAAGCCGGAACAGGCGCCGCGCATCCTCGACATCATGGAGCGCCAGCTGGGCCACATGGTGCACCTGATCGATGACCTGCTCGACGTCTCGCGCATCAGCAGCGGCAAGGTGACCCTGAAACGCAGCTGCGTCGAGCTGGCCGGCATCATCGACAGCGCGGTCGAGGCCAGCAGGCCGGCGATCGGCGCCGCCGGCCATCGCTTCACGGTGATGATGCCGGGTACGCCGGTATGGCTGGACGCGGATCCGACGCGCATCGCGCAGATCGTCAGCAACCTGCTCAACAACGCGGCCAAGTACACGCCGCAAGGCGGCAAGATCGACCTGGTGGCGGACGCGGACCAGGGCAGCGTACGGATCCGCATCGCCGATAACGGCATCGGCATCGAGGCGGCGATGCTGCCGCACATCTTCGATCTGTTCACGCAGGTCGACGGCGCCAGCGAACGTTCGCAGGGCGGCCTGGGCGTCGGCCTCGCCCTCGCGCGCAGGCTGGCGGAGATGCACGGCGACCGTATCGATGCCGACAGTCCGGGCAAGGACGCCGGCGCGGCGTTCACGCTCACCCTGCCCGTCGGGCGCATTGCGGCGCCGCGCCAGCCGTCCGGGACGGCGGCCCGGCACCCGGCAAGCCGGCGCGCATCCTGGTCGTCGACGACAATGCCGATGCGGCCGAGACGCTCGCGCTGCTGCTGGAGCAACTGGGGCACACCGTGCGCGTCGTGCTGGATGCGCCGCAGGCGGACGCCGTCGCGCGCGGCTTCCAGCCCGACCTCGCGTTCCTCGACCTCGGGATGCCGACATTGAACGGCTACGATCTGGCGCGCCTGCTGCGTGCGCAGCCCGGACTCGAACACGTGCTGCTTGCCGCCCTCAGCGGCTGGGGCACGGAAGAACACCGCGCGCGCAGCCGCGGCGCCGGCATCGATTTCCATCTCACCAAGCCCGTCATGCTGGCCGAAGTCGACGCACTGCTGGCAAGGGCCGCGAAGCGGACTTGAGGGCCTGCGCGCCCGGGCGGGCGCATGCGGTGCCAGGCATGGGTCGCGCCGCGCCATCGCTGCCAGCGGCAATCGGCAATCGGCAATCGGCAATCGGCGATAATGGCGCATGAACTTCACTTTCGAAAACCTCGCGCGCCAGTTCGATCGGGCGACCTTCTCGCGCGGCATGGCGTACAGCCGCCAGGGCAATGTCATCAGCGTGCGCCGCGAGGGCGACAGGATCGAGGGCCGGGTGGCCGGCAGCGGCAGGAACGTCTATCGCCAGACCATCCACCTCGAGGCCGGCCGCCACGGAATCGCCGTCGACGGGACGTGCAGCTGCCCGATGGACTACAACTGCAAGCATGTCGTTGCCGTCCTGCTCGCCGCATTGGAACAGCCCGGCGGTGCGCCGGAAGCGCCGGCGGCGCTCTTGCCGGCGACCGCCGAGGTCTGGCTGAAGCAACTTGCGCAGGCGCATGCGCTCGTGCAGCCGGGGCGGGTGCCAGACCAGGGCCAGGGTTTCCGGCTCGATTACGTGCTGGTACCGGGCGAGCGCGGCAGCGGCTTGCGCTTGCATTTGTGTAAATCCCGCCTGCGCAAGGACGGCAGCGTCGCCGCGGCCACGGTCCACAACGATTTTTACGGCGTGCTGACGTCGAAGCCGGCCTTTTTCCAGCCGGGCGATGAAGAGCTGGTGCGCCAATTGGCCGGGCTGCGCACAGGCAATATGTACCAGGACGACATCGAGCCGACGGGCCGGCTCGGCGCCCGCCTGCTGGCGCAGTTGTGCGCCGCCGGCCGCCTGAGCTGGGCCGAAAAGCGCGCCGAGCTGAAGCGCGGACGCCTGTCGCCGCTGCGCCCGGGACCGCCGCGGCGGGCGAACCTGGGCTGGCATGCCGATGCCGGCAGCGAATCGGTCGGGCTGGGCTGGCGCTTCGACGACGGTGCGGCGGTGCAGCATGTGCTGGCGACCGAGCCGGCCAGCTACCTTGACGGCGGCCTGCTGGGCGAACTGGCGCTGCCGGCGGCGCTCGCGGCGATGCCGCCCGCCACCTTGCTCAAGCTGGTGGCGCTGGCGCCGCAACTGCGTCCGGAGCAGTGCGCAGGCATGGCGGCGCGCCTGGCGGCGCAAGGCTTGGACCAGATCGTGCCCACGCCGCAGGAACTTCCGGTACGCCGGCGCGGCGGCATCGCGCCGGCCCCGCACTTGCTGCTGGACAGTTTTGTGACGATCGTCCAGGGCGAGCCCCAGCGGTATGACTATGCGCTCCTGTACTTCGACTATGACGGCATCTCCACCGAGGGCGTCGGCGAGGCGGTGCTGCGGCGCGTGGCCGCCGACGCGGTCGAACTGGTCGAGCGCGACCCGCAGGCCGAAAGCGCGGCTGCGGCCACCCTCGCGGGATACGGATTTGCCGCGGCGCCCGGCGGTTCCGCGCTGGCCGAATTGCCCGACGCCCTGACCTTGCGGACGCCGGCGGCCTGGCTGGCATTCGCGCGCCACGACCTGCCGCGCCTGCGTGCGGACGGCTGGCAGATCGAGATCGAGGCCGACTACCGCTACGACGTCAAGGAAGCACAGGACTGGTACGCCGAACTGAATGAACAAGGGGAGGGCGTTAATGCCTGGTTCGCTCTCGAACTGGGCATCGTCGTGGACGGCCGGCGGCATGCTTTGCTACCCTTGCTGGTGGAAATGATACGCGAGGCGCCAGGGGATTTCGATGCCGCCGCCCTGGACCGGCGCGACGACGCCAGCGACATCATCGTGGCCTTGCCAGACACGACGCGCGTCGTGCTGCCATGGCGTCGCATCAAGCCGATTCTCGCCACGCTCGGCGAACTGTACTTCAGCGAGCGCATCGGCAGCGCCTTGCGCCTGCCGGTCCTCGACGCCGCCCGCCTGGCGGAGCTGGAGCAGGCGGCGCAACTGCGCTGGACGGGCGGCGAGCGCCTGCGCGAACTGGGCCGGAAACTGGGCCAGTTCGACGGTATCCGCCAGGTCGACGCACCGGCCGGCCTGCAGGCCAGCTTGCGGCCCTACCAGCAAGCGGGCCTGGCATGGATGCAGTTCTTGCGCGAGTACGGCTTCGGCGGCATCCTGGCCGACGACATGGGCCTGGGCAAGACCATCCAGACCCTGGCGCACATCCTGGCCGAAAAGGAAGCGGGGCGGCTCGATGCGCCGGCACTGGTGGTGGCGCCGACCAGCCTGATGGGCAATTGGCAGGCCGAGGCCGCCCGCTTCGCGCCCGGCCTGCGCGTCCTGTTGTTGCACGGGAAAGATCGAGCGGCGCAGTTCGAGCGCATCGGCGACGCCGACCTGGTGCTGACCACCTACCCCCTGCTCGGACGCGACGAGGCCGCCTTGCGCGGGCATCGCTACCACCTGCTGGTCCTCGACGAGGCGCAATATATCAAGAACAGCCGGTCCAAGGCGGCCCAGACGGCGTGCCTGCTCGACGCCCGGCACCGCCTGTGCCTGACCGGAACCCCGGTGCAGAACCACCTGGGCGAACTGTGGTCGCAATTTCACGTCGTCATGCCGGGCTTCCTGGGCAGCGACAAAGCGTTCAATGCCGAGTTCCGCAAACCGATCGAACAGCATGGCGACGCGCTGCGCAGGGGATTGCTGGCGCGGCGCGTAAAGCCGTTCATGCTCAGGCGCACCAAGGACAAGGTCGCCACCGAGCTGCCGCCGAAGACCGAGATCGTGCTTGACGTCGAACTCGGCGGCGCGCAACGCGACCTGTACGAGACGGTGCGCGTCGCGATGGACCGCAAGGTACGCGACGAGATCGACCGCAAGGGCCTGGCGCGCAGCCAGATCGTGATCCTTGATGCGCTGCTCAAGCTGCGCCAGGTCTGCTGCGACCCGCGCCTGCTCAAGCGCGCAGGCGACGCCGGCTCGGCCAAGCTGGACGCGCTGATGGAATTGCTGGAGACCTTGTTGAGCGAGGGCCGCAAGATCCTCGTGTTTTCGCAATTCACCAGCATGCTCGCCCTGATCGGCGACGCGTTGCGTGCGCGTGCGGTGGCGTTTGCCTTGCTGACCGGCGATACGGTCGATCGCGCGGCGCCGATCGCCGCGTTCCAGGGCGGCCAGGTCGACGTGTTCCTGATCAGCCTGAAGGCCGGCGGGGTCGGGCTCAACCTGACGGCGGCGGACACCGTCGTCCATTACGATCCATGGTGGAATCCCGCCGCCGAGAACCAGGCCACCGATCGCGCGTGGCGCATCGGCCAGGAGAATCCCGTGTTCGTCTACAAGCTGATCGCACGTGGCACGCTCGAGGAAAAGATCCAGGACATGCAGCGGCGCAAGGGTGAGCTGGCGAATGCCGTGCTGGAAGCCGAAGGGGAACTGGCTGCGGGTATCAGCGCAGCCGATTTGCAGGCGATATTGGCGTGAGCGCTGCGGCGCAACCCGACCCTGGTGACGGGACTCGGCGCGGCGGCGCTGACAGCGGGCGGCCACTTCATCGCCTCTACCTATTTCGAGCCTTTCTGGACCGCGCTGCCGGGTTCGGGGGTGAACCACACCGACTTTCGTGTACGCCGTTAACAGAGGCAGTGTCCTTGGGCGGCTGAATAAGCGCCTCGGCAGGTATGCCAAGCCCCTTGTGCAGCTTCCAGATCATAGGGAGTGTCAGAGGGCGAACGCGATTCAACACCTCGTACACCCTGTTGGATCGGCCAATCATCGGCTCGAGATCCTTGACGGTGAGGCCCTTCCGATCCATCTGGAATTTGATGGCCTCGACCGGGTCCGCAACTTCCATCGGAAAGTGCTTTGCCTCGTAGGCTTCGACCAGCGTGGCAAGCACGTCCAGACGGTCGCCTTCCGGCGTCCCGAACTCGGCACTCATGAGCGATTCCACTTCACGCAGGGCTGCTTGATAGTCTGCTTCGGTACGAATAGGTTTAATGTCCATGCTGTCCCTCGATAGTTTGTGCATCGATGGCGTCGTACTGCTTGTGCGTTCCGACGAACTTGACGAAAACGATCCCGTACGGGTAGTTGATGGACGTGACCAGGCGATACTAGACACATAATGATGTTATCAATTTCGCACCGCATTCGGTCACGTCTCCATCGTAGGCATACGGCTTGTCTTCATGTCGTGCACCCGCGCCATCAGGCTTAATCGCAAAGTTACCTTTACACTTCGGGCACTGCGTCATGTCATCTTGAAGTGCTGCAACGACACCTATTACGGTTGTGCCTGAGGATGCGCTGATGACTTGGCCACCGTGATCGGTTTTATCGTTGAGGCGAATTACCCCGCGTCCTTGATGCTTCATTGTTTGTCCTGTGCGTTCATCAGCAAAGATCGGGGCTCCAACGTCACTGGTTTGCAGTCACAGTGTCGGCTTTACCTAGAGGGATGAAGTACGAGCCTTCAGGTGCGCCAGGCACTTTGACCCTGAACTTCAGGCCCGAGAGGAGCTTGTCCCACAATGCAACAGCCTCGTCGTCGCTGACAGAGGCCTTTTTGGCCGCACCGACCATGTTGTCTGCAACCTTGGAAAACATAGCTGCGTGAAATTCGGAGGGATTGGCGACGTCTCTTGGGGTACCGACGAAAGCCCATTCGAAATCGTGAGTGCCATCCGGCCTACGGATGAGAGATTCTTCACCTTTCCAGTGCTGCACGTTGCGTTTGCCTTCACGCAGGACGTCACGTTTGGGGTATAGGGCACCTTGGGTCTTTTGTGCGGCCTTGATACGGGAAAGAAGGGGCAGTTCATCACGTTTCATCTGCTCGTATTCATCCGCTTTATAATCGGCGTAAGCGTCCTTGTTGGAGCTGACTGAGAATGTGACATCCGGAAGGCTGGGTAGATAAATTCCTGCGTTTATCTGCTCCGAATCCCCGTATCTATCGCCAGGCATGAACCCGTGTTCGATGCAGAAGCCTGGCTCGGTCGGTACTTCCTCAGCGGCGCGCAATCTCAAGCTCTTGGCCCGAGCTAGCTGCCTCTCAATTACGATACTTTCATTCTCGCCATGCGAGACTGTATCACTCAGTACGAAAGTAATTTCGCCTTTGCTGATGTACGTGTCAAAGAAAAGAGCATTGCGCTGTTTTTTGTATTTATCTGCAAAATAGCGCACTTGCCAGCTATCAGTGATAGGTCCCGGTCCATTGTAGGTGACGTCGGCAGTGTCCTCTTCCCATTTCACCTTCTTGATTTTCTCAGCGGCGAGGGCTTTCGCCTTTCCCATTCCACCGGTGACGACTTCGATGCCGTCACCAAAAACAGGACTGCCTGAAATGAGCTGCGCTTCCTGCGGCACCTCGATCGCGTAGCGGCCGAAGCAAAGAATTTTCGTTTTCTCGAAGAGGGCTTGCAAACGCGGACTGAGCTTTACGGATGCGGGCACGGCACTCTCCTTATAAGTGTAGCTGCGGGAATTTCCAAATAACGACACCAGGACGATGAGCGAAACGGCCACGATCACGCCACGCTTCACGAGAGGCTTGGTTTTCACGATCACTCCCATTTCGCTGTCTTGGCAATTTGTACTACGGAATAGAGCAGGGACGTCAGCACGTCACGGTCGGCGTAGCTGTTCTGGTGTTCGTAGCTCTTGCCCTTGGTTTGGCCATGCACGAACAACTTGCCAGCGATCTGCTTAGCGGACCGATCGGCGGGCACGGTCTCGTCACCGGGGGCTGTTGGTGGTTGCAGCGTAAGGGTCAGCACCCGCGCACCGGCTTGGACTTTCAGCGTTCCTCTAGCGTCGTCACTCAAGAGTTTCCAACTCTCTACTGGGGGAAGATTGTTATTGCGAGCATCCCATACCTCCCGATCAGTTAATTTAAAAACGATTTCGCCATAACTAGGGCGTTCCAATGAGGAGCAGAAGCTGGCATAGCAGTTGCTTGGGTGAAAAGTCGATTTGATGTCCTCGACAAAGTCGGCAGCCTTGTTCAGACGATCGATAACGGCAGCGATGCCTCCGCCGGCGGATTCCTTCACGTGCCCGGGATTCACCCAATCTGGGTGGAGAAGCCGCCACCATTTGTCGGCTGTCTGCACGTAAATGTTTTCCAGGGCACTCTCCCCATTACGAGGCGAACTCCACATTTCCCGTCCCGACCCGTCCACGACCTTCAGCCACGCTTTGCCATAAGCCGAACCGGGAAATAGCTCCAGGGCGGCAGGCGCATTGGCGAGAATAGCGGTCGCATGCTTACCATCGATGCCGAGGACGCTTGCCCCAATTTCAGCGATCGTGCCCGATCCTTCGAGGAATCCGAATCGCGTGCGCTTGTACGACGCGGCGGCGCCCATGGTCGGCATCACATTGTGGTAAATGCCGAGCACCTTGACGCTGGGGTCGTTGAGCAGATTCCCATACTTCGGATGGATGAGCGCGCGTGCGAGAAGACCGCCCATGCTGTGCGTCACGAGAATCACTTCGTCGCATTGAAATCCGCGTTTCTGGTAGCCTGTGGTGAGTCCACGGATGCGGTCTGCGATCACCCTTGCGGATTTACCGTTGCTCTTCAGGTAGTTGTAGCCCATTGCATGTACCGGATACCAGCAAGCGGCGACCTTGCGCAGATCCTTTTCGGTCAGCGCGGTATCAAAATCGACGGCTCCAAACGTGCGCGGGTTGGAAAGGACTCGTTGCCAATTCGGGTTGATTCGGTTGTTAACGAACATGTTGTTAAGATAGCTTTCAGCGGTCGTCAGCATCTGGCCATAAGCCCCTTTAAACAATACTTCGCTCCAGCCGCGCCATCTTGCGATCTGCGCCGGGGATTCGCGCTTCGCGGTAGCCGACCGGCGATTGGGCAGGTGGCCCATTCTTAGCGATGGCCCCATCAAAGGGGGGATGGGTTGGAGAGTGTCGGGGACATTTTGATGCCGCTGGTCGGCAGCCAGCGTTTCCTTACCCTCGGGATCAAAACGTCCTTTGCTCTCGGTGTAATGGTAGTACTCGACTTCCGTCTCGTTCGGATCGAGCATGAGTTGCCGCTGTGCGGGTGAAGCGTTCTTGTACCATCCGCCGATGTCAGTGTCGAAAGCCGCAAGACCCACCTCGTTCACAACGCCGACCATGTCGTCCGGCCGCCATGAACGGTTGTCAGGCCGCTCCAGCTTTTTCTGCCGTTCCTTGCTCAACCGAAGATTACTGCCCATCACGCCGGGCAGGAAAATTACGGGAATGACCTTGCGCGGAGGTAGCTTGACATCGTGGCGGATCGTGTCAGACGTTTCCGTCATGTGGACCGTATATTCGGCCCATCCGCCGACGCCCTGTGTAAATTCGCCCTAGTGATTTCCCCGCTCGTTCAGTTCGGATTGGTCGCTCATGGTAGTTCCCCCTTGTAGCGGATAGTGTAGGAGTCGAAACTGCCTGATTTCTGAACCTCGGTGCTGCCGCTGGCTGCGGTTTTCCCGTCGATGACTGTGCCGTCGCCGCGCACGAGTTCGTAAGCGATGTTCTTCTCTAGTTTCATATTCGCGTTGACGAAGTGGACCTCTTGATCAAATCGGTAGTTGGACGCGCGCTCATTGAATGCCTGCGATACGCTTTTCGCCGGCAGCGTTTCCAGATTGCCGTGGAATAGCACAGGTGACGAGGTGAAGAACTGGACCCTCTCACCGATCTCTACCATGTTGTTGACGCCATGCAGCCGCACGCCTTTCTTCCCGCGGATGTCGACCCAGTCCGTCTCGCTGAGTAGCTCAAGGACCTTGTTGGCAATGATCTCGACGTCATCCTCCTGCGCCTGCACTGACACTTTGCCGCTGGCAGCAATCAGCTTCATCCCAGCCTTGTGCACGAATAACCGAAAGGTCTTGCCAACGCTTGCAAACAGGCCATCGACGCTGGCGATCGACAGACTTTTGCCGCTGGTGATTGCGGTGTGGCGGCTGCTGGCGATGTGGGTTGACTGTGCCGAGCTGAGCTCGATCCCGGCAGGGCTCGCAACGATTAGGTGTGGATCGGCCAATTCCGGGAACTCTCCCTTGCCGCCGCCTCGGATGCCCTGGTTCTGGGATTTGAGGTCCTCGACAGCATCCCCTTGCTGAGGTTCCTGTTTCTCCTGCGCACTACATTGCTGCGCCATATTGGTCAACTGCTCTTGCACGTCCGCGGCGGCCGATAGCCGCTGGATCGTCTCGCCCATGTCCTTGATATGGGAAGCCGCGTTCGGCCGCGCTTCGGTGGTGATGAGCATGCCCCGGTTCGCACGCGCCACGCCTACAGCGTTGGTCGCCAGCTCCCATCCTTCGCCGCGAGGATCCGTTCGGCCGGACGTGTCCTCGACGCGGGTAATGTGACCAAGCGACAGCTGGCTGCACTGATGATCGCTCTTCAACTGCGCTTGGATCTTGCCGGGTGTATCGTCCAGCACCAGATGATTGCCACGTCCGCTTGCTTCGCCCGCCTGCAGCTCGCGGCTGCGCAGACCGCTCAGGGCCTGTTGCTCCGGCAGTTGCCACGGCGGCATGTGGGTGTGGTTGTACAGCGCCCCAAGAATCAGCGGGTGGTCGATGTTCCCGTTGACGAAGACCACGCCTACTTCCTCGCCCACCCGCGGGAGGCGGATTTGCCCGAACTCGGCGCCGGCACCTGGTGACATTACACGCGTCCAGGCCGAGCTGTTTTCGTCGCGCTTGCCCAGCCGGTCCCAGTGGAACTGGACTTTGACCCGCCCGTAGCCATCGGTATGAATCTCGGCGCCGGGCGGCCCGACCACGATGGCGGTCTGAATGCCGTGATAGGTGCAGGGCTGGCTGTTATATTGCCGTCCCGGGCGCCATTGGATATCCCTGCGCACGCACCGGAAGGTGTTCTCGTAGTGCGAAGGCGCGCCGGGTTCGGCATGGTAGTTGTTGCTGGCTTCGTGGTCGACGGAGAGGATCAGGTAGTCGCGATCACGGACACTGGCCTGGGCAGGCTCGCCGCGCTTGGGCACGCGCAGCTCGGCGCTGAAGTGGTCGGCGAGCTTGAAGCACCGGCCGGGCTGGGCAGTGCGATCGTTGCCGCGCGCTTCGAAGGTTTGTGTATTCGCGTCGCGCTCGCTCATGCGCTGCTGCGCAAGGCGTTCGCCGTCGTCATGGGTACGGAAACCGTACGAACCCGTGTCTTCGTAGATTTCGTACGGATAGACATCGCCCTGGTTGTTCAGGGACTCGCCGGTCGCTCGTTGCGCAACCGGGTTCTTGTAGTCGAAGCTGGCCAGCGTCGTCTGGCCGGAGCCGAGCCGGCGCACAGGACTCCATTCGCGAATGCCGTCGACTTCGAGCGAGCCCGCCTTGTCGCGGAACGGGATTTCGCCGGAGTCATCGATCCCGGTCGGGTCGATGGACTGGGCGAGCGTGCTCCTGTCGCTGAGAAAGAGCGTGTGCCCGTCCGCCCGGTGCTCGTAGTAATAGTGCAGCCCGACCTCTTCCCAGCGCCGGTGCAGGTGGTTGTAATCGGTCTCATCGTACTGGTTTGCGCAGGTCAGCCGCGGATACTCGCCAACGATGACCGGATTCCAGTCCTTCTGACGGTAATGGGAAAAGGTGAGTTCGGTAATTTCGATGACGCTCTTGCCGAGGAACGAACGGTTGTCCTTGCCTAGCCTGGCGAATGCCAGCCAGGGCTCGAGGACCATGTTGTAGAACGCGAAGCCGCCATCAGCACTAAGAAAACGGAATTCGGTGACATAGCCGTTGAAGTAGCGTAGCGAGCCGTCTTCGCGCACGAGCGAGATCGTGACCATTCTGGCCATCATCGCCTTCAGGGGAATCTGCGCGTTGTCCGAGAGGAGTTCGACCTCGAAGCGGAAGCAGCGCGAGACTTCCTCGTGTGCCTTGAGCCGGTTCGGCAGGAGGGTGCATTCCGGCCCGTCGTTGTAGGGAAATTTCAGGCGCATCAGGCGGTCGTGCTGCGCATCGTGACCGAACGCCGATAGCGCAGCTCCCGCCGCAATCGCTTGGCTTCCGTCCATGTGTTGCCTCCGATGGTGTAACTGCTGTCAAATTTCCATCGGCTAAGGTAACCAAGCGCTTTCAGAGGACCTTGATAATAAGCAAGAGCCGGACTCTGCTGTTGCCTTGACGGGTAGTGACAGGGCGAACAAATTTCTTTGCATGTGCCGATTTTGCTCAGCTTGATTAATCGCAAGGTGAACTGACAGGCGGGTTTTACATTTCTCCTTTGCTTGCCAGCAGGCAGCGCAAAACAAGGGGAGAGCATGCGCAATCAGGTATCCGAAGGAAAACCTACGGGAATGGACATCGTTCTCGGATCCGCAAACAGCGGGAACGCGAATGCGCCCACGGTGGAGCGCATCGAAGTCGGCCCGGCCCTGAAGAAGAGCCGCGTCAGCAAGCTCCATGGCCGGCCGTACCCGGTTCGGTTCCGGAACCAGGTGCATTCGACGCCTGGAAGCAAGCACTCCGCAGCGGCCAGGAATGGACGCGGTGGGCGAACCCGAAGGCGACGTGCTGGACCATCCGCCAGGAAATCCAGCAGCAGCTCAATGATATGCGTGCAGGTAAGCATGGCAGCATGGAGGCCGAAGCGCGTGCCCAGGTCGACGCGCGGATGCAGGCCATATCGATCAGTGCAAACTTGAAGTATGAACTGCAGAAAGGGGCGATCATCGAGGCGACGCCGGCGCTCGAGACCCTGCTGCTCAATTCCGACATGGACCTGGACCTGCCGATGAAGATGGTTGCGCCTCCTTATCCTGCGCAATATCTCAGGTTCGGTCCGGAGGCTGCCCGCCACCTGAATGTGCCGGATTCGGATTTGCCAGACCGTCTGTTCGACGGAGTGTTCTGCTTTCTTACCCCACCATCGAACCGTCACGGCGATGCAACCGCCAAGTGGACGATCGAGCTCATTTTCATCAGCCAGCGCCAGGACTGTTTTAGCGGCCATATCTCCCTGGTGGGGGAAACGGAGCGGGACGACAAGCCCTTGGGCGAATGGCTCAACCGGGTTCTCGACACGGCGAAAGGTCGGTCGGTCGAGACCTTCTACAAGCCCATGTACGCGGCGGTGAGCTATGTGGTCAAGGTCTTCCTCTACATGGCACTCAGGCAGGCACGCAGCGTTGAGCATCGCGAGTACGATGATGCGATGAGGCGCATCGCCGGACTCGGGGTCAAGAAACGAGCCCGACTGCTTCAGCGCGTTGAGTCCCTCTACAACGGCATCCGCGTTGGCCCGGACGACCTGTCCCAGGAGGACGCTGTCCATGCGGGTGGCAGTACCGTGGCACCGCATTGGCGCAGGGGGCATTTCCGAATGCAGGCTTGTGGGACCGGGAAACGGGAGCGCAAGCTGATTTCCGTAGCACCCATGCTGATCCACGCGTCACAGTTGCAGGGCGAGATTCCGGCGCCGAAGCCGTATCGTGCCGGCAGTACACAACATCCTCCGCGCGCGGTTGCTTGGTAGGCAAATTGGGCTACAGCCGGACTGCCGGCCCCTGTGCGGCGCGATCCCATTGTCCTGTCGGGCCCTTCGCTGTCGTCAGCCGAAGGACGGAGCGTATATCGGGCCGGCTCGCCTTGCCCTCACAGACGGTCAGGAAGGAATTCAAACCGAGGCGCTTGCGATCCGGCTCTCTGGTCGTCAGGGTCAAGGGCTTGAGGCACGGGGTGTCCAGCAAAAGCCTGAGTTCGTACTGTACCGAAGGCACCGCGAACAGACTGACCATCTCCTTCAACGCGGCGTGAGACTGGCCATTCGGCAGGAAAGCCTTTACCGTCTCCTCGTTCAGTGGACCGATATGCAGGCGGACCCGCAAGTCGTTGCGCCATGTGCGGGCGCCCAGGGCGGCGCCGAAGCCGAGGGTAGGATCGGTGACGCCCAGCGTGCTGCGGATCTTCTCGGGTATTGGATCCCAGGCGCCGACGAATTCCTCGATACGGATAGGAGCGCCGAAATAACCGCCCAGCACGCGCTCCACGGTCGAGGCGGAGACCGGACGTGTCCTGAGCAAGCCAGCATAGTAGCCGGCGACTTTCGTCGGAATCGACGCGTAGGACCTGGTCGGCCCGAAGCTGGCCGGCCGCAGACCACCCAGTGCGCTCAGAAGCGGAAGCAGGTCATCCTGGGCTCGCGTGTCCAAACTGTGTTCGACCCGATACTTTCCCCAAGCCTCATAGAACAGGCCGATGCCCCGATTGGATAACAAATCGACGAATGGCCGCCAGCTCTCGTCCGCGCCCAGGTTCGTCCTTGCGGCCGCGCGCTCGGTGTCGTGCAGGGGCAAAGTGCCGCTCGCGCCGAGCAGGCCGATGAAGCTTGGCGTGATGTGGATGCGCGGCATGCCGGCATCATCGGTGGCGTCGACCTGCATGCCTTCGATCTCGCTGGCCGGGAAAGCCAGCGACAGGCTGTTACGAAAGCGCAGCACCTGGCTGAACGCCTGGGGATAGGGGATGCCTTGTTGGCGCAGTATCCGCACCAGCAGGTTCAGCAGTTGTGCGAACCGGTACCGGTACGGTGCCGCGCGCAAGTGCTCGGTCAGGACAGCGGCATGCTGCCGCTTCTCGGTTTGCATCGGAACAGCTCCTCTCCGGACTGGTGTGACAAGATCACGAGCTCGATAAAACTGTTCATCTGGACGTAGAGTGCGAAGAACTGGTCGATGACTTGCACGAACATGTACAGGCCGGCGCCGACAAAAGCCTCTTCGTCGATCGTCAGGCGTACCTCCGTCCCATGCGCCAGCGACGAGCCGCGCTTGTGCCGCAACCACGCGGTGGTCTCCATATGCTCCAGCCCGACAATGCCCGCGATCTGCCGCTGCGAGACCGCCGAGCCGGTGAAGTCGTATAGGGCCAGCATTTCGCGCAAGCCGTCCGCGCCTTCCATGGCGAGCGAGTGATGGTTGAGGGTCAGGTGCGAGATCAGGCGCCAGTGGGCGCCCCGGCCGTTTGCCAGGCGATGGGGACGTGTGGGCCGGCGCAGAAAACGGATCGCCGCGCCTTCGGTTACGCCTGGTACGGAAAGGTCGCCGCCGGCCGAGCCGGTTTTCAACAGGCAGGGCAGGTCCCGGTTGGTGCAGGTGAGGTCGATCGAGAGCGTTGCTCTCTCGACCGTGAGCGGCCCGCCGTCGGCATCGACGAGCGAGATGACTTTTTCGTGCCCCGGACTGGTGGCGGCCAGCGTGTCGTCATGGCGCAGTATCCAGTAGCGCCCCTTGCGTGCATCGCTCTCGC
>Ga0265798_10005310_pt1 | contig 17417 bp, 10 predicted proteins | sample P3T30metagenome_FD_192430 | JGI IMG/M metagenome (GOLD analysis project Ga0265798, IMG submission 192430) | Plant litter microbial communities from East Loma Ridge, Irvine, California - P3 T30 | ecosystem: Environmental > Terrestrial > Plant litter > Unclassified | place: USA: California... | reverse complement strand
ACGGTGGGCACCAGGCCCAGGGAAGAATAAGCGGTCATGTCCGTCCTTTCGGGGTAGAGTGGCATCGCGAACGCGATTCCTTGCCCGCTTGACGCCGCGCGCGGCGCGGATGTGACAGTCGAAAAAATATCGTCGCACGCTGTCACATTCGCGGCCCGCCGAACGTCAAGTGGCACCACCACCGCATGAGGAGAAGCACGATGCCCCCAACCGCAGACCTGGACGGCCTTCTATTCGAGCAGCTGCGCCCGCGCCTGACCGCCATCAGCTGCCGCATCGTCGGCAGCGAAGCGGAGGCCGAGGACATCGTGCAGGACAGCTTCCTGAAGTGGCGCCAGACCGAGCGCGCGGCCTTGCTCACACCGGCGGCCTGGCTGACGACCGTCGTCCAGAACGGGTCGATCGACCGGCTGCGCAAGCGCGCACGCGATGCGGCTGCGGCGCTGGTCGCCCATGAACTCGTGCCCGGCGAAACACCCGTGCTGCCAGAAGCGGGCTTGCTACGGGAGGCCGAAACAGGGGAGGCCCTGGCCCGCCTGCTGGCGAGGCTGTCGCCATCCGAACGCCTGGCGCTGGTGCTGCACGAGGCCTTCGACTGCAGTCATGCGGACATCGCCGCGGTGCTCGGGACTGGTGCGGCGAACGCGCGCCAGCACCTTGCGCGGGCGAGACGGCGCCTGCGAGAAAACATGGGAAAGGAAGCCGCGCGCGAGGAACGGCTGTGCCGCGAACTGGTGCGCCTCTTCCAGGCGGCGATCAACGGCATGGACGTGGAGGCCGCCGTCACACTGCTGCTCGACGAGCAACCAATGAGCGTGCGTGCAGCGCCGGCGGTGCGCGCCGTGCGCGGTCCCTGCGCGAACGATGCGCTATACCGCGTAGCGGCGTTTGCCTGACCCTAGCGCGATACCGACGACACCACCGGAATCGACACATGCGATGGGTACGTCGCCGACCGGTAGACTCGGTGCGTCGCCGGCCGGAAGTCGCCATCCTTCGCATTGAAGATGTTGGGCACGAAGGTCTGCGGATTACGGTCGATCAGCGGGAACCAGCTGCTCTGCACCTGCACCATCACGCGGTGGCCCTTGCGGAAGGTGTAGTTCTGCGTGTGCAGGCCGAAGAAATAGGGCAGCACGGCGTTTGGCGCAATCGCCAGCGGCTTTTCGAAGCCCTGGCGGTAGCGCCCCCGGAAGATTTCGCTCGACACCATCAGCTGGAAGCCGGACATCGGCCAGTTGTTTGATACGTGCTCGGGATAGACGTCGATCAGCTTGACGACCCAGTCGGCGTCGCTGCCGGTGGTCGAGGCGAACAGGCTTGCGCCGACCTTGCCGGCGATGGTCAGGTCGCGCTCCAGCGGCGCGCTTTCCCATGTGAGCACGTCCGGCCGGCCATCGACGAAGCGCTGGTCCTCGACCAGCCAGGTCGACCAGGCCGAGCCGCCCGGGAAGTAGGTGGCCTGGATCGGACGGTGACGGTAGGGCACCGGATGGGCCGGGTCTGACACGAAACTGTCGAACTGCTCCTGGTCGCCCTTCGGCGCCGCGAACGACAGCGAGCGATCCGCGCCGAAGTACAGTTTGCGCTGCTCGACGCCGGCCTTCGGCGGCCAGGCATCCCAGCGCCGCCACTGGTTACTGCCGGCTTCGAAGGTGAGCGCTTCTGGCAGGTCGAGCTGACCCTGGCCTTTCAGGTGGTAGGCGAACCAGGGGATCTCGATCCGCTCGCGGTAGTACTTCGCGGTCGCGCTGTCAAACTGAATCGCGCCCAGCGAATCGCCCGGCCCGACCCGCGCGCCGCCATGCTTCCATGGGCCTACCACGAGGTAATTCAGGCCGCGCTTGTCGCGCTTTTCCAATGTCTCGTAGATCTTCATCGGACCATAGAAATCTTCCTGATCCCACCATCCCGCCACGTTCAGCGTCGGCACCTTCAGTTCTTGCGCGTCGGTGGCGAAGGAGCGCCGCTTCCAAAAGGCGTCGTAGTCCGGGTGCGCCGTGAAATCGTTCCAGGTCGTGATGCGGTTCTTGAAGATGTCGCGGTTGACGTTGGCGAGCGAACCGAGGCCCAGGTACCAGGTGTAGGTGTCGTAGCGGTCGAAGGCGAACTGGCTGTTGCCCTTGCCGTCTTCCATCATGTAGGCGTACTCGAAGCCGTAGCTCAGGCGGAAGGCGCCGTTGTGATAGAAGTCGTCGCCCAGCCACATGTCGGCAGGGGAGGCCATCGGCGCGATCGCCTTCAGGGCCGGGTGCGGCTCGAGCGAAGCCATGACCGCCGTCCAGCCCAGGTAGGAGTTGCCCAGCATGCCGACCTTGCCGTTGTTGGCGGGGACGTTCTTCAGCATCCATTCGATGCTGTCATAGGCGTCGGTGCCCTCGTCGAGGCTCTTGCCGTCACCCGCCTTGCGCGCGGGGCGCAGCATGACGAAGTCGCCTTCTGAGCCGAATTTGCCGCGGATGTCCTGGAAGGCGAAGATGTAACCGTCGTCCGCCAGTTCCTTGTAGCGGCTCTCGATGGCTTGCGCCGCATCGTCGATGCCGTAGGGCGTGCGCAGGAACAGGATCGGCAGCGATGCTCTCGCTCTGGCGGGCACGAACAGCTTGGTGTGCAACTTGACGCCATCGCGCATCGGGATCATGACGTCGCTGATCGTCCACTGTGCGGTGCGTGTCCTGGCTGCCGCGTCGACCTGGTCCTGTGCGATGGCCCTTGGTGCGAGCGCACTGATGGAGAGGACGAGTAAGGCGTGCGGCAGGATGCGGGCGATGGCTGGCATGGGGCGTCTCCGGTCGGTCGATCGCGCATCGACCATTTTCAAAATTGGAAAAATATGCTGAATGTGAAATATATGCCATGTTGGCGAACGTGCAAAGCGATTTTGCAAGGGCAGCAGGAGCGGGATGGGACCCATCTGGCCCGAACGTCGGCGAAAACCAACTGTCAGCCCTTTGATCGGCATTTATTTCCCAAGGGATACCTATTTTTTGCTACCCTTGGCAGGTGGACAGCATCGAAAAAACAGGCCTGGTCCTCACAGGCGGTGGAGCGCGCGCCGCCTATCAGGCTGGCGTGATGCATGCCATCGCGCATATCCTGGCCGACGCCGGCCGTCCGGCCCTGCGCTCTCCCTTCCACATCATCTGCGGCACCTCGGCCGGGGCATTGAACGCCACCGCGCTGGCCTGCCGCGCCGACGATTTCGCGAGCGCCGTGCGCGGCCTGCTCGGGGTCTGGGAGGGCGTGGCCGCGCACCAGGTCTACCGCGCCGATTCGCTCGCCGTGCTGCGCTCCGGCGCGCGCTGGCTATCCTTGCTGTCGTTTGGCTGGCTGCTGCGCAAGTGGCATGCGGCGCCGCCGCAGTCGCTGCTGGATAACACGCCGCTGGCGGGCTTGCTGCACCATGCGCTCGACCTGCCGCGCCTGGACGCTGCGCTGGCCGACGGCGTGCTGCATGCGCTGGCGATCACGGCGTCCTCCTACAGCAGCGGCCAGCACATCACCTTCTACCAGGCCGCGCGCGAGATCGCGCCGTGGATGCGCCACCAGCGCCTGGCGCTGGCCACGCAGATCAGCGTCGAGCACCTGCTGGCCTCGAGCGCGATTCCCTTCATCTTCCCGGCGGTGCCGCTGTACCTTGCCGGGCGGCGCGAATACTGCGGCGACGGTTCGATGCGCCAGCTGGCGCCGATCGCGCCTGCGATCCACCTGGGCGCTTCGCGGGTGCTGGTGGTGGGCGCGGGGCGGATGTCGGAGCCGGCGCTCGATTCGCTGCCCAATAGTGGCTACCCGACCCTGGCCCAGATCGGCGGCCATGCGCTGTCCTCGATTTTCCTGGACAGCCTGGCGGCCGACGTCGAGCGCCTGCAGCGCATCAACCAGACCCTCGACCGGGTCGCGCCGCAAGCGCGTAGCCAGCTGCCGCTCAAGCGCATCGAGCTCCTCGTGATCGCGCCGTCCGAGCGCCTCGACGATATCGCGGCGCGTCACGTGCACAGCCTGCCGGCGCCGGTGCGCACCCTGCTGGGCGGGATCGGCGCACTGGAATCGCGCGGCTCGGCGCTGGCGTCCTACCTGCTGTTCGAAGGCAGCTACACGCGCGAATTGATCCGTCTCGGCGAACACGACACCTTGGCCAGGCGCGACGACGTGCTCGCCTTTTTCCCCGAATGAGCGCGCCGATCCGTTACCTGGCGGGCCTGTGCCTGCTGCTGTTCAGCCTCGCAGCAATGGCCACGTCGCCGCGCCCGACGCTGCGCTTCGAGCACCTGTCGGTGGCCGAGGGCATGGCGCAGGAGTCGGTGCTGGCGGTGGTGCAGGACCGCGACGGCTTCATGTGGTTCGGCACCCAGAACGGCCTGTCGCGCTTCGATGGCTACCGCGTCATCAACTACCGCGCGTCGCCGGGGAAGGCGCGCGCGCTGTCGAACAACTGGGTAAGGGTGCTGCACCTGGACCGCCACGGACGCCTGTGGCTGGGCACCGATGGCGGCTTGAACCTGTACGACCCGGTGACCCAATCCTTCACCCTGTTCACACCCGCCGAGACCGCGCGCCGCGGCAACGGCAACCGCCACATCAATGCCATCGTCGGCGACGGCGAGGACGGCCTGTGGATCGGCACCAACGACGGCCTGCAGCACTTCGACACGGTGCTGCGCCGCTTCACCACCTGGCACCATGCGCGCGGCGACGAGCGGTCCTTAAGCGACGACAACGTCAACGCGCTGGCGATGGACGGCGACAAGCGCCTGTGGATCGGCACCGGCGGGGGCCTCGACAGCCTGGGACCGAAGCGCGAACGCATCGAGCACCACGGCTCGACCCTGGGGCCGCGCGAGAATCCGGTGCATGCGCTGATGGTCGATGGCGATGCGCGCCTGTGGGTCGGACGCATGGGCGGTCTGGAACGGCGCGAGTTGCGCGGCGCCGGGGAAGGCGGCGTGCGCCGCTTCGGCCCGGCGGACGGCATCGGCGCCTGGTGGATCACGGCGCTGTACCGCGACGACGCCGGCGAGATCTGGGTCGGCACCCACGACGATGGCCTGTTGCGCTGGCGCGGCCGCGAAGACAGCTTCGAGAGCCACCGTCACGCCGTCACCGACCGCTACAGCCTGGGCGACAACCAGGTGTCGGCGCTGTACCGCGACCGCCTCGGCACCTTCTGGGTCGGCACCTGGTATGCCGGCGTGTCGCGGGTGGACCTGGGCAGCGGCGGCTTCGCGCGCATCGTGCGGCGCGACGAGGCGCCCGATACCCTGGCCGACAACAAGGCGCGCGCGCTGCTGGCCGACGGCGATGCCGGTGCGATCTGGGTCGGCACCGGCACCGCGCTGAACCGCGTCGATCCGGCCACCGGCAAGACCACCGTGTACCGCCACGACCCGAACAACCCGAACAGTATCATCGACGTCCCGGCTGCCGCGCTGGCCTATGACCGCACCGGCAAGCTGTGGATCGGCAGCCGCACCGGCCTCACCATCTTCGACCCTGGCACGCGCCGCTTCACGCGCCTGCCGCTGCCGGGCGACGCCGACGCCAACAACGTGCGCAACATCGTGGCCGGCCTTGACGGCGAGCTGTGGATCGCCACCCGCGGCGGCCTGCACCGGATGGACCCCAACACGCGCCGGATCGAGAGCTTCCGCCACGACCCGGCCAAGGCCACCAGCCTGGCCGACGACATCGTGCGCCCGATCCTGCAGGACCGGCGCGGCCGCATGTGGGTCGGCACCTTCGACGGCCTGGACCTGATGGACCGCGCCAGCGGGCGCTTCCGCCACTTCCGCCACGACCCGTTCGACGCCGCCAGCCTGAGCCACGACGAGGTGCACTACCTGTTCGAGGACAGCCGCGGCGACATCTGGGTCGGCACCGCGGTGGGCCTGAACCGCATGGTCACCGCCAAGGACGGCTCGGTCAGCTTCGTGCGCTACACCACCCGCCACGGCCTGGTCGACGACGCGGTGGCCGCGATCCTGGAAGACGCCGACGGGCGCCTGTGGGTCAGCACCACGGGCGGCCTGTCCTGCTTCGATCCCGAGAGCGGGCGCTGGCGCGGCTACACCGCGGCCGACGGCATCACCGAGGGCGCCTTCTTCGACGGCTCGGCCTTGAGGACGCCGGACGGCACCCTGTACTTCGGCGGCTTCAATGGCATCACGGCCTTCGATCCGCGCGCGATCCGCGACAATCGGGTGGCGCCGCGTCCGGTGATCACGGGCCTGGCGATCTTCAACCAGCCGATCGAGCAGGCCTTCCCTGGCCTGTTGAAGGGGCCGATCGAGCATGCCGAAGCGGTGATTCTGCCGCCCAGCGCCTCGGTGTTCTCGCTCGAATTCTCGGCGCTGCACTTCGCCGCGCCGGAGCGCAACCGCTTCGCCTACCGCCTCGACGGCTTCGACGAGCAGTGGGTGCAGGCCGACGCGGGCAAGCGCTTCGCGACCTACACCAACCTCGATCCCGGCACCTATGTGTTCCGGGTGCGCGCCGCCAACAAGGACGGGGTCTGGAGCGAGCAGGTGGCGGCGCTGGCGATCACGGTCGAGCCGCCACCCTGGGGCACGCCGTGGTTCCGCGCGGCGGTGCTGGCGCTGTTGCTGGCGATGATCTATGGCGGGGTGCGGCTGCGCCTGTCCGGGCTGCGGCGCCAGAAGGAGCAGCTGGCGCAGCAGGTCAGCGCGCGCACCGAGGAAGTCGAGCGCCAGAACCGCGTGCTGGAACGCCAGACCGAGGAATTGCGCGACAAGGAAGGGCGGGTGCGCCAGCAGTCCAACGAACTGGCGCGCGCCTATCGCGCGCTGCAGGAGAACGAGGAATTCCTGCGCCAGGCCAAGCAGCGCGCCGAGGACGCGACGCGCCAGAAATCCGAGTTCCTGGCGAACATGAGCCACGAGATGCGCACCCCGCTGGCCGGCGTGATCGGCATGCTCGGGTTCGCGCTGCGCGACACGGCCGTACGCGACAGCACGCGCGAACAGATCGCGCTTGGCCAGGCCAATGCCCAGGCCCTGCTGGCGATCATCAACGACCTGCTCGATTTTTCCAAGATCGAGGCCGGTAAACTCAGTATCGAGCACATCGACTTCGACCTGCATGCGGCGATCCACGGCGTGGCCAGCCTGTTCGAAGAAGGGGCGGCGGCGAAGCGCGTCGGCTTCGAGGTCACGATCGGCCCTGGCGTGCCGCGCTATGTGGAGGGCGACCCGACCCGGCTGCGCCAGGTGCTGGTCAACCTGCTCGGCAACGCCTTCAAGTTCACCACCGCCGGCAGCGTCGGCATCGAGGCCGAGCGGCGCGAGGAAGACCAGGTGCGCGGCGATGGCTGGAACATGGTGCGCTTCACGGTGCGCGACACCGGCATCGGCATCCCGCCGGATGCGCTGCCGCGCCTGTTCCAGAAGTTCGAACAGGCCGACGCCGGCACCACCCGCCGCTATGGAGGCACCGGCCTCGGGCTGGCGATCTGCCGCCAGCTGGTGACCCTGATGGGCGGCGCGATCGGCGTCAACAGCCACGAGGGCAAGGGCAGCGCCTTCAGCGTGCTGCTGCCGCTGGCCGACGGCGTCGCGCCGCCGCAGCAGGAAAGCGCGCCGCGCGCGCCGCACACGCACCGCCTGCGCATCCTGTGCGCCGAGGACTTCCCGACCAACCAGATCATCGCCCGCACCATGATCGAAGAAATGGGCCATCAGGTCGACATCGCCGACAACGGCGTGCAGGCGGTGGCGGCCTGCGCCCGCATCCGCTACGACCTGGTGCTGATGGACGGCCGCATGCCCGAGATGGACGGCGCCAGCGCGACCCGCATCATCCGCGCCGGCGGCACCCCGGACGCCAAGGTCACCGACGAACACGTGATGATCGTGGCGCTGACCGCCAACGCCAGCCTGGAAGACCGCACCCGCTATCTCGCCTGCGGCATGGACGCTTTCCTGACCAAGCCGATCGACGAGGATGCGCTGCACGCCCAGGTCTCGCGCGCCATCGAGCGCCAGCTGGGCCGCGGCATCGCGCTGCCGCCAATGCCGGCGGCCGCGCCGCTGGCGGTGCTCGACGCCATGTTCGGGGTGGCGCCGGCTGCCGAGCCGCCGGTGCGCCGCGACGACGACTTGCAGACACGCCTGCGCGCCGCCTTTGCCGCCGACCTGCCGCGGCGCCGGGCCGAACTCGATGCGGCCATCGCGGCCGGCGACATGCTCGATGCGGGCATGGTGCTGCACGGCCTGCGCGGCAGCGCGGCCCACCTGGGCGACACGGCCTTGGCGCGGCTGTGCGCCGAACTCGAGGCGCTGGCCGACGCCGGCGACGTCGAAGGCCTGGCGGCGGGCGCCGTGCGCCTGGAACCGTACCTGGCTGCCATAATGGCGGCATGAAAATACTGGTGGTCGATGATGACGTGGTCTCGCGCATGATGCTGATGCATCAGGTCGACGGCTGCGTGCGCGCCGAGATCCTGGAAGCGGAAGACGGGCTAGCGGCCTGGCAGTTGCTGGCAGGGGGGCTGCGGCCCGACATTGTGTTCTGCGACCTGCGCATGCCGCGGCTGGACGGCCTGGGGCTGCTGGCGCGGCTGCGGGAAAATGACGACACGGCGAAAATACCCTTTGTGCTGGTCTCGGCCGCCTCGGACGCCGAGACCCTGGAGCAGGCCGGCCGCCTGGGCGCCCACGGCTATATCGCCAAGCCTTTCCGCCAGCAAGAGGTGCGGGCCCAGCTCGATAAGTTGCTGCCTGCCGCCGGGGAAGATCCGCAGGCGGTGGCGCGCCGCCTCGGCATCCCGCTCGAGCGCCTGCTGGTCTATCTGGCCGGCCTGCGCCGCCAGCTGGTCGAGGCGCAGGGCGGCGGCGGGCCGGGGGCGGCGCGCCTGGCGGAAGGCTGCGCCACGCTCGGCCTGATGGAGAGCGCGGCGCGGCTGCGCGCTGCCGGCGATGCGGACGCCATCCAGCATGCGCTCGACGCGATCGCGCGCCAGGAGAAGGCGGCCGCCGATTCCGCTTGCTGAGCGTTTACTTTAGATTTAAAGTAGTTGCGGCTGTTACCTCCACCGGGACCCGACATGAACGCCGCCGCCCTTACCGAACTGCCGCTTGCGCCCTCCGGCTACGCCGACGGCTTCGCCCGCGCCAATCTGCCGCCGGTCGTGGACTGGCCGGAGTTCCGCTTCGATGCCCCCGATCTCCAGTATCCGGCGCGCCTCAATGCCGTGGCGGAGCTGTTCGATGTGGCGGCACGACGTGATTGGCACGAACGCACGGCGCTCATCGGCGCGCGCGAGCGCTTGACGTATGCCGAGCTGTCGGCCCGGGTCGACAGCATCGCCCACGTGCTGCGGCGCGACCTCAGGCTCGCCACCGGCAACCGGGTGCTGCTGCGCGGCGCCAACTGCCCGGCGATGGCGGCCTGCATCCTGGCCGTGATCAAGGCCGGCTGCATCGCGGTGCCGACCATGCCGCTGCTGCGGGCGCGCGAACTGGACACCATCGCCGAGCGGGCGCGGGTCGACACCGTGCTGTGCGCGGCCTCGCTGCGCGCGGAAGTCGATGCGATGAAAGAGCCCGCACTGCCGCTGCTGCTGTTCGACGCCCACGACGCCCCGGACGGACTGGAGGCGCGCATGGCCGCGCACGATGAACCATTCGACGCGCCCGATACCGCGGCCGACGACGTCTGCCTGATCAGCTTCACCTCCGGCACCACCGGCGTGCCGAAGGGGACCATGCACTTCCACCGCGACCTGCTGGCGATCTGCGACTGCTTTCCGCGCCATACGCTGGGTGCGCGCATCGACGACGTCTTCATCGGCACGCCGCCGCTGGCCTTCACCTTCGGCCTGGGCGGGCTGCTGCTGTTCCCATTGCGCGTCGGCGCGAGCGCGGTGCTGGTCGAGAAGCTCACGCCCGAGACCCTGCTGGCCGCGATCGAAGCACACCGCGCCACGGTCTGCTTTACCGCGCCTACCTTCTATCGCCAGATGGCGCAGCTGGCCGGCCGCTTCGATCTGGCCAGCCTGACGCGCACCGTGTCCGCCGGCGAGGCGCTGCCGCTGGCCACGCGGGCGGCCTGGAAGGACGCCTCCGGCCTGGAGATGATCGACGGCATCGGCGCCACCGAGATGCTGCACATTTTTATCTCCGCCGCCGGGGCCGAGGTGCGTCCCGGCGCCACCGGCAAGCCGGTGCCGGGCTACCTCGCCTGCATCCTCGACGCCGACGGCCAGCCGGCCGGGCCGGGCGTGATCGGGCGCCTGGCCGTGAAAGGGCCGACCGGCTGCCGCTACCTGGACGATCCGCGCCAGCACGACTATGTGGTCGATGGCTGGAACATCACCGGCGACGCCTACGAGATGGACGTCGATGGGTATTTCTACTATCGCTCGCGGCTGGACGACATGATCATCTCGGCCGGCTACAACATCGCCGGCGCCGAGGTCGAGGAAGCGCTGCTGCACCATCCGGCGGTGGCCGAGTGCGGGGTAGTGGGGCGGGTTGACGCGGAGCGCGGCCAGGTGGTCGAGGCCCACGTGGTGCTCAAGCCGGGCCACCTGCCTTCCAGCGAGACCGCGCTGGCGCTGCAGGAATTCGTCAAGGCGCGCATCGCGCCCTATAAATATCCGCGCGTGGTGCGCTTCCGCGAGGGGCTGCCGCGTACCGAAACCGGCAAGCTGCAACGCTTTAAATTACGCATGAGCGAAGGTTGAGACGATGAAGGAAGCGGACAGGCAGGAGCAGGAACAACAGGATACGGGGCTGGACCTGGCCAGCCGCCTGACGCCGGATCACCACCAGTCGCTCAAGCTGTGGCTGCGCATGCTGTCCTGCACGGTGCGCATCGAGAACGAGATCCGCACCCGCCTGCGCGCCACGTTCGGCATCACCTTGCCGCGCTTCGACCTGATGGCCCAGCTCGAGCGCCATCCGGACGGGCTGCGCATGGGCGAACTGTCGAAGCGCATGATGGTCACCGGCGGCAACGTCACCGGCATCACCGACCAGCTCGAACGCGAAAAGCTGGTGCAGCGCGTGCCCGACCCCAGCGACCGGCGCGCCTGGGCGGTGCGCCTGACCCCGGCCGGACGCACGGCCTTCGCCGAGATGGCGGCAGTGCACGAGCGCTGGATCGACGAGATGCTGGCCGACGTCCCGTTTGATGACAAGGCCGCCCTGATCGGGCTGCTGGCGTCGATGAAGGACCGCTTGCAAATCGATTGACGCGTTCGGCGCGTGCGCCACTGTTCTGGTTTGGCAAGACCGCTGGTACAATACGGGCCTGCCGGTCATCCGGCGGCGTTGTGTCGCCATAGTACAATGGATAGTACAAGGTCCTCCTAAGACTTAGATGCAGGTTCGATTCCTGCTGGCGACACCAGTGCCCGGCTATACTTCCTGGTCCACCCTCCCGCGCCCGTTCCCATGTTCTTTCCCGTATCCGGACGACCCGACGCCGTCGAATCCCTGCTGGCCGCCCACGACTGGACCGCGACGCCCTGCGGGCTGCCGGCCGGCTGGGAACCGACGTTGCAATACGGACTGCGCCGCATGCTCGACGCCAGCATTCCGGTGTTCGTGACCTGGGACGAGGCCGGCCTGTTCTTCTATAACGACGCCTGCGTGCCGCTGCTCGGCAGCCGCCATCCTGCCGCGCTGGGGCGCCCGCTGCTCGAGGCCTGGCCGCAGGCCGCCGAAACCTTGGCGCCACTGCTGGCCGAGGCCTTCGCGGGCCGGCTGCCGCCGCTCGACCTGGCCTTCAGGCCGGCCGGCCGCAGCATCGCCGCGACGCCGCTGCGCACCCTCGCAGGGGAAGTGCGCGGCCTGACCTTCACGGTCGACGAAAGCGCCGCGCACCGGCGCCTGGCCACCGCCCTGGACGCCGCCGATGTCGCGACCTGGGACTGGGACGTGCCGGCCGATCGCCTGTATGGCGACGCCACCCTGCGCGCCTGGTACGGCGTGTCGGAGGACGACGCCAGCGGCGGTTCGGTAGAGGCTTTCCTGGCGGCGATCCATCCGGATGACGTTGCGAATGTGCGGGCCCGCATCGAGCGCGCCCTGGCCAGCGGCGAGGCCTTCAGCGACAACTACCGGGTGCGGCGTCTCGAGGGCGGCTACCGCCACATCGAGGCGCGCGGCCGCGTCGCGCTGGCCCCGGACGGTACGCCGGCCTGGCTGTCCGGCGTGGTGCTCGACGTCAGCGCGCGGGTCGAGGCCGAGATGCGCTTCCGCGAGATCGCCAACGCCATGCCGCAGGCGGTCTGGTCGACCCGGCCGGACGGCTTTCACGACTACTACAACGACCAGTGGTATGCCTTCACCGGCATGCCCTACGGCTCCACCGACGGCGACGGCTGGAACGACCTGTTCCACCCGGACGATCAGGCAATGGCCTGGGAAAAGTGGAGCGAGTCGTTGCGTAGCGGCGACCCCTACGAGATCGAATACCGGCTGCGCCACCATACCGGCGCCTGGCGCTGGGTGCTGGGACGCGCGCTGCCGGTGCGCGACGCGAACGGGACGATCGTGCGCTGGATGGGCACCTGCACCGACATCCACGAACAGAAACTGACCCAGCAGGCGCTGCAGCAGGCCGACCGCCGCAAGGACGAGTTCCTGGCGATGCTGGCGCACGAACTGCGCAACCCGCTGGCGCCGATCGTCACCGCCGCCTCGCTGCTCGGCCTGTCCACCGGCCTGCCGGAGCGGGTGCAGCAGGTCGGCAAGGTGATCTCGCGCCAGGCCACCCACATGACCGGCCTGATCGACGACCTGATGGACGTTTCGCGCGTCACCCGCGGCATGGTGACCCTGGACAAAGACCGGGTGCAATTGTCCGCCGTACTGGACGACGCGGTCGAACAGGTGCGGCCGCTGCTCGAGGGCCGCGGCCACCGCCTGGACGTGCACTCGGCGCTCGGTGATGCGCTGGTCGCGGGCGACCGCAAGCGCCTGGTGCAGGTGCTGGCGAATATCCTCGGCAATGCGGCGAAATACACGCCGGCGCGCGGCCACATCGTGCTCGACGCCGGCGTCGATGAGGGCCGCGCGGTGGTGTCGGTGCGCGACAACGGCGTCGGCATGGCGCCGGAATTGGTGGCCAGCGCTTTCGAACTGTTTCATCAGGGCAAACGCAGCCCGGACCGCTCGCAGGGCGGCCTCGGCGTCGGCCTGGCGCTGGTGCGCAGCCTGGTGCAACTGCACGGCGGCACGGTCGGCGCCGCAAGCGAAGGGGAAGGGCGCGGCAGCACGTTCACGGTGAGCCTGCCGCTGCTATCGCTGCCGGGCCAGGCGGCGCCGGACCTCATGGCGCCGATGCCCTTCGCCGGCGACGCGCTGCGGGTGCTGGTGGTGGACGACAACGTCGACGCGGCGGAACTGGCGGCGATGCTGCTGGAACTGCTCGGCTACCAGGTCAGCGTCGAGTTCGGGGCCGAGGCGGCGCTCGAACGCGCACGCCTGGAGCAGCCGCAGGTGTGCCTGCTCGACATCGGATTGCCCGGCATGGACGGCAAGGAACTGGCCCAGCGCCTGCGCAAAATTCCCGGACTGGAGACGGTGCGGCTGGCGGCGATGACCGGGTACGGGCAGCCGCACGACCGGCGTGCCAGCAGCGAGGCGGGGTTCGATATGCATTTCGTCAAGCCGGTCGATGCCGGGGCGTTAGCCGCATGGTTGGCGTCGTAAGGTCGACGGCGTGTTCAACCGGTACAATGCACGCTTCATTCAATTTTCACTGGCGCCCACGCGCCGCAAGGTTCACGGATCATGGCTGTCATCTCCCTTTCCTCCGCGCAGTTGGCCTTCGGCCACGTTCCCCTGCTCGACCACGCTGACTTTTCCCTCGAGACCGGCGAGCGCGTCGGCCTGATCGGGCGCAACGGCACCGGCAAGTCCTCGCTGCTGAAGGTCATCTCGGGCCGTTCCCGCCTGGACGATGGCCTGCTGGTCATGCAGCAGGGCGTCAAGATCGCCTACGTCGAGCAGGAGCCGGTGTTCGACCCGGAATCGACCGTGTTCGACGCGGTTGCCGCCGGCATGGGCGACCAGCAAGCGATGCTGAGCGAGTACGAGACGATCACCGGCCAGTTCGGCGGCGACAACGACGACGCCCTGATGGAGCGCATGCACGAGCTGCAGATGAAGCTCGATGCGATCGACGGCTGGAACCTGGCGCACAAGGTCGACACCACGCTCGACCGCCTGGGACTGAACCGTGACGCCAAGATGGGCACCCTGTCGGGCGGGATGCAGAAGCGCGTGGCGCTGGCCGTGGCGCTGGTCTCCAGCCCCGACGTGCTGCTGCTGGACGAACCGACCAACCACCTCGACTTTACTTCGATCAAGTGGCTGGAAGGCTTGCTGCGCGAATTCCGCGGCTCGGTGCTGTTCATTACCCACGATCGTAGCTTCCTCGACAACGTCGCCACCCGCATCATCGAACTCGACCGCGGCCGCCTGCTTTCGTTCCCGGGCAATTTCACCACGTACCAGGAACGCAAGCGCGAGCTGCTCGCCAACGAGGAAGTGGAGAACGCCAAGTTCGACAAGTTCCTGGCCCAGGAAGAAGTATGGATCCGCAAGGGCGTGCAGGCACGCCGTACCCGCGACGAGGGCCGCGTGCGGCGCCTGGAAGCGCTGCGCCTGCAGCGTGTCGCGCGTCGCGACCAGCAGGGCACCGTGCGGCTCGAGGTCGCCTCGGGCGAGCGCTCGGGCAAGATCGTGGCGGACATGGAAAACATCTCGAAGTCGTACGGCGAGAAAGTCATCGTGCGCAACTTCACCGGCACCATCCTGCGTGGCGACAAGGTCGGCCTGATCGGCGCGAACGGCGCCGGCAAGACCACCCTGCTGAAAATCATCCTGGGCGACGAGACCGCCGACAACGGCAGCGTCAAGCTCGGCACCAAGCTGAACGTGGCCTACTTCGACCAGATGCGCACCCAGCTCAACGAAGAGGCGAGCCTGGCCGACACGATCGCACCGGGCAGCGACTGGGTCGAGATCAATGGCCAGAAGAAGCACGTGATGACTTACCTGAACGACTTCCTGTTCGCGCCGGAACGCGCGCGTTCGCCGGTGAAATCGCTGTCCGGCGGCGAGCGCAACCGCCTGCTGCTGGCGCGCCTGTTCGCCAAGCCGGCCAACTGCCTGGTGCTGGACGAACCGACCAACGACCTCGACATCGAGACCCTGGAACTGCTGGAAGAGCTGCTCGAGGAATACACCGGCACCGTGTTCCTGGTCAGCCACGACCGCACCTTCCTCGACAACGTCGTGACCCAGGTGATCGTGGCCGAAGGCAATGGAGCCTGGCGCGAATATGTCGGTGGCTATAGCGACTGGGAGCGGGTCAAGGCGATCGAACCGGCCCAGGCCAAGGCGGCGCCGGCGGCCGCGCCGGCCAAGAGCAATGACAGCGCTGCCGCAGCACCGGCCGCAGCGGCCAAGAAGGTCAAGCTGAGCTACAAGGAGCAGCGTGAACTGGAGGAATTGCCCCAGCTGATCGCTAGCTTGGAAGACGAGCAGTCGGCCATCACCGCCCAGCTGAATGCGCCGGATTTCTACAAGCAGAGTCCCGCCGACGCCAAGCGCATGACCGCACGCCACGCCGAGATCGACGAGCTGCTGCTCGACGCCCTCGACCGCTGGGAACGCATCGAAGCACGCGCTCGCGGCGAGTAACATTTCATGACAAGCCGAGCGGCGGGCCAGGCGTCCGCGAGCATATGACCGGGCCCGACGACGCCCCGCTGTTCAGCCGCGCCGCCTGGGCGCGGATCCTGCCGTTCGCCGCCTACATCTTCTTCATCGTCCTCGGCGACCTGCTCGAGCGCACCGGCCTGTCGCGCGCCGAGCTGCGCTGGCTCTACCCGGTGCAGGTCGGCGTCGTGGCCGTGCTGCTGGCGGTGTTCTGGCGCCGCTACCACGAGCTGCGCGTGCCCGTGCCCAGTCTGGCGCAATGCCTGAGCGCCGTCGCGGTCGGCGCCGTCGTGCTGGTGCTCTGGATTCATCTCGACGCTTCCTGGATGACGGTCGGCTCCGCGCCTGGCTACGACCCCCGCACCGATGGCGGCCTCAATTGGCCGCTGGTCGTGATCCGCATCCTCGGCGCCGCCCTGGTCGTGCCCGTGATGGAGGAATTGTTCTGGCGTTCGCTCGTCATGCGCTGGGCCGAGGCGGCCGACTTCGAAGCGATCGAGCCCGCCAGGGTCGGTCTCAAGGGTTTCGTGATTTCAAGCGTGCTGTTCGGCTTCGAACACAATCTCTGGCTGGCCGGAATCGTCGCCGGCGTCGCTTATGCACTGCTTTATATGCGCCATCGCAACCTGTGGTCCCCGGTGCTCGCCCACGCTGTCACCAATGGCATGCTGGGTGTCTGGGTAGTTATTACCGGCAACTGGCAATTCTGGTGATCTTCCACAGCGACATCGATCGAGGTGAACGAGATGGTGCACTCGTGTTCACGTATTTGTATTTGCCTGCTGCCGGCTCTGATCGGCGCCAGTATCCCGGGGCCGGGCGGCGCCCACGCCGCCGAGGCTGAAGAAGGCCTGCGCCTGTACGGCGGCATCGGCTGGGGCTACGACGACAATCTGCTGCGCGTGCCCGACAACCGGCCCGCTTTCGACGGCCAGAAGAGTGACCGCTGGCGCCAGCTCGACGTCGGCGGGCTCTACAACAAACGCATCGGCCGCCAGCGCGTGGCGCTGGTCGCCAAGGCCTCCAAGCTCAAGTTCGACCACTTCCAGCAACTCGATTACGACGGACGCGACCTGCAGGGCACCTGGTTCTGGGAAGCCGGTAACCGGTTCGACGGGCAGGCGGGGGCCTTGTATAACCGCACCCTGGCGCCCTACACCGATTTCTTCAGCGACGAACGCAATGTGCGCGAGCAGCGTCGCCAATGGGTCGATGCCGGCATCAAATTGCACCCGAGCTGGAAGCTGCGCGCCGGCTTCACGCGCGACCGCTACGAATACGAGCTGGTGCGCCAGCGCTGGAACGACCGTACCGAGAAAGCCAGCGAAGCGGAGCTGCTGTACACGGCGCGCAGCGGGAATTCAGTCGGCCTGGTCGCGCGCCGGCTTGACGGCGAGTACCCGTTCCGGCGGCCCGCGATCAGCGGCGTGCTGGTCGACGATTTCATCCAGGACGAGCTCAAGCTGCGGGTGAACTGGGAGGCCACCGGCACCACCTCGCTGCAAGCCCTGGCCGGCTATGTGCGGCGCGAGCAGTTGTCTTTTGGCGAGGGCAAAACGAGCGGCTTCAACGGCCGCCTGAACGGCGCCTGGACCCCGAAAGGCAAGTTCAGCTACAACGCCTCGCTATGGCGCGAATTCGCGCCGATCGAAAGCACGGTCGTCAGCTATACGCTCAACCGTGGCGCCAGCATCGGCGCCGCCTGGCTCGCCACCGGCAAGATCA
>Ga0265798_10005308_pt1 | contig 17418 bp, 17 predicted proteins | sample P3T30metagenome_FD_192430 | JGI IMG/M metagenome (GOLD analysis project Ga0265798, IMG submission 192430) | Plant litter microbial communities from East Loma Ridge, Irvine, California - P3 T30 | ecosystem: Environmental > Terrestrial > Plant litter > Unclassified | place: USA: California... | reverse complement strand
CCACGGGTACCAAGCTTGATTGCAACACGTCTCCGCTTACTTTAAATACGAACCTGCCTTCTAGATGTTGCTCTTGAAGGGCGCAATTCTAGCCTTACTAGCCCAGGCTTGTTCTCCACTTTCGGAGTTCGGAGTGGGACTCATGTTCTCGAGGGTTCGCCAATGGTGGAGCATCGTGAGCGCTCTAACCTCACCTGCGCTTTGGTCTTGCTTCAGCCATTTTTGAATTAGCATACAGTGTATCTAATTCCATAAATCGCCATCAAATCACGTGTTACGGTCTTATGGGTAAAACATCACCACATCCATTCAGCATCAACATCATCTAACAAATACCAGTCTAGTGGTATGATTCTCGCTTAGTAAGTTGACCTTAACACAAGTAGCTGCCTTCGAATCCTAACAAGTCCCAGGGGTAAACCCAAGCACAGCTTGCGAGAGGCCCCGCGTTCGAGTCGCGGTAAGACCCATCACTTTTTTTTTGCGTTCGCGATGGACTTGAGCTTGAACCTCTTTCCTTTTTTGCATGCATAGAGTAGAGTATACAGCGTTGTTGCCGCACATCACAAGCCAAAACTTGATCTCACCTTAGACTAGGTTGATTGTTACCACGTTCTGCCACCAATGACTTTGAGAACCGTTGCTTCGGGCTCGACTAATAAACTATATCCTGGGACCTGCGTAGCTGAGCACTTCGCGACCTCTCTAACAAGACACTCTTCTTCCTCATACGTTTTCAAGGCAACCCGCACTATTCGCAAGTTCGTGGCGCAGTGCTTCGTGAGGTTTTATATCTGAGAAGGCGCCTTTCTTCTGCTGCTCGCGCTTTCCCCACCATACCTGAGTACCCCTCACACAATGACCATTCGCCCAGCAACACCCGCCGATGAGCCCGCCATGGCATCTCTCCTAGCCAAAGCATTCTTCGGTGAATCGCTCTTTGGCCAAACTCTGCATCCTCATCGTGATCAGTACCCAGACGATGTCAAAATATTCTGGTCCGAGTACCTGCGGGAGCACTGGAAGACACCCAATGAGAGGCTTCTTGTTGCAACGACGATGGTAGACGGAGAAGAAATGATTGCTGGCGCAGCTATCTGGAATAGACAGGGCAATGACGAGGGGAAGCGTAGGGTGGAGGGCGAGTGGGTTGATGTCGGCACGTATTTCCCACTCCTCTGAATTAAGTGGTGCCTACCTAGGTATGCTAACATCCATGCAGGACCAAATGCATTCCAGCCTCTCCCCTCAACAACGAATCGGGCTCTTGACCCCACCAAGCGCAACATCTTGGAGGAAACTATGCCCTACTTCAAGCACCACTGGGATGGCGACCGCAGAAACAACTGGTATCTCGACATCCTCGGTGTTCATCCGGACTATGCTGGCAAATCGCTCGGGCGAGAACTGGTCAGCTGGGGGCTGGACCGCGCAAGAGAAGAAGACGTCCATGCAAGTGTCGTGGCTAGCAAAGGGAACGAGCGCTTCTACCTACGCTGTGGATATGATGAGATAATCGGAAACTGCACAGAAGGAGAGGGCAACCCGCTCAAGAATGCCGGAGTTGAAGGTGGAGATATTCTCTTCATGTTCCCGAAGCAGAAGCAGGAATCTGCTGCCTCGTAGGGCGAATCTGCCCAAGCATCAATCGGTACTCGTATCTCGCACAACCTGTTCCGACGCGTCCGTCGTCAAGATGGTAGCCGATGCGTCACGACGCGTCGCGGTGCTACCAAGCCGATTCTCGGTCCGACAGGTTCCTACATTACTCGCTAGCGAGGCTTCTAACCTTTCCAACCAATCAGCGAGATGACAAGTTGAGCCGAGTAATCTCCCGGTGCTTTTGCGGGGGAGCTTTTGCGCGCTTTCTTACTATCGTCGTCATTTGCGGGTAATCGGGGAACGGAGCAAGAATGGATCGGACTGTAGAAATAAAAATGGCATCGCAGGTTGGCATCGCGCGGAAGTACCTCTGTCATCTCTCAATTTCTTGCAACCATGAGGCGCTCATCTCCTGTCTTGGTGTCTCTTGCAGCACTAACAGCAAGCCATATCATTCCTCGTCAAGAATCCATTGATTACAATGCTGCTCCACCGAATCTCTCCACTCTAGCTAATGCGTCGCTTTTTGACACATGGCGACCGAAGGCCCACGTTCTCCCTGCGTTTGGACAGATCGGAGACCCGTGTATGCACTACACCGACCCTGAAACCGGCCTCTTCCACGTGGGATATCTGCATCTGGGTGCATCGGGCGCGACTACAGACGACTTGGTTACATACAACGACCTGAACCCCAACTCCGAGCCGTTCATCCGCGCTGGCGGCATCAACGACCCCGTTGCTGTCTTCGACGGCAGCGTGATTGAAAGGGGAGTCAACGGTACACCAACATTGCTGTACACCAGTGTCAGCTTCCTGCCAATCCAATGGACGATTCGGTACACAAAAGGAAGCGAGACACAATCACTCGCCTTTGCTACGGACGGTGGACGCAACTTCACAAAATCAGAGTTCGGTCCTGTCATCCCTGACCCACCGTTTGCTGTTAACGTCACCGGCTTCCGCGACCCCTTCGTATTCCAGAACTCGCAGGTTGATGGCTTGTTGGGCAAGCGGGACGGAACGTGGTATACCGTTATCTCGGGTGGCGTGCACGGAAAAGGGCCAAGCCTCTTCCTGTATGCCCAATACGATGACGAAGACAGAGATTTGTTCCAAACCTGGGAGTACTTGGGCGAGTGGTGGCATGAAGCGGCGAATTCGACATGGACCGATGAGGGTTGGGCGGGACGCTGGGGCTACAACTTTGAAGTCGCCAACTACTTTGCTTTGGACGAGCAGGGTGCTAACCCAGAAGGCGAGATCTTTGTTACGATAGGTGCGGAATGGAGCTACGAGCCTATTGTGCCTCAAGTCTCGGATAACAGGGAGATGCTCTGGGTGGCCGGAAAGCAGGAGCTCGTCGACGGTAAACTGACTTTCGAACCTACGATGGCTGGGCGACTCGACGCCGGGCGCTCTGCGTACGCTGCTGCTGGTAAAGTCCTTCCTGCAGACTCACAAGCTAGCAAAGCTAGCGGCTCTCCGGATCGCTTCATCACATACCTGTGGCTGACAGGCGACTTCTACGGCACCTTAACAGATGAGTTCCCAACTCCCCAGCAAAACTGGACAGGATCCCTACTCCTTCCACGTGAACTCAGCGTTGGCCACCTAAACGTCATCGATAACGAGCTCTCCCGCGAGCAAGGTGCATGGAGAGTAGATTGCGAAAACGACAACGGCACCGTCACGCTCGCGACCCTCCACCAGAAGATCGCCCGGGAGCCCTACGCCGCATTCCAACAGAATGCTACGAACGTCATAACCCAATCCGGCGGATCCATGGCGGAAGTAACAAAGTTCACCGAAAGCCCAAAGTCAAAGCACTGGATGATGACCGCCTCCGTCACCTTCCCCTCTCGCTCTGACGACGTACGTGCGGGCTTCACCATCCTTTCCGGACCCCAAGAATCCACAAACATCTACTACCAATTCAGCAACGAAAGCATGATCATCGACCGTTCGAACTCTTCTGCCGCGGCGCAGACTACAAACGGTATCCCCACGGACAATGAGTCTGGCAAGTTCCGCCTATTCGATGTTGCGGGCGGACATGGAAACGAGACCATGGTTGAGACGCTGGATTTGACGATTGTGGTGGATGGTGGTGTTGTTGAGGTACATGCGAATGATAGGTTTGCGGTTAGTACTTGGGTGAGGAGTTGGTATGGGGATAGTACGGATGTTAGCTTCTTTGTGGAGGGTGGGGAGGTGAGGTTTGGTGATGTGACGGTTTATGAGGGGTTGGTTGATGCATGGCCGCAGAGGAACTAGAGTGTTGGAATATGGAGCTTCAATCTGAGATGTGTATAGTAAGAGCTGTTGTATGATATTGTATCATATGTTATTTAGATCTGTTGACTATAGTAATATCATCAGGTACTTGTTTAGATTGTCGAATGCTTTCATGAGTATCTGACTCAAGTCATCCGTCAGAAGACGACGGAAGTGCTTCAGGGGAAAGTTGGCTTAAGATCAGGCTCGCTCACGTATTAGGTTTTGGTGCTGGGAGACGAAACCATAGGTAGCGGGGAAGATTACGTCAGCGACGTTGTGCACCTCCTTTTGGCTAGCACTGCCGCGGTTGCACGAGAAGGCGCGGTGGCGCGCTCTCACCACGGGCGAAACACAGTCGGCCAGACCCAGTTCGCAATGAAATGTGTTTCTCATAGTCCCCAATCACCTGCCTCTCCCAATCCGCATCCTTTCAGACACGTATAAGACATCGCGCATTTGGTCTCGTCCCGAGTTCTTTTTCTGCTAAGCGCGTTGCTGCCTGCGCCTGCCTCAACACGCGATATAAGCTCACAGTACCCTGGCACCCTTCACTGCCCAACTGTGTCAGAAGCAATTCTCGTGACGCGCAATCGTCAGAACCTTCTCGTCGCGCTCCATCCACCGACACATCTGCAACCCCATCACCGAAAATCACATCGCACCCCCACCAACGAATCTCGACCCATCCTACACGATGACCATGGCGACAGTTCGCGAAGAGAGAACCCTGTCCGACACCCCAAATGGTCTCCTGCGCAGCCAACACGAGTACTCGTACCGTCTCCCGACAGCCCCGCGCATCGTGGTTCCCCCGCCTACCCTCACCACCGACATGCCCGGTCTCTCCCTCGGTGGCGCATCTGGAGGGGATGCTGACATGAGCTTCTTGAATGAGCTGGACCTCGAGGACATCATACAGAAGAACACACTGCTGGAATGGGCCTATGAGCGGCGGAGAGAGGCGCAAATGATCTTGCCCTGGGTCTATCTCGGACCCATGGTGGCCGCCAGGGACAAGGACTTCCTAGAGCGCGAGGGCATCACCATGGTGCTGGCTATCCGTGCGCAGGCCAAGAGCATGATGGGCGCGACAAATGCGGCTTCCCAGGTCTGCATGGAGGTGGGTAGCATCGAGGCGCCCAGCTTTCACAGCCTCACACCACAGTTCCCGGAAGCAGCGAGGCTCATCAATTCACATGTCGCACGAGTACGACAACATAGCTTGGAGACCACAGGGCAAGCCACTCTGGGCAAAGTCCTGGTCTTTTGTGAATCGGGAAATGAGAAGTCGGCTGCAGTCGTTGCAGCCTACCTGATGCAGACGCTCCACGACATTGACTACATCAAGGCTATGCAGGTCTGCCAGGCGCAGCGCTTCTGCGTCAACTTCGACGACGTCTTGAAGAACATCCTGCGCGCTTACTGGGACATCATCGGTGCACGACGCTCTATCGCCACTTCGAATGCTCAAGCGACCCAGCAAAATGGTCTCGGCCACGGTTTCGCACAGCCCGGATCACTATCGCTTCCTGTCCCGTCACTCAAGCACAAGCGTAGCGTCCAAGATATGCAGGATCACGATGAAGACACGGACATGGACAGTGGTATGGACGAGTCGGACGCGCTACGGTTTGCAGGGCGTGATGTCACTCCCTTCCAGGATCGCTAGGTGTAGGCCCCTAGCTTCGGCGATTCTATTGATTTGTTTGTTAGGCGTTCCAGTAGCATTATACCCTGCATATCTCAAGGCGTTATATGGCGATGCGTCTGCATCTGAAAGGTTGGTTACGTGTGTGTAGTTAATTCTGGAGCTCTGACGAGATGAGTGGATACGTGGGTTGGTTGCTCCTTCCATTCAGGCTGCCCGTAGTATCTGGTAGCGACCACCAACGGGTCCAAATTTTCATCATACACTGGCCCTTGCACCTTCCCGCCACTTTGCGCTCTGCAACTCATGCCTGTCCTCCTACTTCAGACTGTGTACAGTCACTTTCAAGGTTGTCAATTATGCGTCTGCATCGTGACACCCCGAACACGTAGCTAGGTATGGCACCTTCCCTTGGCTCGCCAGTTGAACCAGTGTTAACCATCGGGCGAACAGGTTCATTTGCGACAACCATGGACGCACCAGCAGAGACAAATGTCTTCCATGGTGAAGCATCTCGCTCCGATATCATTTCCCAAAGAAATCATTGACTATTCCTGCTCTTCTCCACTCGCAGGCCGACATGTTAGCGAATTATTACAGCGCCTAGTGGCTGCCTTATCTTTAAGAGTCACTGTGTTCGCACGTGGCTGTGGCTCTTGCAATATTGCTTGACCCTGGCAGTACCGCTCCCTTGATGGCCGCTGACTTTCACTTTGAATTGACAGGGCTGCTATTGCACGCTAGACGCATAGCAGTCACGATGCGGCCCCATATAGGCTCAAACATGGTGGATGCGGTGAACTCTACGGTCACCACTTACCAATATCCCGCATCTTCTTCGTTCACAACGGGCTAGGATGCATCGATACCCAATCATCGCTCACATATTCTAAATTCCACGACATGCCTTACAGCCTCCGAGATCTAGCCAAATTGAAAAAGCCTGAACGCTACAGGTCCACTGATGACGAAGAGTCCACTACCCCAGAACCAGCTTCTAGCGACCAAGGTACAGACCTGAGCGACCAAGATGAGGAAACCCGCTCCCAAGGACCTTCGCGCACAAATATGCCGGCCCCGAACCCAGACTCACTTAGATCTTCGTCTTTCACTAACGACGACGTTTATCTTACACCACACCCATTTTCGCCGCTCTTCATGTCCAACGCACCCCACCCCGCGCCAACAAGCGCAAGCAATCCACCAAACTCCCAAGAGAGTCGCAAAATGGCAAACATCAAGTACGTAAAGAAACGCTCTGGCGACGAACAGCAGCCCCAAGCAGCGCCAGCAGTACGCGACTTCGCCATGCGCCCTAGCAGGACCTCTCAGCGCGCAGCAGCCTCTGAACCCGAACCTGAGCCCACACATGTCCCTCAGAAGCCAGCGGCGTTCCCTTCGCTACCAGCCAATGCTCCACCACCGCCGTTTGACCCGAAATTCTCGGGTCATGGTATGAGAGAGCTGATGGCGGCTATCGAGACCGGCGACGAGACGCGCATGGAACACATCAAAGACCACTTCAAGATTGAATACGAGGCGGGTAAAGATCCCTGGTATGTGGCCTTGAGGCGTCGCTGGGACCCTAAGATGGTAGATTCTAAGGTACGTGAAAACTGAACACCCTGGAGCGGACGTTGGCGTTGGATCGCCTACTTTGCATGTTTCCATCTTGATGTAGGCTCCGCGAGTATTCATGAGGCTAACATACAATGAAGGTCACATTCGAATCTCTATGGACATCACTACGCCAGACCATCATCGAGCAGATAAAGGACGACTTCATTCCCGGCACCTATATCAGTCGCTTCTACCCCGTATGCTGCATCCTGAGCCTCTCCAAGGCGAAGCTGGATACGATTATGGCGGAGAATGCCGCAGTATGGGAGACTGAGGCTGAGATCCCACAATACTTCAAAGACTACAGAAGGCGATACCCTCATGCTATCATCGACCCGGACGAGCCTCCCCCGACCGAAGTGGTGAGGGCGATCAGGTTCTTGAGACAGCAAAGGCTTCCTGTTAGTTTGTTGGGCGAGTGGCAGGCGCTACCTGGACCTGAAGTATTTCACCATCCTCACATGTTTCACCTTCCCACTGGACAACGTAGTAACGATCGGTAGGCGTTTTATCAGCCTTCAAATAATGAAGTAGCAGAATCAATGGATGAAGTTGACCCGGTTTTCCGTTCTCAAAAGCGTAAAAGTAAACACCAAAACCACCTTTCGTATAGACAGACCCGCAAGCTGTTGAGACGTGCTGAAGGACGGGAGGTTCGACAAGCCGCAAGAAGGCAAGAAGCAGTCAAAAAGCTGCGGCAAGAGAGATGCCAGAAGTGTGAGGGGAAAGGCCATACATTATTGGAACTCGACGAGAGAGGAGTATACAAAGTAAATTCTCCGCAACCCCCGTCATTCCAAGCCGAAGACACACGGAAAATGAGCTGACCCTATCAAAAGTGTCCTGCGCGCCGACAAGAAGTCCTGCAACACCAGACAGAAGTCGACACCCTCCGCGCACAAGGCAACGCTGAATATGCAGCGCTCGATCAACGTGAGCAACCAGAACCCGCAACCAAAAGTCACCCCTCCTAACCAATTCCAGCCCCCGGTCCCGAGGATGCCGCTCCATACCTCGAATACTTCCTCAAATTGAAAGCCGACCCGAACTCAAATCCATGCCTCGCCCGGCAAGCAAATCCCTCCAAACATAGTCCATATATGTCCACAGACCTCAGAGACCCATTATACCTACTAGATTGCTTCGGACAACTTCCGACTCCTCCTCCGAGTCCCTTTACAAAAGCGGGTTCAGCGAAAGGCAGTTTCTCAGGCAGCTTCTCAGACATGGGGGAGCGCTATAGCACACCGTCCCCACTGCTACAAGAACTATCCGCGTATACACTGCCAGACCCGCCCGTTTGGCCGAATACGGATCACTTAGCTGGTGTACGTATGCCTGTGCAAGAACAACAACAACAACAACAAACCTCACAGCAATCTGAACCAATGCAGCATGGACTCTTGAAATATGCACTGGCGCAGCATGTACCAACACATCATCCACAAGCCCAACCTATACCAGCACTCCACATACCCAAGAAACGCGGCCCATATAAGACAAAGGACAAGTCACTCAAAGCGAGTAGTATCTCGCCGAAGGACAGAGTGGTGGGTAGAGGCGGCATGGTCAGTTTGGGTCACTCGAAAGAAGTGACGGATATGCTCAAGGCGCAGGTAGAGGCGCAGGCGCAGGCACAGGCACAAGAACAAGTCCAAGTCCAACCACAAGTCCAACCACCGGCACAGCCCCGGAACGAGGAAGTACACGAGGATGTCGAGACGAAGTTAGATACGCCGCTGTTGACGGATACCACGTTGATAGTTGAAGATAAGGATGAGCCGGTGGGTGGAGGTGCGGTACTGCCGCTGTGTCCGTATACGAATCCGACGGTGACGGCGACGGCGCAAGAGGAAGGAGGTGTGTCGATGGCGGGGAAGACGGCGGATGGCCGTGAGAAGGGGAAGGAGAGGGCGGTGTAGATATAGGTGGAGGGGGATAAGGCGACAGAGACATCATGTGCCGCTGTGATAGGACGTGAGATGGTGGTTTAGACTGGGGGTTTGGATGGGAAGAGGTATCGTATCGCATCGTTAGATTTGCCCAACACCCATATTGTTAGGTCTCGATATTCAATACCATCATTCATCAGCATTCAGACGTCTTTCTGTACATCTCACGTCACCATAATAGCAATGTGTGTTAAAGCGTGAATGTTTTCATTCTTGATCCAAGTGGGTATAATGCGTCCGTCATCTATATCGTTTCCAAAACCTTCCCGCCAGAACTCCTTGCCACGACCTCCATTCAGCATCCGCTTATACAGCTGCCAATCAGCTGAATTGATCGCCATGTTCACTCTCGCCTCCAACACGGCGCCCAGCTATCCTTCCTTGGCTCAACTTCCACCGCCACCGTCGTTCCCGCTCATCCTTCTCCCTTTGTTCTCGTTGGGCTTTCTTTCGTTCGTACACAGCGCGGACGGTGCGTTTTGTGCGTTCAGCGCCTTCACTGTAGTTGGCCCGAGCGAGGTTCACAACACTGTCGATTTGCTCAGGTGTGTAGACGAAGTTCCAAGTTGACATAAAATCGCTGACCTTGGGGTCGACACCGGGAACCTTAGGGTTGGCGAGGAAGGGGAAGTAGATGACCGTGATACCAGAGGCAGGGTGCATGAGTTCCCAGTCTTCATCTACTTGTTTCGAAATTGGGTGTTCGGTGTCGGATTCGCGTTCCTCGGTAGTACCGACCCAGATGTTGCAGTAGCCTAGGTCTTTGCTCTTCTTGCTGTCCTTGTTTTCGTCGGCACTCTTGTCCTTGGCTTCTTCGAATTTGGTTTGTGCCTGTTGTTCGGTCTTGGCTTGTGCGCGTTCGAGGTCTTCTTGGAGGTCTTCCATAGGTTCGTCGTCTGGTGGCCAGCCGGCGCCGACGGGCCATCCTTTGATGCCGCGCTGGCGGGCGTAACCATCAGCAACCTTCAGCCAGTTATCGGTCTTGACATCGGCGGAAGCGTCGAACGCGACGAGAATGTCAACGTTACGTCCAGGTCGGAGAAGAGGATAGATGGGTAGGTTGTTGGACATTCCCGCGTCCATGAACTGGAAGTTCTTTTGTTCGAAGATGCTTTCAGGACATGACGGAGGGAGGAGCTCGCGCATACCGAGGGCGTAGTTGGGCATGGCGGCAGGGTCAATCGGGTGGACCTTGACGAGATCATCATCGCGCTCAGCGATCATGGCGTCTATACTGCTGCCGAGCCCTGTGATACTGCGCATGAGGGGTCGGATCTCTCGGTAGTAGTGTGAGAGGGTCGCACAGAAGGCAGATCCCCAGATACCCATGAGCAACGGAACGCGCACTTCGGGCAGAGCCAGGCCATTCTCCCGCCAGACTGTGCGTCCATTTTCGAACTGACGGCCCATTGCCCAGGTGGGTATGCCAGAAGAGAGCTCCTCGCACCACATCTCGTACGGCGTGAACTCGAACCATTGGAACCAAGCCTCTCTCCTTGCCTTTGCTTCGGCTGCGATGCGGTCTGTTGTGTCTCCTTGCTCGGCGAGCGGTATTTCGTGCCGTACGGCAGTGTAGATGGGTAGTGGATGTGCTCCGTTGTCAGTATAGCGGCGTTGGTTCGAGACCTTGAAGTCGTATTCGCTAACAGAGAGTTCGCCTTTTGGTACGAGCAGGCGGGCGGCGAGCAGTGCGCCGTATATGTCTACCAGTCCAAAGTCGGCATCTGGGATGCCCTTTGCCTTCTCGACAAGTCCGCTCAAAAGGTATTTGTTGGTAGGTGCGCTGACGAGTAGTTCGAGCGCATCTGCTGGGAAGGCAATGTGGACGCCGAGGCGGTTCTTGAGGTGCCTAATCATGCGAGCATGGCTGCGCTGGGTGAGGTCCGAGTAGTAGAGGGTTTGTAGCCAGCAGCTGCCACTGACACCGGCCGTGTAGGTGACGCAGTCGAAGAGACCATGTTCCTTCGAGGAGAGGTATGACGATGTGCCTGCCACGAGCGCACGCAACCCTCCACCAGAACCGCACATGGCAATGACGGGCACGTCGTCGGGGTGTATTTGCGCTTCGGGGATGTCGAGGTATCGTGCAAGTGCAGCCTTGGTGAACTGCGCCCTCTGCTTCAGAAATGCCTTTTCTTCCTCACATAGCTCGTCTGAGACCCTCACAGAGGCATCCCATATTATCTCGGGGTTGATCTCGGGATCATTGGCTTCGTACCATATCTCTTCGGCGAGCGAGCCCGGTGCCATGGAGAGCTCATCCTGGAGTTTGCGGATGAAGCCAGGGAGTACCTTGACCCAATTCGGCACGATGTAGTCGATGATGGTGTCGCCGAGCTTGGAAGGTGACGGGGAGGCGGGGAACTTGCTCGTGATGGTCTGCCAGGCTGACTTGCTCTGGCCGGCTTCCTCGTCCTCTTCGCTGTAGCCCTTGGCAACACGCGTCTGCGATGGCGCCTCCTGCTCACCTGACTTGTGCTCGCCTTCCTCATTCACCTGCCTCTCGGCGTCTCCGACCGAAGTGGTCTCGGTTTGTTTGTCATTGCCGCCGAAGAAGTATCGCTTGAGGGAAGGCGCGTCTAGATGGATGGGACGGAAGAGTGGGTATGGCGACGATGCAGAAGAGAGATAGCCCGTCGCAGCAGTCGCGAGGAGACATGGAGGGCCGTACCGCAGGCCGAGCGTGGCAGCCTTGGATCGCTGGGAGAGCGGGTGCTTCGTGTGCAGGCTGGTCGTATTAGCAGGGGCATACAATGGGTGGTGTGCTAGCTTACCCACGACGCGTCCCCCGCAGCCATCGGTGGCCCAGGTTGCGCGTGTTCCTATAGCCGGCCATGCACGCAATTGAGTCAGAAAGGGCAATGGGAGTGGGATGGAGGTGCCGTGCGAGCCTGGCACATGGGGAAATGCGCAAAGCCCACCTGAGCCCATGGGAATGCGTTAAGCATGACGGAGCATGTAACCTGCTTTGAGCCCGCAAAATTCCGCCAGAACTGGTTTTGGCATGACGCCAGCCGAATCACTGCCCGCTCAACGTCTGCCAAGCCATGCAGGAACGCTGAACCTGCCGCCAATCAACACTTGTCTCCACCATCCACCTCTAAAGACGCCATCAACGTCTGCGACTTACACGTGCGACGCAAATTCGGTCCTTGCGCGCCGTCAGTCCACGAATTTTGCTGATATCAGGTCAGGTGCTTTGGTTGTTCACAAACAGACACGTTCCAACACCAGTAGCTACCAGCAGAGAAACATCTTCATCTTCAAAGGATGCAACATTCAGTGAAATTGCCAATTCCCTTACTCACCTGTACGTACCTCAGAGCATATCGAACATGGTAAGTAAAGGGCATCATGAGTCGGTACATGTTCCTTGTCTCACCTCTGATTCTGAGCTCGGGCTATATCTCACCTTCATGGATGCTATTTAAGCTCCCAACTCAAGCTTCTTCTCCCATCTACAACTCTCTTTCAAAGACCGTACATCATCTTCATACATTGATACCCCAACTACCCTTCGCGGCCCGATTGGGCAATACCTTCCCAATCTGGAGTGTGCAATCACAGATACGATGGCACTCCAAGCAGTGACGAGAGCGCTTGATCGAAGCCAGACGTCTTCCCACAAACGGGGCTTCACAGATATGCACAATGCAACTATTGACGACGAAATCGCTAATAATCGCTGGTATGCTCTCAGGCCAGACGAGGTCACCGTCGCAGTCACAAACATGTGCGACAAAATTGCAACTCCAATGGAGCAGTATACTTCTGTCGACCAAGGCTTCGAGGATTTGATCAATGCGGCAAAAGCTGCGAAAAAGATGCCTGAAATCAAGCATTGCAGTGTGGCGGTACTTGGTGAGCAAGGTATAGGGAAAAGCTCTCTTGTCAATGCATTGCTCGGCCGAGGCCTCCTAGATCGATCTGGTTCTTCCAAAGCATGCACGGCTTACGCAACGATTATCGAGCACAACCCAAGATTTGACGACCACACTACACGGAGCGACCTTCGAGTGGAGTTTTTTACGAAAGAAGAAATCAGAGAGTGCATTAAGGAACAGATAGACCGTTGGGTCGAGGTCTATCCCTTTGCCAAACAGAGTAGTGAACCACCCGATGGAGAAGACGAAGACGATGTGGACGACGGTAATGCTACTCAAGCAGCTAGTGAACCAAGCTCTAGAACAAGATCGCGTGGAGCAGTGACGGCCAGAGAATTTTTCGAGATCATCTTCAATGCCCGGAAAGGGGAAGCCAGCGCAAAGCTCGAGGAGACGCTTTACCACACGGACATCAAGGAAGGAGACTTCTTAGACATCTGCTGCCGACAAGCCGAAGAAAGATTTGCGCAGTTGGCTACACGGCTAACTGGGATAAATACACAAACGCGGACCGCATACTTCCCGAATATTCCAGATAACAGACTTGGAAGAGAGACAGGCAAGATCAGGAAAATGTGGCCATTTGTGAAGGTTTTTACGATTGCAACCGGTCACATTCTTCTCCGTCATGGGTTACGTTTCTTCGACTTGCCAGGCAAGTCATTGGATTCTTGAACTGTGTAATATAGCTAACAAAACAGGCTATGGCGATATGAGTCAGCTGAGAGAGGCAGTAATCAACAACTTTCGCTGGAAGGCAGACCACGAGATGGTGGTGGTCCCATGTTCACGGCTCCAGACGAGTGTATTGCAAGACGAATACATCGGTCGATCGATCCATCTCAAAGGAGCCAACAAGACCATACTCGTTATGAACAAGTCCGATGTTAGTTGGCACCCCCCTCTGCCAGGATACAACTAACCGGTTTTCTAGGAACTCATCAACAAGGATAGCATGGCCACACAAATTCGAGAAATCGACGAACCACCTTTCCCAGATCTGAACGAACGATTAGAGGCAATCGAATTGTTAGAAGATGAAGAAGACACGGAAGATGAAGAAATCGCCGTCAAGCGAGATGACTTACTGAGAGATGCCAGACCTGCTTTCATAAAGTACGAGACAGCAAACGTGAAAAAGCAGATGCAGCCCAAAGGCATCAAGGTATTCTCAGTATCCGCTCTCGACTACACCACCTCGAAAACTCGGGCTCAGACAGGCAATCCCGTGCTTAACGATGACCCGTCAGGTATCTACGCTTTAAGCCGCTATCTCGCCACATTGTCGTCAGCAACCAACTACAAGAACTTCTATGATCATGTCTACGAAACACTACCAATGTTCCGAAGACAAGCTTCGAGGCCTTTGGAAAAGCATCTAGAAGATAAGAGCTATGCAGCTATGAGATGTGAGCTCAAGGTTGAGATACATTCACTTCGGGACGGACTGAAGAGTCAAATTGGCAGTCCGTTGCAGTCCCTAGTGGTGAAGCCCTGGTCCAAGAAAGAGGAACAAAGCATCATCTATGGTATACAGGAACTGGTTCGAACTTCATGGACTCATCCCAGGATTTACTACTCGGGCTTCGCAAAGATGCTCGCTGAGAACGGTATCCCGGTCAACGGGAAGTACTTCGGCCATAATATGAACTATGATCTCCTCACTGTCATGAAGATGTACCTCGACAAGTGGTACAACAGCATGGATGTAAAAATTTCAGACTTTACATCAAGTCTGTACGGAGTTGTTGAGAACCTATTAGAGAAGACCAGGTCGGCCATCGACCGGTCTTCCGCACCGTTACCCTTGAGAGTAGGAGCACTGTTAGAGTTGGTTCTCGTCAAGCGGCGCATCAACAAGGCAAAAGATACACTCCTCGCCAATCTCCACGGCTCCCTTAAAGAAACTCATCTGAAGTTCACGACAGAATTCGACATTGCCTGTCCCATAGCAACGGAAATGAAGGCCTGCTACGTACGGGCGTTAGACCGGACAATTGTCAAGTCAGGAGAAGGGATATACAACAGACAACGAAACGTACTGCAAAACTCGATAATCGAAGGAGCAGACCACTGTGCCACTCCAGGCGAGACTCTACGTCCGCTACTCCAGAAGATCTCAGAAAAGATTCAGGACCAGCAGAAAGAGGTGTGGACGACCCATTGCGAGACATTCGTTGACAGCGCTATTGAGCAACTTGAGGGCTTTTCGACTACTGCTGAAAAGCTTCTCATGGACCCTAAGTATGCGACTGAAAAGCACAAGCGGGCCCGTGCCGAGCTGAGGAAGCTTCTCATTGAATTTGATTCTGGGCTCCGAGACGTCAAGAGTCGATTCACCAGCGTAGAAGAGGAACACACTGAGAAGAAGGCCAAGCGCGATGAGACGGAGAAGGAAGCACCAGTCACACTATCTGTATCTAGCCCGCTGGTTCTCTCGGTGCCTAAATTGCAGACTTGGATTCAGTTCCGCGAGCGGTTTGGCTACTGGCCCGAAGGGTCATAGTCAACTTCATTCTGTCTTGACTTCCGGACGAATATCTATGCGGAACATGACTTCCTTCCCTGCTCTCATTATCATCTTTGCGATAATGTCCTGTTTTTCTCTACTGAAAAGTTCTCCAGCTGGGCAAGCAATTATCTTTACGTCATCTTTATCCTTTGAAGCACAGCCGAATGCACTGGCGAGGATTTCACGTGTACGGGATACAAACACCATAGCTTCTGCGTATCTAGTTTACTCACTTAGTACTCAATTGTATACCCTTGTACAACATCCGTCTGTACTCAGGTGCGCCACAGTGGTACCTTCAATGCAAGGCGCATACGCGTCGCCGAAACACATGTGATACGCAGACAGCGGGTTTCCGGTGGCAGGCGAGGCTGATTAGCGCATGTACCCGCTGTGAAAAACGTCATTCTGGGGTATCAAGGCCCGCAGATAAATTGACTGCCGTGCAGTTCTACGTGCAAGAAGCATGTATTGCGTGAACCCACGATGAGTAACTCGACTGCGCGGCTTATCGCAAAGTGAAAGGTGTCGAGATGATCTACGCTGGACCCTGGCCGTCTTAGCGTTGCCTCCGCGACAGCTCTCCGCAAGCATCCCCTCCCACATCATCCTATACCGCGGCGTCGTATTCCTCCATTGGATATTCTTTCGTTTGTACAACTATATGCTGTACTTCATGTTCGCTTCATTATTACCCGCCCGTTTGATATAATCGAGGTCGTCCTCGCCGCCGTACGCGCGTACACGTAGCCCTCGAGGCAGTTGCGCATCTATCCAGCAGTCGCCATGGTCGCCCCTCGGAAAGCCGCGCTCCTGGAGGAGAGCGCGGAGGTTGAAGTGCTCTTCGCCAACATGGAGAAAATGAAGACGCTCACAAAAAAGATCCAAGGCTCCGTCAATAGGCTCGATGCGAGCGGAAAGGCAGTCCAGGAAGCAATCGGCCCAATCTACGGCAACACACAAAAGCTACAGATAGCGAACAACAACGTCGATCGTATAATAGACGCAATTGACCGTCTCCGAGCCCCGCGCGAAGAAAGTGCAAAGGAAGAGAGGATTATCCGCGCTGGACCTGGACGAGGAGACCTGGACGGCTACATTGCTTCGCTCGACCGCACCAACATGAGTCTCGCAGACCTCAAGCGCACCAACCTTCGCTCCAACGAACAAGCCATCGCAGAGCTTAGCGGGCTCTTGAAGCTGGGCAATAAGCAATTGGAGGATGTGTTCCGCGGCATACTGCAGGATAGCGCGAGAGAAAAGGTCCAGGCATTGGAATATGTCGCGAAGCGTATGTCGCCCATATACTACGACTGGGGAGATGCTAACACTACTTAGAAAACCCCTTCCCTCGCATGCCCCAAGATAAGCTCCAGAGCCTGCGCAGCATCAACTCGCACATCTCCAAGTCCTTCGCGCAGTTATCGCAAATCGATCTTTCGCAGACTCCCACACGAAGAATATACGCAGACGTCCGGGGCGAATACCTAGAGAGCGCACTGAGAAGTCTCATGCAGGCGACCATCAGTACAGCCAGGAAGGTGCAGGCAGATGCGCTGTACAAGAAGGGTACTAATGGTATCGGCACATACGTCCAAGCGATAGAGGGTCTCTTCGTAGCGGAGTTCGACAACCTGAACTACGTCTTTGACAGAGAGGAATGGGCCGATGTCTATGAGTCAACGTGCCAGGTCCCGCTGCAGGACTTTAGCAAGACCCTACGTGAGCTGAACGGGCATATTCAGAAGAATCTGCTGACGGACTGCTTTCTTGGATACGAGATTTGCGGGCTAGTCCGGACTCTGTCGATGCGGCTGCAGAAGCAGACTGGCGCCCTGAAGGATCAGATCTACGACAGTGTGAAGCCGGTTCGGGAGACGTCGAAAACGTCTCTGAGCAAGATGCTCGAAGATACACGGT
>Ga0265798_10005307_pt1 | contig 17418 bp, 24 predicted proteins | sample P3T30metagenome_FD_192430 | JGI IMG/M metagenome (GOLD analysis project Ga0265798, IMG submission 192430) | Plant litter microbial communities from East Loma Ridge, Irvine, California - P3 T30 | ecosystem: Environmental > Terrestrial > Plant litter > Unclassified | place: USA: California... | reverse complement strand
TAGCCGACCGGCTAGGACTCGAAGGCGCGAGAAACGCCATCATAGACACAATAAGCGACCTTGCCGATGAAACCAACAGCGTGCTAACACCCTCCGATACACGTATCCTATACGAAGACATCCGCGAGTCGGCGCCTATCCGTACCCTCGTGCTAGATCTCTTTGCTTTCAAAAAGACAGATCGATTGCTGGAGTTACATGCGGGGCTGTGGCATGCAGAGTTCCTCCGCGATCTGACTGTGCATCTGAAAAGACCATGTACGCAGGCTATGCAGCGGCATAGGTTACGCATGTGGTGTCCCATGTCCTGGCACACGACTCGCGGATGTGACTACTGTGGAGTTGTACTACTGCCTAGGTGCGGAGCGGTGGCTTGTGACGATTGCTGTGTGGCGTTTTGTACGGCTTGTGTTCGGGGAGGTGTTGCGATGGCGCGGTGGGAAGTCGGGAGATTTGAGGTTGTGGAAGAGGAGGGGACGAATGGAGAAGAGAATAGTGGGAAGAAGGTGAAGAAGTGGGAGGCTTGTAAGCCTTGGAGGGGGGCGAGGTGTGCGCTTTATCATGAACATGCTGAGACGGAGAGGTGCGGGGATATCTTTCTGGGGAGGTGACGGGTTCGGTGGACATAGATGGGACTGTTGTTATTGGGGTATCATATCGCAATCTCGCACTTCATTGATCGAGCTCGCTCTTTTTCCAACGCCAATTAAGATGCTTCCCAATAGCGCTTGAACGCTTTCCCTTTCTTCTGGGCCTGAAATCGTCCCAGAAGACATCACGAAGACTGAAAACCTCCTCGTAGCCCGAATTTACCGCTGAAAGCCTCAAGTCAAGACAGCAAGCTACTTGCCACCTTGAGAGCTACTAAGTCTCGTGGACCGACGCCTTGATGCCTCCCCAGTGCCCCTTATATAGCTGCCAGTTTGTAGTGACTCAATCGTAGGCGACGCCTTGATTGACCTGGCCGCCGACTTCTTACTCTTGACCTTTTGTGCGACGCCGCGTGTTGTAGGCTTCTGTGGTGATTCCTCATCGGTGCCTTGTTGGAGCTTTTCGTCGATAACTAGGTTCGCAAAAGTTCTCGCCTTCAATACCTGTAGGTCATGTTAGTCCTGGTTCCAGTAACATGTAATGATAGAGATTCTCGGCCTAGAGAGAGCCTCGTATCTACTTACGGGTTTGCCGACATCCCACTCTGATATGTCCGAAGGACAGTCCGACAACTCCGAAGGTGAGAAGAACATGCGCGGGCCCGGTTTGGTTACTTTCAAAGGCGTGACGAATTTGATCTTCAGTTTTGTTGGCGACTTTTCAACGGGATTGAGGTGTTCGGGTATACCGCACACGCCGCAGCACTCTTCCAGAGTCAAGTGTACCTTCTTTGATCTATTGTTCAAGTTAGCTTATCTGCGCTGGCTGTGAGCCTAAGATGGTGTCAAAAGGCGCGACAGTGGAGTTTTGTCCCTCATGTAGGCTACTAGCTGCGTGGATTGAATGTTTGACGTGCTTTAGTATGGTACATACCTGCTTTCGATCAATGCACTCTCCATTTTGCCAATGAGATGCTCTCTATCAGCATGACCACGAAATAGCTCATCACGTCGTAAAGTGATAACGCCACCCGCGCTCTTGACATTTGATGCGAACGAGAAGATTTCGGGGTCCTCTTCCATTCTCTCGGTTTCGTATTCTCCATCGTGGATCTTCTCCTCCACTGCACCGGCCTCTTGATCGTCGTCGCTCAAGCATAGCGGTGGCAAGGGTGTGGGAGCACGAGCATCAGGGTCGTAGCAGTCGAATTCGCGATAGACTGGATTGGTCAGTCGTGGAAGTATTCGCGAGGTTGTACATCTCACTTACCTCCGGCGTCATCGGTGAAGCCTTCTGAATCCCATTTGTACGTCCCATCGTAGAACTTGCGTGAGTGCTCACTGAGGGCTACGTCGACGGGTAGAGGAGTGTAGTAAGCTGTCAGACCGACCATGATACTTTACTGATCACCTGTTGTGTTGAGCGGAATGCCTTCTGTGTATAGACTGAGTAACAGTTGTGTCATAAGGATGAAATACCGGAGCTGATGGGAACCGTGAACGAGTAGGGAGGAATTTTTGGGAGCGTGGTGTGCAAGATGGTATACGCGAGCGTGACGTAGAACTGCCTTGAGAGGTAAGAGCGACTGGACAAAAGGCAGGAGCCGCACTCACCGCTGAAGGTAAAACAAACGCAGCGAGCCATCAATGAGAAGGTACAGCGCCCAAGATGCGGTTAGAGCTTTAGATTTCTGTCCGCGCATGTCTTATGCCCGAATCACTCTTGACAACGATCCCACAGAGAACCTAACAAACAGCAATAGAAAGTAATCCTGATTTTGAGTAATAGCTCTATGGTCTTGGAAACGACTATGAACCGTCGTGAGAATAACGCCGGCTAAAGTAATGCCTACACGAACGCCCTCCGACTTGATGACCTGCTGGCTGGGTGGCTATTGCGGTGTCGACCGAGCCATCTCCCTAGCCAACGGTATCTTATAGATAACTAAACAATACAGGAAGTCGAACCCGAAATGGAAGCCCATGCTGGGGTTCCTGATGCGAATGATAGCCAAAGTGACACACCCGACCGTACTCAGGATTGACCGTTTGGCGAAGGCCGGTGTGCTACATGGCGCTAGCCTGGCCGGCGTGAGTAGACATGTTGGTCAGGGTTTTAGCCATAGACTCTCGAGCTGCCTTCTCCTGTTCCATTTGTGCACGATCAGCCTTAGTAACGCGGGGCTTGCGGACAGTAGAACCACCACGAGAACCTGGACCGCCTCCACGCCCTCTACCACGACCTGACGCGTCGCCTCGTACGGTGCCGCCACGTCCACGTCCTCGTCCACGTCGAACGGTGCCATCGGCCCTACTCAGTGTTAGCTTAGTCTGGACTGAAGTTTTGGTGGTCACGTACCTCTCCACAGTTGGCTTCTCCTCGGTAACGAGTGGGCCACTGTAGACGAAGAAGCCGTCTTTCGCCATGAGCGCTTGTTGTTCCCAAGCCAGCTCAGTATCATCGATGAAGTCGTCCTCCTTGTCGTAATCTTCTTGCTTGCGCTTGCGTCGCTTCTTGCCTCCGTTCTCCTTGGCCGATGTCTCATCGTCCATGCCGCCCATCTCGACGTTGCTTTCGTTTTCCGATAAGTCGACAGACTGGTCGTCGTTTGAGCCCCCACCTGCAGCCCGCTCCAGTGCTGCACCTGCTGCCGTAATCTGACGCTGGCGCTCTTTCCGTGCGGCAATGCGAGGATGTAGAGCAGCGAAGCCGTACTTCCTCTCGACTTCTTGCGCGAAGTTAATGGTGACGTTTTCGCGTCCCTTCAAGTCGAAAGTGAGGTAGATGTTAGTGCCTTGGGTCTCAGAACTGCCGTTGGCGTTGGCAACAGGACCGAATGGCGTTCCTGACAAGAGGCCGCTACCGGAAGGCAGCGGTGGTGGGGCCTCTTTCTGGCGGACGGTTTTGGCGGGTGGAGTGGGAGCGTTGGATTGTGAGAGGGTACCGGAGTTTGTGGAATTTTCTTTTGCCATTGGGACGGATGCTGGCTTACTGGGCTCGGTGTCAATGTCCATGGGAGTTGGGCCTGATGATGCAGTGTGATACGGCTGAGGCTGGTTCTGAAGAGATGTTTGCGGTTGCTGTTGTTGGAGTTGAGGTGAGTAGTCTTGAGAAGGAAGGACCGACGCTGGTCGCGTGGAGAAGGCGGCAGGTGACACGGGTGCGGATGTGATAGATGCCTGTTGCTGAAGCTTGGCAGGATGTGAATAGAAGGAGTTGCTGGCAGACGGCGGGTCAATGAGACTTGTGATGGAAGGTGACGCACTCGCACGGTGGTTGATCGGGGGTGAAACAGGTGGCGGAGGCGCGCTTGCTGGAGGCTGCGGTTTTGACTCAAAGGTGTCGCCCCGGATAGGATCATATCTTTGGCCCGAACTAGATGGCCGTGGTGTGGATGGCGCAACGCTGATATGGGAGAGATTTGGATTACTGTGAAGAGTCGGCTCGGGATTGCTCAACACACGGGTTGGCTGCGCGACTGCAGGCGGCTGCTCGGCTTGCAAAACAGGGACGGATTCACTGGGCCCAGTCTGTGGTATGGGTGATAGCTGCACAGGCGGTTTCTCGTCGACGACCTGTGCGGCTGGTTGTGCCTGTGCCTCGAGCGATGCCTTTGTCCTCCTCTTCCGTGGCGCAGGCGCGGCATTTGGGTCTTTGGGCTCCGACTTACGGGGCTTTCTCGTCTTCTTTTCTGGCTCTGGTGCACTTGGGTCTTTGGCCTTTGGTTTCGGACCTGGCTTCTTGCGTGGCTGGCCGTTCGCAGTAAGGCCGCGTGGAGCTGGCGATGCATTTGCAGGGGTTGGCGTGCTAGTTCCAACACCAACACCACCTGCAGCTGCGCGGACAGTTGCTGTCGGAGTGCCCTCAGGCGAGTGCGGGGGCGAGCTTAGACTGCCCGGCGAAGATGCATCGTCGGCCATGGCGCCGAACACTAGGTCGATACAATCCCCAGAAGGGCACCGGGGCGCTTCTAGTGCAGACGACAACAGAAAGGGTCGAGATAATTTCCCGATGTGAGCAGCGGAGGCGCGCAGGCAGATTCAGGGCGCTGGTGCTGGCGGAGCGCGTGTGTAGACTCAACACCAGAAAAAGCGTGGATAGCAGACTACTGCAATGGCTTGCGAGAACACCAAAGTCGAGGTGCAGCCGAGAGCCGGCGCGGGAGATGTCTAAAGAGCGTCTGATGCACGGCAAGGAACACCAAGTTTCGATCCCTAACGAGAGTTTGATGGCAGCCGCCGCCGCAAGAGCTGTATCGATGGAAAGGTAGTTGCAGCGTCAGAAAATTGTACAGGAAAGAGAGAGAACAATAGAGGAAGAGAAAGTGCGAAAGACGGCCTCCGTCGTGCTCGGGGGGTTCAGGGCTTCAAGTAGGCATTCGAGCGATTTGGGACAGCAGCGGGCCAAAGCTTGGGTTACGACGAGCCCTAGAACAGAAAAACAGTTTACGCCAGAGCAGCGACGAGTCCGGGGCTGCCCACTGTGAATGAACCCTGGGTCTATGCCGGCTGCTGTGTCGGGTCTGAGGCGTATCAAACATGACATATTGACACTTCCATGGCCGCCGCCACGGCCTGTACGTGCAGCAACAACCCCTTTGCCGCACCGTCCTGCGTCGACGCTGCTGCGATGCCTAGTTGCCTCTCTTCTCCTCGTCACAAGCAAACAAATCGTGGTCCATCTCTTCCATTGCACCGTGAACATGCGACGTACAAAGAGGCGCATTAGCCGCTGCCTGACGTTGATTGCCCTGCGTATCTGCGCATCGCCACAAAGAGCACCTGCGTCTACTGGGGACGACTTCTGCTCTCTGGCAGTGATGCGCAAACATTTGCAGCTTATGCCGTCGTTCGCAATGTAGTATTCTATAGATAGTCGTTCTACACGGCTGTCCTGCAGTTCGGTTGCATGTGGCTGATGTGCCGATCTCTTGCAGGGGTCCCTCATAGGTCGGCCTCTCAGGAACGCCTCACCCTGGTCGGCTCTAGATACGCGAACGCCGCCAGCATCACGTTAGGCTCAAAATATAGTAGAATCATGCTTTTGTAACTTTCATGACAGCTCGAGATATACAGAGCCGTCCACCATTCGTGAACGGCGTGTGGAGACTCATAGCCCAGATCCAATCCTCTCCACTAGTACAGAAATCAACTCCAGAAACACCGACACATCATAAAACGCCGATACAGAATGCGCGAAGGGTATGAGTACAGCTGCGCAAGGGCAGATCATCACGCCTTGCTCTTCTTCTTCTTCTTCTTTTCGCCATCCTCCTCGTCCCCGGCCTTTCGCTTCTTCTCCTTCTTGGACTTCTTCTCAGAAACCTCGTCGTCACCCGACTTCTTGTCCTTCTTCTTGTCCTTCTTCTCCTTGCGCACAGCCTGCTCAGTGGCAGCTGCGGTGACGCCATCAGCCATCTCAACATCCTCAGTAGCCGTTGCGGTGGGGTCTTCAATGCCAATGTCAGCCAGAACCGAGTTCATGGCAGCTTGCATGACCGCCGCGTTCTTAGCAGGAGGGGCACCGGATGCGTAAAATTCAATGCGCTCATCGACCTGGCGCTTGAGAGCTTCACCGAACTTGGATGTTGGGGTTTCAGAGAAGTTGTCGATTCTGGAGGCAATAGAGCACTTGTTGGCAAGGAAACGCGAGATCCTTCCCTTTGACTTCTGACCAGTGCGGCCGATGAACGAACTGTGGTAGATCAGACCGTACTTGGGGGTGTTTCCCTTGGTCTTGAGAGCTCTGAAAAGAGCCTTCTCGGCACCGAGAATCTGAACGGTACTGGCAGGGTATTTCGAAAGGTTGGTCAAAGAACCAGCCTTGGAGATAAGACGCGCACCGACGGTGTCACCGATCAGGGCAGCCAGGTTAGGAGCAACCTGGTTCATGCGGCTTCCAAGGTAGTTGCTGAGCTGCTTGCGGTAGGCAGCTAGAGAAGCAGTTCTCTTTGCGAAAGCCATAACAATCTCCATGTCAGCTGCAGACAGATCGCGGCCCATGGAGGTCCTCGCAGCGTTGATGATTGCTTGCGCAACACTCTCGTCGTCATCGACGACAGCAGCGAGCTCGTGGAGGTCCTCATCGCTCAAGCGCGACTTGTCGCCAATCTGCAAGACGACCTTGGCATATTGTTCGTTGCTGTTGACAATCTTGGCGAGCTCGGGGAAGTGCCAGCCTGAAGAAGTACCGGATTAGCAGCTGTTCCAAGTCTTCAGACATGGAGGAAAATACCATAGTTCTCCCTCAGCCTCATGCAGAAGGTGTTGAGATCCTTGTCGATCTGGTCGAGCGTTGCGATCGCCTGGATGATGTGGTTGTCCTGCTTCTGAACGCTGTGCTGCGAGTCAGTATACATGTCGCGCGCATTTTATCCTGAGACATACCTGAACTTGACCTTTCCTCGGGAGTAGGCGTGTCCCAGACCGAGGATGGAACGGTCAATGTCACCCGGCTGAAGCTTCTTGATCAGCTTGCCGCTGTGCTGGCGCAGGCCACGGAGCAGATCAGAGACGACTTCAGAGGTGTCGCTGGTTTCGCAGGCGAGGTGGGGGAAGGCAGACTTGATGCTACCCGCCAAGTTCCTCTCGCTCACTCCGAGAGTGATGGTCTTCTTCTTTCCAGCCTTGGGGAGGTTCGTCTCGAGTGTGGCCCGCAGGAAGTCGGACATGATGCCTTCTGAGACATCGTTGATCTCAGAGAGCGCATCCTGGGTTCCCTGGAATGGCGCAAGGCCGACGAGCTCTACCGTCTTTCCGAATTTATCAAGGTCTTGCACGGCCTTCTGCACTTCGGCGAGGCGGCTGCCAATGGTGTCGGGCTGGAGGATGACCTTGAAGACGGCATAGCCGACGGGGCTTTCGTGTAGCAGATAATCTACACTCATCGTGGCGTTAGCTGGTGGCGCGCAGATATTGCGATTTTCGTGCGCGACGGGCTGGGAGGTTCGGCTGTGGGAGGTGGTCGGTCGCGATGGAAGGTCGCAGCTTCCAATTGAACTTTTTTGCGTTCGGGGTCCGAGCTCCAACGACGCTAGCAGGCCGCCCGCTCAGAATTCAATGTTCAGAGAAGAGGGACGCGACAGGCACGCGGAAACTGCATCTTGCCCCGCCACACACTTTGCTTGATTACTGCACTGTTCGATACCCGCATAGATTCTGTTCACCATGTCGGCCGCACAACTACTCAACCCCAAGGCCGAGTCGAGGGTACGCCGCTTCTTCGCAGCGCAGAGACACCGCTAACAAGGCACAGAGGCGCGGGGAAGCTCTCCGTGTAAACATCTCGGCTGGTGAGGGCCTGCAGCAGGTATGGAATTTCCAGAGTAAAGATATGAGCCCGTCTGACTCTGGTATTAGGTGCTCGCATCCAACCTGGGACCCCGCGGCACACTGAAGATGTGAGCATCAACAATCAATCTTTCAGGCAGGAGGCTAATAAGTACAGGCTTGTAGATGGCGCCGGAGGAGTACGACCACCCGAACAATACATATGGCACGTCTGACCATCTCTCTAGATCAAGCTCACAAAAGATGGAAGCGTTCTGCTCAAAGAAATGGTACGAGACCGCCCTGCAACAGTATCTGCAAAAGCTAACCGCATTCCAGCAAATCCAAAATCCCACTGCCGTACGTTCTACCCCATTCCTTCTCGGATCGCGACTCAAACAAGCCAGGTTATGATTGCACGAGCAGCAACAGCTCAGGATGAGATCACAGGTGATGGAACAACATCGGTGGTACTGTTGGTTGGAGAGCTGCTGAAGCAGGCTGATCGCTACATCGCCGAGGGTCTCCACCCACGAGTGATAGCAGATGGTTACGACATCGCGAAGACGGAGTCACTGAAGGTACAGACATTGGAAAGCTGGCTCAGTGAAGATTAGCTGACCACGTACAGTTCCTTGATGAGTTCAAGCTCACCAAAGAAGTCGACCGCGAACTTCTCCTCTCTGTCGCGAGAACGTCGCTGTCCACCAAGATCAACAGCTCGCTCGCCGAACAATTGACTCCCGATATCGTCGACGCCGTCCTTGCCATCTACCAAGCGCCCGCGAAGCCCGATCTGCACATGGTTGAGATCATGACCATGCAACATCGCACCGCCGCAGACACACAGCTCATCCGAGGTCTTGCTCTGGATCACGGCGCAAGGCATCCGGATATGGCCAAGAGGGTGGAGAATGCATACATCCTGACTCTCAACGTCAGCTTAGAGTACGAAAAGTCTGAAATCAACTCTGGCTTCTACTACTCGAGCGCAGAACAGCGGGAGAAGCTCGTCGAGAGCGAGCGACGCTTCGTGGACGAGAAGCTGAGGAAGATTGTTGAGCTCAAGAAGGAAGTCTGCGGAGACGACCCTAAGAAGGGCTTCGTGATAATAAACCAGAAGGGTATTGACCCGCTCAGCTTGGACGTCCTTGTCAAGAACGGAATCTTCGCACTGAGGAGGGCGAAGAGGAGGAACATGGAGCGTCTCCAGTTGGTTTGCGGCGGTACGTCACAAAACAGCGTAGACGACATGACACCCGACGTCCTCGGATGGGCAGGTCTGGTTTACGAGCACCAGCTGGGTGAGGAGAAGTACACATTCATCGTAAGTGGACCTGGTAATTCAGACGAGGCATCTACTTACAGCGAACAGGAAGATGTCAAGGAGCCAAAGTCCGTCACTTTACTCATCAAGGGCCCAAATACGCACACTATCGCTCAGATCAAGGACGCCGTTCGCGACGGTTTGAGGAGTGTGTACAACATGATCGTCGACGGAAGCGTCGTACCAGGCGGAGGTGCTTTCCAAGTTGCATGCGCGGCTCATCTTGAGAGCGAGCAATTCAAGAAGACGGTCAAGGGTAAAGCAAAGTGGGGTGTCTCAGCTTTTGCGGACGCTCTGCTTGTCATTCCCAAGACCCTGGCAGCCAACTCAGGTCATGATATCCAAGACTCACGTAAGTATCGCGTTGCCTCCCTTCGTTGAACTGTACTTACTAGGTGACAGTGGCTGCACTGCAAGACGAGCATGCCGAGGGTAATGTTGTTGGTCTGAACCTTGCAACCGGAGAGGCTATGGACCCGACCCAAGAAGGTGTCTTCGATTCATTCCGAGTTCTGCGTAACGCCATAGCATCTGCCACCGGTATCGCATCAAACTTGCTGCTATGCGACGAGATGCTGAAGGCACGACAAATGGTGAGTAGAAGCACGTGCTATGCGATGGCTGAAGCTAATTGATGAACAGGGACGACAACCTGGACCTGGCGGCGAGGATCAATAATCACGTCGCATTATCTCTGGACGATCAGATACGCCACCGCAGCATTCTTGCCGGCGCACTGTTCTAGCCACATAGAAGCTCAGAACAAGCGGACAGCTGGAGGAAAAGCTACATCGTGGGTCACAACTTGATCCGCGCGGGTGTTGCACGCCGCCTGTCTAAATAGATTAAAATAATACGACCACGTCACATGGCCAAACTAGCTCTGTGGAGAGTGACTGTGTTTTATTTTCTGTTTTCTTCTTCAGAGTCAAGACTTGCTACTTGTCGAGTCGTCGCGTAAAGAGACTTCGTTCACGAGGGAGGGATGGGTTCTGCACGCTGAAACACGTGCAAAGATTCCCACCTGGGCAATACTGGACCCCTATCCGGCCATGCCGACCAGGGTGATTTAAGCTTAAATTTAGCGTTCGGCTAGGACGGATGCTGCTCTGGTGCGGGGGCATGGCCTCGGTAGCGCAGGGCATCGTGAAGCTGGGAGAGTGCCGAATGGGTAGCGACAGCAATGAATACGTGTCTTGTGAGAAGACAGGTCCCAAGACTCCTTGTACTGTACTTGCATGTCTACATATTCTGAATCAGCGATGCACTTGGCGTGCAAAAGATCTACAACAGACCCATCAATAGATCTCCAGGGCGTGCATGCCAAGCCTGTTGGAAACAAGACGGCCAAAACAGCCACTGTCGTTCACTCGCTGGCTAGTAGCTCGAACTCTTGCTTCCTTCCCCCTCGTTCGCGCTCCGATGGCAGTGACAACGTAGTCATACCATACGCTCCTTCCACACTCATTCCCCATCCGGCGACGCAGCGCAACCGATACCCGCATTTCGATTCCACACACTCCCTCGGGCCATGTTTCGATATCGACGTTACCGCGCCTTCTTAGTCTTCGCTGTCATTGCTGTACTAGCGCTATACAAATTTGGGGGCTCAACCGCAGCATGGAGAGAAGCCGCATCGAATGCGGTTGGGGCAGCTGGCCTGAAAGGCGACGCTGAGGAGGCTCCGCAGGCGGACACGAAGCCGCGCCCTGCTGTGGCGCACGAGACGAGGAGTCTGAAGCTGGATGTGCCCGCTGCCAGCACGTCGCATTCGCTTCAGACGCCACCTCCCGTGAAGACACCGGCTGCATCGTCGACATTGAGCCCTGCTGTCACAGAGCAGCAGCAGAAGCCCTCTATCCCTACACCCATCCGACCGCAGCCTCACGGCCAGCCCGCTATCGCGAACCCTGCATTAGAACCATCATCGATCATCGATGCGATCCACTGGACGAAGCTTCCGGAGCATTTCCCCGTAGCCCCCGAATCGCTCATCAAGCTGCCATCGGGCACTCCCAAAACGATACCAAAGATACAAGCCAAATTCAAGAAGGAAGATGACATAGCCAAGGTTGACAGGATTGCAAAGCTGGATAAGATCAGAAGTGTGGCAAAGAAGTCATGGGAAGGATACAAGGCGAATGCCTGGCTGCACGACGAGCTGCGGCCACAGTCGGGCACTTTCAGAGATCCTTTCGCACACTGGGGCGCAACGCTGGTCGACGCCTTGGATACTCTGTGGATCATGGGGCTGAAAGACGAGTTCGAAGAGGCAGTTAAAGCAGTGGACAAGATCGATTTCACCACCACCCCACGCGCAGATATTCCCTTGTTCGAGACGACAATTCGCTATCTCGGTGGGCTGCTGGCTGCCTACGACTTGAGCGAAAAGAAGTACAAGAACTTGCTAAGCAAGGCAGTGGAGCTTGCCGAAATTCTCATCAGCGCCTTTGACACACCGAACCGCATGCCAGAGACATACTATTATTGGAGACCCGATTTTGCATCCCAACAGCACCGCGCTAGTTCACACGTTGTTCTTGCCGAGATAGGCTCCCTCTCTATGGAATTCACCCGACTTGCGCAGCTCACGGGTGAGCACAAATACTACGATGCTATTGCGCGCATCATGGATCATCTCGAAGAATTCCAAGGCAAAACTCAACTCCCCGGGATGTGGCCTACATACCTGGACGCTTCCGGGTGTGGGAGACAATACATCGATTTGCCTCCTCAAGAGCCTCTCAAAGCCCCAGCAGATTACCTACATGATCAGCTATCGACCCAGGCCGATCCGGCTACGCCTTCTCCCACCGAGGAACTATCTCCGGACGGCAAGAAATACGTGCCTTTGGATTTGCCAGAGCCAGTCATGCTTGCGTCAGACGACTCTCCAGTCGACTCGAGCGCAAAGGAAGAGTCTATAGTCCCTGGAACGGCCGGGAAGGCACAAATCAAGAATTGGGACAGTAGTCCGGTGGAAAGGCGACAGCTTGATGTCGATGGATCTGAGCCACCAAAGGGGGCGCTCAATGCCCAGGGGCCCACTTCGACCTCATCTGCCTCCAGCACCAGGCCGACACCCCCAGAGTGCATACCCCAAGGATTCACATCGAGCTCCAGCTATGGCCGCGAAGAGTTCACGCTTGGCGGCATGTCAGACTCTACATACGAATATCTACCAAAACAGTACTTGCTCCTCGGTGGTCAGATCGAGAAGTACCGGTCCATGTACGAACAGTCGATGGATGTTGTCAAGAAGCACTTGCTTTTCCGACCGATGCTTCCGAAAGGGGAAGACGTTCTCTTCTCCGGCAAATTGAATGTCCCGTCCAATATTGACGATGCTAAAATGGGTGACCTTACCGCTGAAAACGCGCATCTCACCTGTTTTGCCGGTGGCATGTTTGGCATGGGCGCAAAGCTATTTGATCGCCCCGATGATCTCGAGATCGCGAAGAAGCTGACGGAGGGCTGCGTCTGGAGTTACAGCATGACACCAACCGGCATCATGCCGGAGTCGTTCGAGGTCGCCCCTTGTGAGGACAGGAAGGACTGTGCGTGGAACGAGACTGCTTATTGGGAGTACATCGACCCACGGTACGAGTCTCGAATGGAGAGTTACAAAGAGCAGCGCAAAGTATACGAGTCGCAGATTCACTCTGCTTCATCGTGGTACGAAGCGCAACTGGCTGCTATGACCGCACTACCTACACCTACCCCAGCTGCAGCAGTTGAAGCCAAGGCCACGTCTACCATGGTATTCGCTGATACGCTAGATAAGCGTCAACTCGCCGGGCTAGTGGATGATGTGGAAATTGCACACATGCCGTCTGCTTCTGCGAGCGCCCTGCAAGATCACGAATCAGTTATGGGTGGGGAGTCTGAGGAAGGCGAGGGTCCGCCAACCAAAGTTCAGCCTGCACTGAACATTGCGGAACTTGCGCCGCAGCCTGATCTGACTTTGCCAAACTTCCCATACGTCTACTCGCCGCAGCCAGTCCTGGATCACAAAGACTTCGTCCAGAACAGGATTCAAGAGGGTCGTCTACCGCCCGGCGTTACAACGATCGGGTCAAAGAGTTACATTCTCCGGTAAGTCTCTGACTCCCAAACTGTATCTTAGCTTGATATCTAACATTTTCATAGCCCCGAAGCGATAGAGTCCGTCTGGTACATGTACCGCATAACTGGCGATCGTCACTGGCGCGACGCAGGTTGGCGCATGTTCCTTGCCATTGAGCAACACACGACCACTGAGTACGGTAACTCGGCCATTGACGACGTTACCAAGCTAGTGCCCGAACTCAGCGACGAGATGGAGAGTTTCTGGTTAGCAGAGACACTGAAGTACTTCTACCTGCTGTTTGCAGAGGAAGATGTGATTAGCTTGGATGAATGGGTATTGAATACCGAGGCACATCCTTTCAAACGACCTACATAGATGGTATGAGTTGGTTTGGATAACTATCCAATGTTTCTGTATGGAGTTTGAGGAGTTGGTATCATCGTGACTGCAATGGACAGTCTTCATCAACATTCAGTATCTTCAAGTCCTGCAACAGAACCTGTGAGCCGAGTACAGTAACGTTTCTACTATACAGCAGCCCAAAATAAGGACCGAGGGCAACTCAAATGACATTGTAGATTCCTGGACGACGTACTGACTGTCAGGTCCTGGCCCACAAGGGCCCGGGCTGACTCAGCCTTGGGCATAAATACCTCGTAATCGCTATCGTGGCTCGGTAGCGATTTGTCTCTAGTCTTTTAGAACAATACACCTAATTAGTCTCTAATATTGGGTATCTAGTATTTAACTAACTCTATTGTTTGACACTGACACGCATTGTATCTTATACTTAGGAGTAGCAGGTACAATAGAGGAATGTAAACTAAAAGGCTAGGTTTCGAGATCGTATCTAGACAGTACATAGGGCCAGCCCTAGTGTAATCAGACAAACGGCTGCCAAATTCTTCCTACCTCCGCTTCCTCTCTCGATTCATATCACCGGCTCTTGTAGAGTTGTCTCCCGATATCTCAGCGCTTCTCACTGGCAGTAAGCTGAGAATCGATTATATGCTGGGAATGTCGAGTAGCATCGTCGCCTGGTAGCTCGACGGGTGGCAGGTCCACACTCTTCTTGTCACCGAGCTCCTGTGGTGCTATGTTCTTCGAGTCCATCTCATGTTTGGGGCCTTGGTGTGGCATTTCGGCCATTGCGCTCCTTCCATCAACTTCCCGTCGCTCATCCACAGGAGCTTCCGGTGGTTGGCCAGGCTTTTTGGTCCGACGGAGAAGCAGAAAGACGGCGGCAGCGATGAGAGCGAGCCCGCATACGCCGCCAACTACACCACCAGCTATAACACCAGTGTTGCTCTTGCGAGGCTTGCTTGCTACGCTAGGCGACGGCGTCGAAGACGGAGACGTCGATGGTGTCGCAGATGGCGTTGCAGAGCGGGACGATGACGATATTTCGCTAGGTGGTGTACACGCGTCGATGCTGTAGTAGACGAAGGACGAATTGTGGCAATCCCCTATGCTCGTGAACTGGAGGACTGTCGATGAGCATGGCACAAACTCTTCGCTATCGGCTCCGTAAATCGTCGCTGGTATGGTCAACGACTGAAACTCCTCGCAAAGTTCAGGACTTCGCTCTTACCACTGCAGCCTGGGTCCAGTCCGACGACTTGGAAGCTTCCGTATTTGCCTTGGTCCGCAAGCCTCGTGCAAGTGCCATTGGGCTGGTTGCAAACGTTCAGTATGTCTCATGCAGCTCGTATGGTAAAACTTACATAGCCATTCTCCGCGTCGAGGCTCTGGAAGGCGTTTTTGCACTGGCTATCTGTGAACGTCGCAATTCTCGAGCTAGAACCAACTTGAAGAAGAAAAGCGAAAGGCACAAGGCTGAAGGTCATCAAAGACTTGAAGCTCGAATACGCCATGATGGTGCAAAGTGAAAAGGCCTTGCTTGATACGAGTGCCGCTGATGGCTTGCTTGAGTCCGGAAGCGTTGCAGCAGGAGAATCGAGAAGTGGGCGGAAGCATATTGCTCGTAACTGCGGCTCACTTGTCTGAATCTAGAAAGTTGCTCCATCTTCACAGGTCCAGTATGCGATAAGAAATGATCGCTGCAAGAAAATAAGCCAGCCTGATCACCCCTGTTGCTGTCAGCCTATCGTAGTCCGGGGAAGCACACATACGTAGGCGAAGAGCTAGCCCGGGAGCTGAACTCGCGCCGTACAAGGCAGTTCTCTAGAGAGCATCCTGCATCCGGCGCTCAATCAGTATGCCGTGATACCGAACTAATGCGCCATCAACCCCATGAGATGCGTGTTCATTGGCTCCCGCAGCGGTTGGCCCCGACACGGCACGCTCCCGGCTTTAGTTTACGTAGCCTTCTCCCGCGGAGACGGTTCGCAGTAATTAATGTCATGTCATCTGTTCAGCTTCGTCAGCCTTAGGCATGGTGTGAGCAAACACATCGTGACGAAGCAGGCAATTTACGTTCAAGGCCGTGGAATACGAGCGGAAGAGCGATCTTGGACCCCCGACCCGCCATTCGTGTCTGGCATCGGATCGTCATATTCTAATTGTAGCAAATGCGCCCTCATTAGATGCAGAGCCTTGTCCAAAAATGGAATTTTGTTGTCAGAACTAATGTCGATGGGAGTAATGGCTATACAGCCTCTTCATCAGGTCTCCACCGACATTTGGTGTGGGGAGGAGTATAAAGTCTATCCGATCAGCTCGAGAAAGTTCTCAGATCAATCCAAGGCTCACGGAAAGAATCATATCAAGCCTAGCCATCATCATGCGCGCTTCAGTACTCGTTGCACTATCGTCCTTTAGCCTTGCGGCTTTTGGCTGCACCAAAGTGACCAAGGTCACCCATACTTACTACGGGCATGTCAATAGGCGAAAACCCTGGCTAAGTATTTCAGACTAACAGTGGCCAGGTACCCCGATAATGACCCTCCAGGTCCGGCGACTGCCTACGACTGCGGCCGTGGTTTCCAGGCTGGCGGTACGGGCACCTATGCCGACCCCCTGACCTTTGCCTCTGCCCCTGGCGAGTTCAACCAGTGTGAGATCATATACGATCCGTACACGAAAAAGTACTTGCGCTTCGAGGACTTCTGCGCTCAGTGCGACACGGACTGGAAAGCTAGCCCGCGCATCAACCACATCGATCTCTGGACTGGCAGTACTACTGTGAATGGTGGCCAGGAACAAATCCAGTGTGAGAACGATCTTACGCCAGCAGAGAGGAGCCAGACTATCGTGAGACAGCCGAGCCAGAATCTCCCAGTGGACAGTAAGTCGCGAGCCATAACGAGGCTCTGGGAAGAGGCTGACATGAGATATCAGCGACCAAACTGTACGTCAAAGGTGCCAGCCCGGCCTGCCGAACCAGTCACGTCTTCCCCAGTTACAACATTGGAGACTATTGCTAGACCCCATAGAGTATTTTCCAGGGTCCAAGAGTCTCAGTGCGATTCGTTCGATGGACTCGGTAACTTTACAGTCGTTTCCGTATCATAGTGAATAAAAGAATGTCGATGAGCTTTCTGAAGTGCTGATCCGGATCTCTTGGCTGCAAAGCTTAGCACATTGGCATGTCATCTTCGTGTTTGACCCTATGGACGTACCATGCTGCATTTTCTCTCGCTTGCGAAGCTCGTCGGCTTCACAAGTGTCAAATCTGTTGGCAGGGTAAAGAAAGGGACAGTGCATGTCGCAACACGCGTCTGATTAGCATTATCCTGATAGAGGGTGCCCTTTTCTTTTGCACATGTATTTCGCAGACGTGTTTAAAACAGTGGTGTTGGTTGTAGTGGTAGTGATGCATGCCGAGGAACTGTTACGCCGCAATGGCGCGTTCCTGAGGCAGCGCGATTACGTGGGCCTAGCCCCTCAGATGACGCGCTGGACACCGCGCTGCATCGTCGACCCAACCACAACACACGAGCTCCATTCTGGGAGCGTACGCGTCAACCTTTGTCAACCAGTCTTCTGATGGTTTCGTCTGAATACCCCACTGTGTATGTACATGAAAAGACGAAGCTCGTCCAATCCCGGGAGAATCGCGTGTCCGCCTAGGCAAACGCGACTCACTTCGCGGAGAATTGCGCAACCAGTATTTTGTCCATGCTGAACTTTCTGATCATAAAGCTGACGATGAGCGCAGTAGCTGAGAGACCTGTGACCATGACGAAGACCGAATCGAACCC
>Ga0265798_10005305_pt1 | contig 17420 bp, 17 predicted proteins | sample P3T30metagenome_FD_192430 | JGI IMG/M metagenome (GOLD analysis project Ga0265798, IMG submission 192430) | Plant litter microbial communities from East Loma Ridge, Irvine, California - P3 T30 | ecosystem: Environmental > Terrestrial > Plant litter > Unclassified | place: USA: California... | reverse complement strand
TATCCGCTTTTGCATGAACCGAATGGCATTATTCAGCATGGTGGAGTTCAACATCGTAAATTCTGGAGCATGCTCCGCAGCGTTACAGAAAAAATCCTTGGGAATAATGATTGCAGTAGTTGGCTCAATGGCATCCATATTAAAATCGGAAGCCTCATTATTTAACAAGCCATTGCGGTCAGATATCCACCAGGATTCCGGTGCAAATTGAATGATGTGAACCTTACCTTTGCTGTCAATAGAATAACTCCGCATCAGACCTTCCAGTACAAAATAAGTTCTGGTGCTTGTCTCACCCTGTGATAAGATCAGTTCGTTCTTTAAGAAAGTTTTAATTTTCAGGTCCTTCGCGATAACGTCGAACTGCGCATCCGTAAGAGCGATGCGTTTTTGAAGATAGGATTTAAACTTTTCAAGCATATAGTTTAAATCTATTTGGATTTCGGATCTATATTGCTGAAATCTACACTGCATTTATTACAGCCTGTAGCACAGCCACCATCTTTCGTCGGTTTAATAGAACGGTAAATGATCCGGCCGATGTAAAACAAGGCCGCCGCAAATAAGATGGCTACTAATACTGCTTGCAAATCCATAATCAAATTTAATCATATCAAAGTTTTGGCAGGTCGATCGAATGTCAAAATTACGGGCGCATCAAACCGACGGTACCACCAACCCAATCGAAATCCTTATTGTAACGGACCCCGATCATTTTACCGCGGCTTAGCCGGGCCAGGTTAATGGCCAAAATAGGGTCGGCTCCATCGGGCCAGATGTACATCAGGCGCAATTCTGCCTTAACACCACCATCTGGTGCCTGCAATGCAGGTTCATATTGCACCTTTTGTTGTAAAATCCAATTTTCCGGATCTTCAATCTGCGCGATATCGTCCTTAGTTACGTCAATAATCACCCCCATGCCAGCAAACGAAAACAGCGGCTTCAATACGTAATTCTCTAGATCAGGGGGAAGTGTTTTTACCTCATTCAAGAAGAAGCTCTCTGGTACATACTTGCTTTCCAGAAAAGGCATGGTGTATTTGCTAACCCTGTAAAACCAGTTAGGGTGGGTCATCCACTCCACATCGATGATCTCCCGGGGATCAAAACACTCCTTGAATAAACTAAAATCATCTTTAATCTCGTCGAAGATCAGTCGATTGTAGATTCGTTTAATCCGGACATTTACCCCATTCTCCCGATAACAAATGTGACTACCTTCCCTGAAAATGTCTTCCAGTCCGATGATCTTAATCCCTAAATGTTTAGCGGTGATGTAAAAGTCTATTGCTGTTTTCTGCTTATTCACATCGAGATCCATCAATACTACCTGATGTGGCGGATGCTCACCAACGATGACTCTTTTCAGTAATTCAATATAGCTTTCGTTGTCCAAACCATTGAAGTAGGGTGTTAGCGTAGGATCCAGCTCAAAAACTGACTTATACAGATCAGCAAGATGCATCTGAAAACCGTACAAAGATGGAAAACCCTGCAGTTCGATCAACTTAGGTGCTAACTTGCCTTCGGCATCTTTTACGATACCAAAGTCAAGCGTAAGAAAATGTGGATGACTATTTTCAAAAGGCACCTCCCATTCAAATGGAATGGCTTTTTTGGTTAGCGCTTTAAACCCGGGAAGTTTGATGAAATTAACAATTTCTTCACCAGCTTTGATCAGTTCAGCTTTTAGCTCATCCGGAATAAAAACTGGCGTTTCGGCAAGTCTGAACTCAATAGGAGGGAAGCCCTCATCAGCTTTGTTCAGAAATGCCTCATATTTCGCGGCTGTGAAGTTTGCGTTAAAACTTTCCCGGTAAGAGCTTATCATAATTAAACTTCTTGTAGAGTGTTAGAAATGGCTTTGGTGATGAAGTTTGGTAAGATCACGCTTTGTGTAAGCGAGATTCTTTCCGGGTGTTCAAGGCTATCAAGCATGTCGTAGTATTTTTCTTCGCCATGATTTTCAATGATCGACTTCTTTTTGTCATCCCGAAGTAGATGCATACGCATTCCCGTAGGATCTGCTTCCGGATGGAACTGTGTGCCTAAAATCTCATCTGAGAAACGAATGGCCATAATACAACGTTCCAGGTCTACATTCGGGCGTTCTTTTTCAAGTGCCAGAATTTTAGCGCCAAAGTTCTCAAATGCCCTTTCGTCAGGTTCCACAACCTGCCAGTCCCGGCTATCTACTGAGTAGAAAGGATTTGTTAAGCCTCTGAAATATGGTTCCTCTTCGCCCGCTTCCGTTAGGTTGATCGGAAATATTCCAAATGCATTGGATTTACGTTCGGTAACATTGCCCAACCCAAATTTCCTACAAGCCAGCTGGAAAGAGTGGCAAATCAGAAATACATATTTCTTTTCCTGTTCCGTATTCAGATTATGCTCATGGAGCTTTTCCAATAAGTCAAAAAATCTATTCTCCCATTCTAGACCTTCGCCATCGTAAGGACTGCCCGGCCCACCGGTAGAGATATAAAGGTTGTGTTCCATACCTGGTAATTCCCCTTTCTGTCTCAAGTCGAAAATCTCGAGTGCAAACTCAACGTCGTGTTCCTGTTGATATTTACCCAAAATTTCTATGATCCCCCGCATACCTTGGTTGGCCGCGCCATTATTCATGTCAATAACGGCAACCTTTATCTTCTTAATACTATCCATTTTTTACTGTTTCGCTCCTATTAGCGTTTGGTTGGTTATAAAATCTACAACCGACTCCAGGCTACCCGTTTGTTCATAAACGGCTAGCTGCCGGTCAGCGCCCGTTCCATTAACTAACATCTTATGAACATAGTTGATGTCTTCCCGGCAACCCAGGTCATCAACCACATCATCCACAAAATCAAGCAACTCCAGAATCAGGTTTCGGCAGTTCACCTCCATTTCCTTGCCAAAATCAATCAAATTGCCGTCAATGCCATATCGTGCTGCACGCCATTTGTTCTCATTTATAAGTGCACGTGAATAATTGATGAAAGACATATTCCTTAACCGAAGCTGGTACAGCTTTGCACAGAGCGACTGGAAAAGGGCCGTCAGGGCCATTGTTTCGTCAATTAACATCGGGCAATCACAGATCCTGAACTCGATGGTCTGAAAAAATGGATGCACACGAATGTCCCACCAGATCTTTTTTGCATTATCAATACAGTTCGTCTTTATCAGCAATTTTACATAATTATCATAATCTTCGATGCTGTTAAAGATGTCAGGAATGCCGGTTCTGGGGAACTTATCGAAGATCTTAGTGCGGAAAGATTTGTATCCGGTGTTCCTGGACTCCCAAAATGGAGAGTTGGTGGAAAGCGCAAACACGTGCGGCAGGAAGTACCTTACCTGGTTGGCAATATGTACGGCCAGTTCTCTGGATTGAAAGCCGACGTGCACATGCAAACCAAAGATCAGGTTGGACCGGGCGGCCTCCTGAAGTTCATTTACGATTTCACTGTAACGCGGATGTTCAGTAATTAACTGTTTTTCCCAATGCGAAAAAGGGTGGGTGCCGGAAGCACCTATTCGAAGGCCTTGCTCACCAGCCAGCTGCGATACGGTATATCGCAGCTGGGAGATCTCTTTTCTGGCCTGTGTCGTATCGGTACATATCCCGGTTCCAACTTCCACAACTGCCTGGTGCATCTCTGCTTTTACCTGATCCTTGTGGATCTTTTGCGCAGCATCAACAATTTTCTGGTCATGTGAAGTGAGCTCCCGGGTAACCGGATCAACAACCATGTACTCTTCTTCAATGCCAAGTGTAAACTCGTTTTTCATGACAACCGCTTAAGTGGATACTATTTTTTGGTGCTGCTTTCTTTTTTTGCTTTTGGTGCCGTGGTTTTGGTCGCTGCCTTTGCGGCTTTGGCTGGTTTTTCTGGTTTAGATTTCTCCGCTGTTGCTGATTTAGCAGTATCCTTTGTCGCTGTGGTTCTCTTTTCGGCTGCAGGTGCTTCCTGAGTAGCATTTTCTGCATCAGCTGGCGACTTAGCTTTAGAACGTTTAGCGGTAGTACTGCTTTTTGCGTTGGTCGTTGTCTTCTTTTGTTGCTCCAGTTCTACAGGTGCTGCAAGCTCTTCTGTAACTGGAATTTCCTCAGCCGCTTCAATTTTAATCTTAGCGCCTGCTTTTACCGAACCTTTAACATACTCACCCCAGGTCAGGTTATCCTGATTCGGTTTGTGGGCTCTGGCGCGCTCAATGGCGTACAATGCGGCATGTTCGATCACCCAGTTGAAATTCTCCTCGCCAACACTGGTAATTTCCGCATCTGGTGCAGGATTACAAAAGTCTATAGCGTAAGGAATGCCATCACGAACGGCAAATTCTACCGTATTGAAATCATAACCAAGGTGCTGGTTCAGCTTAATTACATAATCGTGCATGGTTTGCAACAGTTCCTCACTTGATGGTGCCTTATCAACAGCATAGCGCAGGTGGAAAGGGTTATTCGGCTCATACTGCATAATGCGTACATATTTGCCGCCAATGCAATAGCAGCGGTAGTACTCTTCAAATTTGATTTCTTCCTGCAGCATCATTACCAATTGTTTGGTTTCCTTATGCTTCTCGAAAAAATCTTCCTTGTCGTTTATCTTATAAACATCTTTCCAGCCGCCACCATCAAATGGCTTCATGTAAGCCGGGAAGCCGGTATATTCGAATATTGCATCCCAATCCAGTGGATAAGCCAGATTACTAAAAGATTCATCCGTTGTGTCTGTAGGCAGTTCACGTGAGGGAATCAACGCTGTTTTCGGAACCGGAATACCCAGTTTAACCGCAAGTGCATTGTTAAAGAACTTTTCGTCGGCGCTCCACCAAAATGGATTGTTGATTACCGCAGTACCAGTGCTAGCAGCATTTTTCATCGCGGCGCGATAAAAAGGTACACCCTGAGAAATGCGGTCCAATATGACAGCATAATCCAATGGTTCAGCCTGGAAAACCTTGTCAATGTTCACATATTCTGCAACAAATTCTCCCTCTGCCAGTTCGTTTACACGTTTCACGAAGGCTTCCGGGAAAGATCTTTCTTGTCCGAATAAAATTCCAATTTTTTTCATCGTTGATGTTTTTTTAGTTTTTTAAAGTTTGGATAGGTAGTCAGGGAACATCTCCCGCCATATCGGCCAGTCATGGTCGGCATTGGGCCGGATGTCCAGCCAATGGGAGATCCCTTTCTTATTTAAAATTTCTGATAGTTGTTCATTATACGGCCTGCAGATATCACGATCCGAAGTGCCCAATACAATCTTCATGTTCCAGAGTTCAGGATTATTTGCATGGGGCAGGTAATCCACTGGATTATGGAAGTAAATGTCTTCATTGTAAAAGCCATCGAACTGTCCGCGGATGTCGAATGCGCCACTCAAACTAAACATATGTGAAACCAGCCATGGATAACGGAAGGCAAAGTTTGCAGCATGATAACCTCCAAAACTGCAGCCTGCCGTAATTACTTTGTGATGCCCTGTGTCATGCTGCGCTCGCGAAACTACTTCTTCTAATAACATCTTATCATACCAAATGTGGTTCCTGATCCTTTCACCAGGATGTACTCCTTTGTTATAGAAACTTAAGCTGTCTATGCCATCCGGGCAGTACACTTTGACCTTGCCTGAGCTGATAAAATGCTGAATGGAATCAATCAGTTTGAAGTCTTTGTTCTCGTAATAACGGCCCTGACTGGTTGGAAATAAGAGGAGCGGATATCCGCTGTGTCCAAAAGTCAGCATGTCGATGTCCATACTTAGGTTCGGACTGTACCATTTGATGTATTCTTCCTGCATAGAAGTAATTTAGTTGATAAGATACGAAGAACTCTTGTTTAACAAGAATACAATTGTTTTGTTGCTGAAAAGCATTCATTAACCAAAAAATATTAAGGAAATCGTTTTGTTTTTCTACGCTAAATAAGCTTTCCGAAAAACATTTTGCTTAAGCAGGTTGTAAATAGGTTAATTATGATGATCCCCGAACTTAAAATAAGCACATATACAATTAAGTCTGCCCAGCTGAAGCGAACAGTAGAGTTCCTGGTCTATGTGCCTGTGGTTTTCTCGAAGAATATCCCGGTAAATCTGCTGTTGCTTAACGATGGCCAGGATGCTGAGGGGCTCCAGCTGAAAGAAACTTTGAATGAACTCTATGCTACACAACGTATAGATCCACTCATTGTCGTGGCGATCAAGTGTTCCGATGATAGGATGAACGAATATGGGGTTGCCGGCAGGCCCGATTTCCAGAACCGCGGTTCAAAAGCAGATCTATATAACCACTTCGTCATCTCCGAACTGCTTCCACAATTGCATAAAAAGTTAAATCTGACACATAAAGGTAAAGTTGGGTACGCTGGCTGCTCACTAGGGGGATTAAGTGCCTTTGATATTGCCTGGAGAAACCATCAGATTTTTGACATCATAGGCGCATTTTCCGCATCGTTCTGGTGGCGCAAGAAGGACCTTAATGATGGCTATGTGCCTGAAGACCGGATCATGCATCAGGTAATTAGAGAAACCAGTCATAAGCCGGAGCTTAAAGTATGGTTGATGACAGGCACTGAAGATGAAACGGAAGATCGTAACCATAACTTTATCATTGACTCAATTGACGACACGATCGATATCATCAAAGAGTTGATGGATAAAGGATATACCCGGCCTGATGAGGTGTTTTATTATGAGATGGTCGGCGGCCGTCATGAGGTGCCTTGCTGGGCAAAGGCATTGCCTGCCTTCCTTTGTTGGGCTTTTCCCAGAACGGCAGTCTTTTAGTATCAAGATATTAGCCTTTTCGATCCGCGGTTTTTACGATTAAAAAGCTTATCTTTGCGCCAAAATACAGGCGCATTTTATGCAAAAAATTAGAAACATAGCTATTATAGCACACGTCGATCACGGTAAAACCACCTTGGTTGATAAAATTTTACACACTTGTTCTATTTTTCGTGACAACGAGCAAACAGGTGATTTAATCCTTGACAATAATGATTTGGAGCGCGAACGTGGTATTACCATCGTTTCTAAGAACGTTTCAGTTATGTACAAAGATGTTAAGATCAACATCATGGATACTCCTGGTCACGCGGATTTTGGCGGTGAGGTAGAGCGGGTATTAAAAATGGCTGATGGTGTATTGTTGCTTTGTGACGCCTTTGAAGGTGCCATGCCACAAACACGTTTCGTAACACAAAAAGCATTGGCATTAGGTCTTAAGCCTATTGTTGTTGTAAATAAAGTAGATAAAGAAAACTGTCGCCCAGAAGAGGTATATGAGCAAATCTTTGAATTGTTCTTCAACCTTGAGGCTACAGAAGATCAGTTGGACTTCCCTGTAATCTACGGTTCATCTAAACAAGGATGGATGAGTACAGACTACACTAAACCAACAACCGATATTTTCGCCCTATTGGATGCTGTAGTAGAATCTATTCCACCTGCACCAACCAATGAGGGTACATTACAAATGCAAATCACCTCTTTAGATTATTCTTCTTTCGTAGGTCGTATTGCAATTGGACGTGTACACCGCGGTAGCATCACGGAAAACCAGCCAATCACCTTGATTAAACGTGATGGTAAAATGGTTAAGTCAAGAGTGAAAGAACTTTATACTTTTGAAGGTCTTGGTAAGATCAGAGCTACAGAAGTAAGATCTGGTGATATCTGTGCCGTAGTTGGTATCGAAGGATTTGATATTGGTGATACCATCGCTGATTTTGAAGCTCCAGAACAACTTCCGGTTATTAGTATTGATGAGCCAACAATGAATATGTTGTTCACCATCAATAACTCTCCATTCTTTGGTAAAGAAGGTAAATTCGTGACTTCTCAACGTATGAGAGAGCGTTTGTACAAAGAGATGGAAAAAAACCTTGCCTTAAAGGTCATCGAAACCGAATCTCCTGATGCTTATCTGGTATACGGAAGGGGTATTCTCCATTTATCTGTATTGATCGAAACCATGCGTCGTGAGGGTTACGAACTTCAGGTAGGTCAGCCACAGGTTATCGTTAAAGAGATTGACGGTAAGAAATGTGAGCCTATTGAAACTTTGATCGTGGATGTACCGGGTGAAGTTGCTGGTAAGGTAATTGAATTGGTAACACAGCGTAAAGGTGAGTTATTAATCATGGAACCTAAAGGTGATCTTCAACATTTGGAGTTTGATATTCCTGCACGTGGTATCATTGGACTAAGAAACAACGTACTTACTGCCACTGCTGGTGAGGCGATCATTGCACACCGTTTCAAAGCTTACGAGCCTTGGAAAGGTACAATCCCTGGTCGTTTAAGTGGTGTATTGGTTTCCATGGAAAAAGGTACAACTACTGCTTATTCAATTGATAAACTTCAGGATAGAGGCCGTTTCTTCGTTGATCCGGGTGTTGATATTTATGAAGGTCAAATCGTTGGTGAACACATCCGTGATAACGACTTAGTGGTAAATATTGTTAAAGGTAAAGCCTTAACCAATATGCGTGCTTCAGGTACAGATGATAACACCCGTATCGCACCAGCAATTAAGTTCTCTCTGGAAGAAGCAATGGAATACATCCAGGCTGATGAGTACATCGAGATTACGCCAATTAGCATGCGTTTACGTAAGATTCACTTAACTGAAAATGCACGTAAAATCAATGCTAAAAACTACCAATAGAATTTGGTTATACTTTTGTAAAGAAATATAAACTTTGCATATAAGGTGCCAGCAGTTCATACTGCTGGCATTTTTTGTTTACACTGCTGTTGTTTTTCAAGTTCTGCTTTTTTCTACATTTGTCTCAAATCTCAATAACATGGAATCATTAAGTGGAAAAAATGCAATTATAACTGGTGCAGGTAAAGGCATTGGACGTGCAGTAGCCATTCAACTTGCTAAAGAAGGCGTTAACATTGGCTTGATGGCAAGGACTGCTGCTGATCTAAATGCAGTAGCTGCCGAACTTACATCGTACGGCGTCAAAACTGCTATTGCGACGGTGAACGTTGCCGATATTGAAGAAGTAAACGCAGCTGTAGCCCAGGTGAAAGCTGAACTTGGGGCAATAGATATTTTGATCAACAATGCGGGGATTTCTTCGTTTGGCCCTTTTATGGAACTTGAACCAGCGAGATGGGAAGAGATTGTAAAAGTGAACCTATTCGGTCCTTACTACATGACTCGTGCAGTATTGCCGGACATGATGGCGCGTAAAACAGGTGACATCCTGAACATTTCCTCTACCGCAGGAAAAAATGGTGCTGCAGTAACCAGCGCCTACAGTGCATCTAAATTCGGCCTGATCGGTATGTCTGAATCATTAATGCAGGAAGTCCGCAAGCACAACATCCGTGTTAGCACCTTGCTGCCAAGTACGATCGCCACAGATATGGCTAAGGATCTTAAACTTACCGATGGAAATCCAGAGCGTGTAATGCAACCTGAAGATTTCGCAGAATTCATGGTTTCACAACTAAAGCTGAATCGCAGGGTGTTCGTGAAGGAAGCTGGTCTTTGGTCTACCAATCCATAAACGCAAAAAAGGGGAAATGCTAACATTTCCCCTTTACTATAATCAGGTGTGGATTAAGCGTGTTGGCCGTCATGTACGCCTTCCGCAAATTCCTCCACAATTTTATCATTAAAGGCAGGCAGGTCTTTCGGACTTCTGCTGGTCACCAAGCCCTGGTCAACTACCACTTCTTCATCAACCCATTCAGCTCCAGCATTTACCAGGTCGACCTTTACCGTCTGAAAGGAGGTAAGTTTCCGCCCTTTTACCACATCGGCAGAGATTAGCACCTGCGGTGCGTGACAGATGGCCGCAACAGGTTTGCCAGCCTCAAAAAAAGCTTTTACGAAGCTGATCGCTTCGTCACTTCGCCTCAAGGCATCTGGGTTTAATACACCACCTGGAAGCAGTAGTCCATGATAATCTTCGGCTTTAACCTCAGACAATACTCTATCTACGTCAAGTTCAATCGTCCAGTCTTTATCGCCTTTCATGGCCTGAATTTTTCCAGGCTCCAACGAGATAATATGTACGTTAGCACCTTCTTCCTTTAAGCGTTGAACAGGGCTGGTTAACTCCGATTCTTCAAATCCGCTTGCTGCAAGTACTGCAATGTTCTTGTTATTCAATTGTCCCATCGTTTTATTGTTTAGTTATTGATGTTATTCTGCTATAAACTACAAGTCAGCAATAAGATTGTTTTTGAGGCTTTCATATCCTCCCATATTCAGACATGCTTATGACCTGCAAACCGTTTTATAGGTATTTCCTAGGGTGCAGCTTTGTGGTCGATCCGGGGTCCACCAGGGGTCAACCCGGCCTCGACCCGCTCTTGGCCGGCCATTGGCCGGACGAAGGGCAGGTCGAGGCTTGATAAAGGGCTTTTCAAAAGGCAAGCATTTCCTGGACTTGTTTAAAACAATCAGGTTTCATCTTCTACACTTGTGAAATTTCATGCTAAGTTGTGTAGTTAGCAATGTATTTCTTTGTTGTAGATTTGGCGCCTATTTAAAGTAAAATATATCGCTCTTCATGAAAACTCTTCGATTCCTTGCGGTCATTTTGATCTGCATTTGTACGGCTTTGTTTGCTCCAGAAGTCGCTGCAGCTCCGTCGGTTAAATCAAAATCCTTGCGTAGTGTGGTTCCGCTTTCCCGGGGCAGGAAATTCCTAAAAGATCCCGCTAATCAAAAGGCAGTTCCAAAGCCAGGTCTGCCCTGGCAGGTCGTTCATTTACCACATACATGGAATGACAAGGATGTAGAAGATAATATCCCAGGTTATTACCGCGGGGCAAGCTCGGAGATGACCACAGTACTGCCTTATAATTTACTGGCGCGGTATAAAAAGCCTACAACAGAAGAGCGGGTATTTAATATTTATCTGGATAAAGTTAAGATTGCAAGTGAGTTGAACTTGCCAAAGCGGTTTGGACCTGCAGTGGCAGTATCTAAAAAGACAGTCGCCATCGTGCGGAACGATCGGGGTATCCGCCAGAAGTTTGAAGCGCTAGCAGGACGCCCGGCATTAAATGCACTTGAAGTCACGCGCCTGGAGTAATTAGTCGTTGGTTCGGCGGTGTTTTAGATAGTAATAGCCTAGCCTGAAAGCAATAACGACATGGTTCAAGACATTGGGTATTACACCATAGTACTTGCTGAAAATATGAAAGCGTTCTTTCAAGCTATCGAGGTGTTTCTGCTTCGAGATGCCGCCGACCAGGTATTTTGCAACATATCTTCTGGTATTTACGATCATATCCGCCTTCTTAGCAGCTTTGATGATCCAGTCAATATCAGCACTATATTTGTATCTGAGGTCATAAGGGTCGGTGATTGCACGCTTTATATAAACCGCCTGGTGACTGATGCTCATGCCATATTTAAAGCTTCTCCAGGAAAAGTTTTCAGGCGCTTTATGCCGGCGTTGCCCCAGACTATCCCAGTTTTCATTGTACATCTCTGTTTCGCCATAGTAGATGTCGGCGTCATCTGCTGAAGCAAATACAGCTGATACTGTTTCCGGGTCATAAATTTCATCACCAGAGTTCATAAAGAGCACATAATCGCCTGTGGCTAGTGCAAGCCCTTTATTCATGGCATCATAGATGCCTTTGTCGGGTTCCGATCGATAGCATGCAAGGCTGTCCTTATATCCTTCAATCACCTCCTTGGTGCCATCGGTAGATGCACCATCAATGACCAGATACTCGATATGGGGGTAGCTTTGGCTCAGCACAGACTGCATTGTGCGTTCGATGTCCCTCACATTATTAAAAACAATGGTAATGACGCTTAAAAGAGGTTTAGACATTATACTCGGCAGTTATTTAGGTTGTAGGTCTAACAGCGACTGATAAAGATGGAGGTGCTTTTCGGCAACAACCGCTTCTGAAAAGTGCATTAAGATGGATCGTCGTGCTTCCTTCTGAATTTCCGGTGCATGCTCATCATGGTACAGCCATTCGATACCTGTTGCGAGGTCTTCTGCAGATCTGTAGTTTGCAAGGTACCCATTCTCCAGGTGTTTAACCATATCAGGAATCCCTCCAGTTTTGAAGGCGACCACAGGGGTAGCGCAGGACAGACTTTCCATTACGGTGTTTGGCAAATTATCTTCCAGTGAAGGTGCAACAAAAACATCTGCAGCGGAGTAGCATTTTGCCAAATGCATATCGTTTGCTATAGCACCAAGGAAAGTGGTTTTGAAAGGAAAAGTAGGCATATCGGCGTTTTCTTTATTGCCGAAGATCACGAGCTCAATTTTGTCCTTGTTTATACCAGGTCTGGTTGAAAGATCATTCAGCGCATCGATGAGATAGGATGTGCCCTTATGTTTATCATTTTTCGACGGCATAAATCCCGACATCAGCACGAACTTATCAGGCGATATTTTAAGCATTTTTTTAGCCTCGGACTTTACGTAGGGCTTGAACACATCCGTCTCAATGGTGTTTGGAATTACCGTTACCGGGCGAAAGCCCATCAAGCTGCTCATCTTTACCGAATTCGCCATCCACTGGCTAGGAGCTACAATGTGGCAATTAAGTTCAGCATAAGCTTTACTTTTCCGCATCCAGGTTTGGTGTGAGATATCTTTAGCATTGCTGTTTTTCAGCAAAGGACAAAAGCCACAAGATTTATGATAGTTTTCGCAGGTATAGCGTACGTGGCAGCCGCCGGTAAAGGCATTGCTGTCGTGAAAGGTCCAAACAATTGGTTTGTCAAGTTCATCGAGCTTGGCAAGGTCTCTCGGACGCAGAAAGCCATGATTAATCCAATGGATGTGAATGATATCCGCATCTTTCAGCTCGCGCGTTTTTGCAATGTTACGGCCAAACCAGCTTAGTGAAAAAGGCGTTTTGCTGTTCTTAGCAAAGAGTTTAACCATGTACCGCTCTGCCATAATATTGAATACGGCCTTTGCTTTCTGAAAAATGTTTTTGCTGAAGGTTCCGGATTTAGCGCTCTTGTCGAATTGAAAAAAAACCATGACCCTTGAAGTAGCTCCATTTGCATTCAAGGCATGATTTAAGCGAAGGCAGGCTCTTCCGGCGCCGCCATTTCCTTCGTATGTATTTAAGTGTACAATTTTCAATTTCTCAAAAATACAGATTATTGATTAGCGATTGCTATAATCTTGTATTTTTGAGTTGCAGGAACCTTGGCTGATCAGCTGAGCTACCCTGAATACAACTTTATGGATAATCTTTTAACAGACAGAGCATTTTGGGTGAATTATTGGGAACGAAAGAGTGGCTTATCCATAAACGTGCCCGCCAACTATCTATTTCATAAAGAGCTGGGGTCGATAATTAATGAACAGCAGGTTAAAACGGCGATAGAGTTGGGTGGATTCCCAGGTTATTATGCCGTTTTCTTGAAAAAGTATTTCAAGCTGGACGTTACTTTGCTGGACTATTTTATCCACCAGCCGATTACCAGTTCGCTGTTGCATGCGAATGGACTTAACCCAGTCGATATCAAAGTGATTGAGACCGACCTGTTCAAATACCAACCAGACCAAAGCTATGATCTGGTACTTTCTTGCGGTTTAATCGAGCACTTTGTTGATACTGCAGACATCGTCAAACGGCATATTGGTTTTCTGAAACCAGGCGGAAGTCTATTCATTACGCTGCCCAACTTCAAAGCAGTAAATGGCTGGTTTCAAAAGCAATTTGATCCGGAAAACTACAAGATTCACAACATCAATTGCATGGACCCGGAGTTGCTTGCTGGAATTTGCCGGCAGCAGGGATTAGAAGTTATTAAAGCTGGATATTACGGCAACTTTAGCATTTGGCTTGAAGATGAGCAGCATAAGCCACCATTGGTAAAGTTGTTTAAAAAAATAGTTTGGACCGTAGGAAAGGTGTTTACCAAGCTTGTGCCATTTAATTCCAAACAGTTGTCGCCATATATCATTCTCGAAGCCAGAAAACCAAAATAATTTTCCAACATTTTTAGGCATGTGTACCTAAACTCCGTCGCTATAAGGCCTCTATCTGCAACTTTGTACTGTGCATGCACTGTTTTCTAGCAGGTAGCCCACATCAGCCTATTTGATTGATTATTTAAGCTTTCCCTGAACAAATCGAACCAGCCTGGCCCAGTAGGATCCTTTACGGTTTGCCAGAAACTTCCTGATGGCTTGGTAGGCAAGCGGATGTTCCTTTATCGTTGCGGGAAACTGACGTATAGGTCGTGGATTTACGATCACATTGTAGATGTCGTTTATACCAGAATGTACCCCCGTACCGTCATGGCCGATGTTGTTCACCAGCGAATGTGAAGGGTTAAGTGTTAATCCTCCTTTAAGGAATATTGACGCATACCAGCGGATTGCCCAGGAGTCATTTTTTCCCTTTTTGAAGTCCTGCATCTGTTTCCAGAAGTTCATCGTATTATCAATGGAAAAATCGCTAACCATTCTTTTGTCGAATTGCTGTATTAAGACATCAATATCTGGTTCGAACTGCTTCCAGGCGCGTTCCCATGTGGCCCAGCCCCAGCTTGTTGCTGCCCGGTAGAAAAAGCTTTCTGGAAGGTTTGGCGTAGACAGCGGGTACATGTAAGCACCGACATGCATCACCTTGTGTTCGAAGCGATATCGGTTAAGCGCTTCATTAAAATAGGTTAGCGTATGTGGTGAAGTTACCAGATCGTCTTCCAGTACAATAACTTGTTTGTAGTCGTTGATAAGTTGCGTTACCCCGGCAATCACTGAGTTGGCCAGTCCTGTATTTTCCTTCCGTAGAATAATTTCTACGGACTTGAAGCCCTCAACGGTTTTCAGGAAGTCGCGTACTTCCTGAACCTTGTCTTCATCCGCAGGACTTTTGGGCCCATCAGAAAATATGAATAACCGGCTTTCTGCCGCAACCTCGTTTTGTTGAAGAAATTTGATCGTTCTTTCCGTATGTTGCGGCCGGTTATAGACAAACAATGCTATTGGAGCGAAATTTTGCATCTTAAAAAATTTGCAGGTTTTGACTCGAGTTTCTGGTGAGTACCGTATAGGCGTTTCCAAATTGCTCTTGTTTTTTCTTTCCAAGAATGGATCCGAATAGCTTTTTGAGCCTATACTCCAATTCTATTTTAAGTACCCTGGTTATCGTCTTTTTGTTTTTTTTATTCTCGAACTCATTAAACTTAATGGTCTCTGGCGGTGTCAGCGATGTTTTATCTGCAATGATCTCCAGTCCTTCAGCTTGAAATAAGAATCGGATGAGCGTAGGAGTGTACATATTGATGTGCCCATAATTTAAAAAGTGCTTCATACGCCGATCAACACCGAACCTATAATCCAGTGGTACCTCAATAACCAGATACCTGGCTACGCGTTTTAGTTCCCGGATTAGAATACGTTCGTGTTCTACATGTTCCAGTACGTGTGCCAGGATCACCAGATCGAAATGTTGATCTGGGTAGGGAATGGTATAACCATCAAAGGATTGTACCGAGTGTATGCTTTTGAGCTTCCGGTTTTTGATCAGTTCGACGCCTGTATCGGCAATTTCCAGAGCATGGATTTCCTTTCCAAAATTTGCTTGATCCAGAAAATGCAGGATACTGCCATCACCGGCGCCTACCTCAAGAATCTTTTCCGGCGATATGCTTTTGCAAACCTCCAAGATGTTGCGGGCTTTGGCTTTGGCACCAAGCATTCGCCAAGCCTCATCACTGGACTTGTAGAACTCGTTGTAGGCGATTTTTACGTCTTCACTTAACATAGAAATTCTTAGATCGAGAGGCAGTTATCAGGTTTGTAGAAGACAGAAGTTGCTTTGAGGTAGAATAATCCAGGTGAAATGCCACTAAAAGACAATTCTTTGAAGCCCGCTTGTTTAAGTAAGATCCTTGCATCATTATATGCAGCGCGTTCTGAATCATCAAGGACAATAACACCTTTGTCGCTAAGTGCTGCAAGGCTATATTTACAACAGTTTACCCGGTCGCGGCCATCAACGATAATGATGTCGAATTTTTCTGTAAGCATAGCCGCTTTGCGTGCATACTCCCCGTCGGTACTCAATTGCGTGTAGATCATCTCCGCATTTACGGGTTTGCTTCCCACGATTTTTTTATACCATGATTCATCGTGCTCCACCGAAACGACACGGCCTACACGGTCAGCATAGAACAGCGTAGAACTGCCGGATCCATACTCGAATACCACCAGGTGCTTATTTAACCTGCCACGTATAAAGTCTATGAAGGAATAGGTTACCCAAGGGATGGGATTGCCATCTTCATCTATCGCCTGTTGTTCGTCGAAAGCACGAAACCAGCCAATGCTGTTTAGATAACCTTTATGCCCGTAGGATAGGAGCGCTTTCAATCGCCGAGGCTTAGCCAACAGCGCCGTTAATGCTTTAAGTGTACTCAAGATTTAAATATTTTTTGTGCCGCAGAAATCAAAAATAAGGATTTTAACATCATAATGCCTTGCTGCCGGGTATGAGGTAAAAATAAAAGATAAAATGTCGAAAATATACAGGCGATCAATGTTGCAATGGATGCACCCATTCCGCCATACAGGGGAATCAACCACAAGTTTAGGACCACGTTTAAAACTGCGCCCAAGGCTGTGCGCTGAAATGAAACCAGGGTAAAGCCTTCAGCAAGGAGGTACTGAGTGCTTGCACTACCAAGAAATACAAAAACGCCAGACCAGATGTGAATGGCCAGCATTGGTCCTGCGCCATCGAATTGGTTATTTCTGTATAGCAGATTGATGATGTCCGAGCCGAAGAAACTGATGAACAGCGCTACAGGAAGGCTAATAAAAATCAGTAGATCGTACAGATTGCCCATCCTTTTGTTGTAGCGCTCCAGGTCCGTTTTGCGTGCATGGATAATCGCAGGGAAGACGGACGTTACAATTGCGACAGGGATAAAGTACCAAGCTTCACTGAGTTTTGCCGCAGCAGCGTAAATCCCTACTTCTGCACTGCCCACCGTTTTTAGCATTACCTGATCGATCTTCATGTAAATCGATACCATCACAGCCGAGAGAATTAATGGGAAAGCTTGTTTTAGCAATGATCTTGCACGATCCTTATTGAAATGCCAATTACGCATGTGCTGACCCCGGCGATGGTACATCCACACAAGTCCTGCCGCGAGGATAAAACCGTCGAAGCATAGGGCAACCGCAAAGTATATGACGGGCAGGCCAAAGACAACCAGCAGCACTTTGACGATGGCAGAAATAATAACGCAGACATTCTGTACCTGAACCACATATTTAGAGGCTACTTGTGATTGAAAATAAGAATCAATAACGTTGAACGATTTGAAAAAGGATGCAAATGCAAGAAAAAATACGATCCAGGTTAGGGAATTATCGGTACGTCCGGAAAAATGATGAAAAACGACATAGATCAGGACCGATATGGGGATTAACAATAGGTTGA
>Ga0265798_10005304_pt1 | contig 17421 bp, 18 predicted proteins | sample P3T30metagenome_FD_192430 | JGI IMG/M metagenome (GOLD analysis project Ga0265798, IMG submission 192430) | Plant litter microbial communities from East Loma Ridge, Irvine, California - P3 T30 | ecosystem: Environmental > Terrestrial > Plant litter > Unclassified | place: USA: California... | reverse complement strand
TAAGCAGGGCTGACATGTCCCTCGTGTTCGGACACGCCTAATCCGGCGTAGTTCAGCCACATGGTGTTGACGACAAGCTGGCCGGGGCGAACTATCCGATAGCCAATCAGGTCTTCATCGCTGCGACGACGATTCTCATCGTCATAGTCTTTAATTTCAATCCCACGATAGCCCGACACCGACAGCATAGGTCCGACCACCTCGCTCTCGATCTTCTCATCGCTTTCGCGGAATGTGTGGCGAAACTTCCTGACCTGCCAATCGGTAGGAATGGCACCCAGCCACTCTACGCCGCTTTCTCGATAGTTTGGATACGCCGGGAAGCTCACGCAGCCAGCCCTTCCAGCATACCCTTGATCCGGTCAGTGACGGCTCCAAGGTCAGCGTCGATCTTAGCGAGCGGGCGCGGCGGCTCGAACACATAGAAGTGCCGGGTGAACGGGATTTCATATCCGACCTTGGTCTTGTCGTGGTCGATCCACGCATCCTCGGCGTGCGGCAGCACCTCGCGCGCGAAGTAGGTTTCGACCTCCTCACTGAGCGGCACATTTTCGGTATCGCGTAAGGCGCTGTCCGCTTGCGGCTTACCCTTGGTTTTGCCACGCTGGCCGAGCACGATCCTGCCCTTCTCATCACGCAGTGGGCGCTCAACAGTGATGGTGCGGTAGCCGAAGGCGCTGTTCGGGAAGGTGCGCGACAGCGGTGCGAGCTTCACTTTCCCGCCCTCGGGCGCGGAAGGCACCGGTTCACCATCACCCACCACGGCGCGGCTGACCTCTTTGCCGTCAGCGTCGAAGCTGGTGGCGAGCCGCGCCTCAGTGAACCCGCCAAACAGCTTGGTGACGGCGGCGATATGCTCGTCCGACATCTCCTTGCGCTTCGAGCCCAAGGATTTGCGCATCTTGCGCCACATTGAGGTGGCGTCGATCAACTGGACCCTGCCCCGGCGAGCCTCCGGCTTCCGGTTGCTGATGACCCAGACATAGGTGCTGATGCCGGTATTGTAGAACATGTCGGTCGGCAGCGCGACGATTGCCTCGACGAGGTCGTTCTCAAGCACATAACGGCGGATTTCGCTCTCGCCGCTGCCTGCTCCGCCCGTGAAGAGGGGGGAGCCATTCAAGACAATCCCAAACCGACAGCCCCCCTCATTGAGCGGGCGCATCTTCGACAGCAGGTGCATCAGGAACAGCAGCGACCCGTCCGACACGCGCGGCAGGCCGGGACCGAAGCGTCCGTCATAGCCTTTCTGCTCATGCTCGGCGCGGACCTGTTTTTCGACTTTTTTCCACTCGACGCCGAACGGCGGATTCGACAGCATGTAATCGAAGGTGCGGCCCGAGTGCCCGTCATCGGACAGGGTGTTGCCGGGGGCGATGTTCTCGACCGCCTGCCCCTTTATGAGCATGTCGGCCTTGCAGATCGCGTAGGATTCCGGGTTCAGTTCCTGACCGAACATGGTCAGGTGACCCTGCGGATTATGCTCAGTGAGATACTCGCCCGCGATCGAAAGCATGCCGCCCGTGCCCGCTGTCGGATCATAGATCGTGCGGACGATCCCCGGCTTGGTCAGTGCATCGTCGTCCTCGACGAACAGCAGGTTCACCATGAGGCGGATCACCTCGCGCGGGGTAAAATGCTCACCGGCCGTCTCGTTCGAGATCTCGGCAAACTTGCGGATCAGTTCCTCGAACACGCCCCCCATAGCGACGTTGTCCACCTTGTCAGGGTGGAGGTCGATCCGGGCAAAGCGCTCAGTGACCTGATAGAGCAAGCCGGTCTTGGCGAGACGGTCGATCTGCGCGTGGAACTCGAACTGCTCGAATATGTCGCGCACGGCGGGCGAGAAGCCCTCGACATAGCGGACGAGGTTAGCCCGAATGTTGTCCTGATCGCCCATCAGCTTGCTGAGGTCGAGCGGATCGGTGTTGTAGAAGCCCTGTTTGGCAACGCGGAGAAGGAAGGGTTCGGGATTGAGGCCCATCGCCGTCTTCGCGGAAAGCTCAGTGAGAACAGCGGCTTTAGTGGGTTCAAGCACGCAGTCGAGGCGGCGCAGCACCGTCAACGGCAGGATCACCCTGCCATATTCAGACTGCTTGAAGTCCCCCCTTAGCAGGTCCGCCACGGACCAGATGAATGACGCAAGTGCTTGATGATTCACGGTCCCCCCCTATCGGGGCCCGGGGTAGCACGATCACGCTACTAAAAACTAGGAAAGGAAAATCCGCTTTGCTAACGCAACGCTGATATTGGCGAGATCACGATTTCCGCATTGGCAGTGATGCCAATCGCGTTGAGGAGCCTCCAGTGATGCAAAACGGGGAACACGGACGAGATCATCGCGCGGGTCGCTATGCGCAATCGATCGACTGACTAATCGTAAAGGTTTTGGGTCACGTAGCAGCCCGTGAGTAAAGGCAAGCTTTTGATTTTGATACGATTATCTAAAGCGCCTAAATGAAAATCAGAGGTGGGTTCTTGAGCTTAACAGGTAATTATCCCGCTTAGCCTGTTGGGAGGAGGCGCCATTCCCAAGCCTCTAAGTTAGAATAATGGCGCGAGTGAAGGGGTTCGAATCCGCGACATCCGCCGTGACAGGCTGCGGTTCGGCTCGGCATTGTCGATCCATCGAATCATGCATGCACTCTCGGTGCACTCAATCCCAAGGGCTCCCCACAGATCACCGATTCCGAGGGTGCAACTGAGGGAACAGTTTCGCAGACGCGGCAAAATACCCACGTTAATTGAACTACTTAGCTAAACTCCGCTGGATGCCCCGTGAGGATTCGAACCTCAATTAACGGAGTCAGAGTCCGTAGTCTTACCTTTAGACGACGGGGCAACGCGGGCGCTTCCCCTAAGTGGCGCGCGCCGCGCTGTCAACCGATTGCGTGTCGCCGCTTGCCGCATCGCCGCACCTGCACTAGCTTGGGGCCAAGCACCGAGCATGGCCATTCCGGCCCGTGTGACGGCAGAACCTAAGAGAGTGAGTTGACGGCATGGGGGATCAGTCGCCCAGAATGCCGCATCGGCGGGATGTGCCTCCCGCCCGTCCGGCCCCGAAGGAGGCGCGTGGCAGATGGCCCGAGGCGCGCCATTACGCCGCGCTCGATCTCGGCACCAACAATTGCCGGCTGTTGATCGTGCGGCCGCAGGGCAGCGGCTTCGCGGTGGTGGATGCGTTTTCGCGTATCGTCCGGCTGGGGGAGGGGCTCGCCTCGTCTGGGCGGTTGAGCGATGCGGCGATCGACCGCACCGTGGCCGCGCTGAAGATCTGCGCGGACAAGCTCCGGCGCCGCAACGTCGCCTTGTCGCGTGCGGTCGCCACCGAGGCGTGCCGGCGCGCGGCCAATGGCGCGGATTTCATCGCGCGCGCCTATGACGAGACCGGCATCCACCTCGACATCATCACCGCCGAGGAGGAGGCGCGGCTGGCCGTGCTCGGCTGCCACGCGCTGATCGAGCCGGGCGAGGGGCCGGCGCTGATCTTCGACATCGGCGGCGGATCGACCGAACTGGTGCTGGTCGACACGCGCGGGCCAAACCCGGTGGTACTGGACTGGCATAGTGCGCCGTGGGGCGTGGTATCGCTTACCGAGAGCCTCGGCCACGGCGAGGGCGTGGACGGTCGCGCTACCGCCTATGCCCGGATGCGCGCGGCCGTGACGGACAGCTTCGCCGGCTTTGCCAGCCGTTTGCCACGCACCGTCGAACGACCGCGCCTGCTCGGCACCAGCGGCACGGTGACGACGCTGGCAAGCGTGCACCTGCAACTCTCGCATTACGACCGCGCCGCGATCGACGGGTTGATCGTACCCGCCGCCTCGATGCGCAAGATCAGCAGCGACCTGTCGCGGATGAGCCTTGCCGAGCGCGCGACGCTGCCGTGCATCGGCACCGAGCGCGCGGATCTTGTGGTTGCGGGCTGTGCGATTCTTGAAACGATTCTCGATCTTTGGCCGGCGGAACGGCTCGGCGTTGCCGACCGTGGCATCCGCGAAGGGATTTTACGGCGCCTTATGAACGGACCGGTATTTTGAGTAGAGATGGCGGCGGCCTGCGCACTCGCGTCAAGACGGCGCGCAAACGCACCGCGCAATCGACCCGCTGGCTGGAACGCCAGCTCAACGATCCGTACGTGAAGCGCGCCAAGGCGGAGGGCTATCGCAGCCGCGCCGCCTTCAAGCTGATCGAACTCGACGAACGCTTCGGCTTCCTGAAGGGAACGCGGCGCGTGGTTGATCTCGGCGTCGCACCGGGCGGCTGGGCGCAGGTGGTGCGGCGGCAGGTGCCGAAGGCGGCGGTGGTCGGTATCGATCTGCTGCCGGTCGATCCACTCGACGGGGTGGTGCTGCTCCAGATGGACTTCATGGACGATGCGGCGCCCGACAAGCTCGTCGCGGAACTCGGCGGTGCGCCCGACTTGGTGCTGTCCGACATGGCGGCCAACACCGTCGGCCACCCGCAGACCGACGCGCTGCGGACGATGGCGCTGGTCGAGGCGGCGGTCGCCTTTGCGGTCGACGTGCTGGAACCGGGCGGCGGTTTCGTCGGCAAGGTGTTCGCAGGCGGCGCCGACTCCGCGCTGGTGGCGGAGTTGAAACGCAACTTCACCAGCGTGAAGCACGCCAAGCCCCCGGCCAGCCGCAAGGCTTCGTCGGAATGGTATGTGGTGGCGCAGGGGTTCAAGGGACGCGCGCCGGCGGAGGAGTGAGTGCCGGGGAAGATTGCTTACTGTTGCGGCCACTTTTGCCGACTGCAGGCGCTGTGTTCTCCTGATAGGTTCTTGATCTAGGGAGAGCAGCTATGGCGGTTATAGATTGGGTGTGGGGGCACAAGACCAGAAGTGCTCTTGTTGCAGTCGCGTGCGCTACTGCCGTGTTTGTCTGGTGCCCTCTGGCTGATGCTCCTGCGTTCTCGTGGCTGAAGCTGGTTACGCCCGTCGTAATACTAGCGGTCGCGCTTCGGAGCTGGATAGAAGGCCGCGACGGCAGCTAAACACACCTGCCTGACCGTGTCTCCGGCGGCCTCGCTCATCCCACTTATTCCAACGCGTTGATCGCGGCGTGGACCACGCCCTCCGCCTGTTTGCGCGGTGACCCCGGCGACACCGGCTCGCCGAAGCGGATCGTCACCACGCCGGGCCGCTTCCAGCCTTTGCGCGGCCACACCAGGCCACTGTCGAGCGCGATCGGCACCACCGGCAGCTTGAGCATCTGGTACAGGCCGGCGAAGCCCGCCTTCAGCGGCGGCTGCTCGCCGGGCGTAACGCGCGTACCTTCGGGAAAGATCAGGATCGAACGCCCCGCCTCTAGCGCGACCTTGGCCTCGCGCAGCATCCGCCTGAGCGCGCCGGCCGACGCCTCGCGATCGACCACGATCACGCCGTAGCGTCGCGCCGCCCAGCCCCACACCGGAATCGAGGCCAGCTCCTGCTTCATCACGATCGCGGGCCGGTTGAGCAGGCGGCTGAGTTCGATCGTCTCGTACATCGACTGGTGTTTGGCGGCATACAGCACCGGCTCGAACAGGTGCGGATCACCCTCGACCCGCGTCACGATGCCGAGCAGCACCCGCGTCGCCCAGCCGTGAAACACGATCCAGCCGCGCGCATGGCCGAGCATCGCACGCTGCCCGAACAGGGCAGCAACCGGCGACAGCAGCACGAACGGCACCGATCCGCCGTAGAAGATCAGCATGAAGGCGAGGTTGCGCGCCACGATCATGCGTCGGCCCCCACCAGCAGCGCGATCCGGCGCACGATCAGTTTGTTATACTCCCCAAGCAACGTCACGAAGCGCGGTTTGCTCGCCACGCCGTCGCCCAGCACGGTGATGTCGGCGCCGGTCGCGGCGACCAACTCCATCCGCGCGCGCGGCAGGTGCCAGTTCGAGGTGACCAGCCGCACGGTGTGATAACCATGCTCGCGCAGCCAACCGGCGGTCTCCTCCGCGTTCGAGCGCGTATCGACGGCTTCGTGGCCGAGATCGACGCAGCACGCCATCAGCGCGGGCGAGACGTGGTACTCCGCCGCCAGTTCGCGCGGCAGCACCTCCGGCGCGACGCCGGACACCAGCATCCGCTTGGCGGCATGGCGCTGGAGCAAGGCGAGGCCGCGGTCGATCCGCCCCGCGCCGCCGGTCGGCACGACGATCGCGTCGGTGCGCCGGTCGTCTAGCGGCTTCGGCATCATGGTCAGGAACACGCCGAACCCGCCGACCCACAGCACCACGAGCAAGCCGATGACCTTGCGGATCATAGGATTTTCCTCAGCGCGCCCATCACCGCGTAACGCGCGGCGACGGTGGCGAGCAGCGCGAAGGCAAACGGCAGCATCGCCAGCACGGCCCAGTCGCGCTGGCCGAGCGTCAGGCCGTCGAGCAGGTCTGAGCCGAGCGTCGCCAGCCGCGCGCCCATCGCTGCTGCTACGATCGCGGCCAGCAGCGTCCCCGCCGCCCCGCCGATCAGCGTGTCGAGCGCGATGCGGCGCTGGAACAGCCGCGCGAGTTGCACGTCGGTCGAGCCGAGCATGTGCAGCACCTCGATCGTCTCGCGGTGTGTTTCTAGGCTGGCGCGGGTGGCGAGGATCACCACCGCCGCCGTCGCCGCCGCGATCAGCGCGACCAGCCCGGCGGTCAGCCACGTCACCAGCCGCATGAAGCTGCTGACCGGCGACATCCAGCTCTCGTGCCGGTCGACCCGGGCGGAGGGGGCGGCGCGCGACACTGCCGACTGTACCGCCGCCACCGCAGCGTTGGTGCCGGAGAAAAGGTCGACGTCGATCATCGCCGGGATCGGCAGTTCGGGATCGGCGCCGTCCGCGCCCAGCCACGGCCGCAGCAACCGGGCGAGTCGGTCCCGGTCCACTTCCACCGCGTCACGCACGCCCGGTATCGCGCGCAACGCGGCGATGGTGGCGGCGGTCTGCGCGGTGCGTAACGGTGCGGACGGCTCGACGATCTGCACCGTCAGTCGCCCGACCAGTTGCCGGTCGAGCAACGTCGTCGCGGTCAGCGTGGCGAGGCCGAGCGCGGCGGCGAGCGCGGTCAGGAACAGCATGATCGCCATGATCCACATCATCGCGCGCGTCCCCCGCCGCTCGTCGAGCAGGCGGCGATCGGCGGCGGCGGTGACGAAACCGATCTTCATGCGCCTTCGCCCGCCCCGGTGGCGTTCGGCGGCGGGAAGCGCAGCGATCCGGTGGGATCGAGCAGCTTGCCCTTGTCGAGCCGCATCATACGCGCGTCTGGGATGCGGCCCAGCAGGTGGAAATCGTGCGTCGCCACCACCACCGTCGTGCCGAGCCGGTTGAGCGAATCGAACAGGTGCAGCAATCGTTCGGCCATGTCGGGGTCGACGTTGCCGGTCGGCTCGTCCGCAACGAGGATCTCCGGCCGGCCGATCACCGCGCGCGCGATCGCGACGCGCTGCTGCTCGCCGCCCGACAGCGTCGGCGGTTTCGCCTCGATGCGCTGGTCCAGGCCGACCCAGGCCAGCATCTCACGCACCGGCGCGTCGATGTCGCTCTCCGCCACGCCCGACACGCGCAAGGGGAGTGCGATATTGTCGTAGGCCGACAGGTGCGGCACCAGCCGGAAATCCTGAAACACCACGCCGATCCGCCGCCGGAACCCGGGAATGCGCGCGCGCGGCAACGTCACCGCATCCTCGCCGAACATGCGGATGCTGCCGCGCGTCGGCCGCTGCGCGAGGTAGAGTAGCTTCAGCAGCGAGGTCTTGCCCGCGCCGCTCGCGCCGGTGAGGAAGTAGAACGCACCGCTCGACAGCGTGAAACTCACGTCGGACAGCGTCTCGGCGCTCCCGCCATAGCGCAAGCCCACATTCTCGAACTGGACGATATTCGCCATGCTTTCGGCGCTTGCCGCTCGCTGTATTGCCGTGCCCCGGCGGAACCCATCGCACGATCAGGCGCGATCCTTCAAGCGGCGCGACTCGAAAGACTTGCCACCGCGCCGAACCGATGCTTAGATTCCGGACGAGGCTGTAGGTGGCCCGCCGCCTTGAGACTGCGTAACCAACATGATCCTCGAATGTCCCGAATGTCGTAATCGCTATCTCGTCCCCGATGCCGCGATCGGCGTCGACGGGCGCACGGTACGCTGCGCCAACTGCCGGCATAGCTGGTTCCAGACGGGCGTCGAGCCGCCGGAGGACGAGCCGGAGCCGGTCGCGGCCGTCGTGCGGGAAGAGTCCGCGCTCCAGCAGATGGCGGCGACCGAGCCGGCGCAGCCGCGCGTGTACGAGGATGCGAGCTACACCGCGCCCAATTACGACGCCTTCGCACATCGGCCGCCGTTCAAGCCGCGCCGCAACCCGGCCAAACGCTGGACGCTGGCGGCGATCGCGGCCGGGCTGGTGATGCTGATCGCTGCCGCCGGGGTGCTGTATTCGGGTGCGCCCGGGCTGGCCGCGAAGATCGGCCTGCCGATCGGGCCGAGCGAGACGCCGCTCAAGATCGTCAGCAAGCCGATCGATCATCACGATCTCGACAATGGCAGCGAGATCTTCGCGATCAGCGGCAACGTCCTCAACCCGACCGATTCGCGCCAGCAGGTGCCAGACATCCGGGCCGAGCTGCGCGACGAGCAGGGCCGGCTTGTCTATAGCTGGACGATCCGCCCCGACGCGATGATGCTCGCGCCGCACGGGCAGGTCGGCTTCAACAGCGCGAAGCTCGACGTGCCGGTCAACGCGAAGAAGCTGGTTCTGAGCTTTTCGGGCGACGGGCGCGACTGACGAAAGCGCATAATCTGCGACAACCGCAGATTGTAGATTGCCAGCCGGAAAACGCCCTGCTAGTGGCGCTCGCCTGCCAGCCACCGGGGTCTCCCCGGTGTATCACGTGCGGTCGTGGCGGAACTGGTAGACGCGCAACGTTGAGGTCGTTGTGGCCGAAAGGCCGTGGAAGTTCGAGTCTTCTCGACCGCACCACTCTCCCGGATCAGCGCGTGCCCAAGCGGCACGCGCTGCCGGAGCAGACCTCCCCCAAAGCTGCCAATCGCGCCTGCGCGGCAAAATCGCGGCTGCTGCGCGGCGCATCTTTCGCTTTTGCGGGAAATCCCCTATATAGGCTGGTCTGAAACATCAGGAGCAATACCCATACGTCCTCCCATGATCCGGCGCCCACAGGGCGCGCCGATGCCGATGAACGGCCCGCGCTTCAATGAATTCATCCAGTCGCCCAAGGTCCGCGTGATCGATCAGGACGGCGAGAATCTGGGTGTGATGTATACGCGCGAGGCCTTCGAACAGGCACAGGCCGTCGGGCTCGACCTTGTCGAAGTGTCGCCCAACGCCGATCCGCCCGTCGCCAAGTTCCTCGACGTGGGCAAGTTCAAGTACGAGGCGCAGAAGAAGGCCAACCTCGCGCGGAAGTCGCAGAAGACGCAGGAGATCAAGGAGATCAAGATGCGTCCGAACATCGACGACCACGACTATGACACCAAGATGAAGAAGATCATTGAGTTCATCGGTGAAGGCGACAAGGTCAAGGTGACGTTGCGCTTCCGTGGCCGCGAGCTTTCGCACGGCCAGCTCGGCATGCAGCTGCTCCAGCGCGTACAGGCTGATGCGGCCGAGACTGCAAAGGTCGAGGCCTATCCGCGTATGGAAGGCCGTCAGATGTTGATGGTGCTGTCGCCCAAGTAACGCACGATGCCCGGCCGCGCTTGCGCAGCGCGCCGGGCTCCGACCCTCTCACCTGCTAGGTCGGCATCGCCTGTTGCAGATAGCGACAGGAGGCGAGCCGGCCGTCAACCAGTGTTACGCGAGGTCGCCTACCCGGCTCGGTGCAGCGTTGCTGCTGCAATACGATCAAATCCGCACCACCTTGCGGCGATGCGGATCCGATCGTTCGATGCCTATTCCGCCATAATCGCGAAACGGTCGTCGCGCCTGATCTCGCTTACGACCTAGTCTCGGTCGCATCGGAGCTGATCCGTAAGCGACCGTAGGCATGCCGTTGCCGCGCAATCAGCCGCATTTGCGACGCGCAGGGTTGTCAGGCGTCGTCGCGCGCGTGCTTCAGTGCGTCGATGCGCTGCGATGCCTCCGCCTTGGTCAGATCTTCCGCCGGCGGCTCCTCGCCGACTTCCTCGCTGAGCGTCGTCAGGTAGCTGGCCTGCGCGCCGGTCATCGGCTCACCGCCGGACACCCAGTTCGCAGGGTCCTTCTCGGCATTGGAGGCGGGGTGTTCGTCGAGCTTCGGGTTGTGGACTTGATCGGTCATGATGTGCCTCGCATGTTCGTTATCTGTTCCAACGCGGCGCGATGCCCGGCGGTTCCAAACAATCAAACACCAAGCCAGCGCAGCCCGCCGGGCAGATCCTTCGCGGCAAAATCGATCTGGAGTACACGCCGCCGCCCCACGTGCTCTGCCACCGCCGAGGCGTGAACGATCGGCGTGGCGTAGAGCCACACGTCGCCAGCTTCGGCGAGGCACGCGACGCTGCCATGATCGCGCACCACCGCAGCGATGCGGTCCTCGGCGATGCGGCCGAGCCGGTGCGAGCCGGGCGCGATAAGCAGCGGCGCGTTGCTCGCCGGCACGGGATCGAGGTGGACACGCATCGTCAGCATCGTCGCCTGAAGGTCCGGTGGTGGTGCGACGTGGATCAGCCCGCGTTTGATCGACCACGGACCATATCCAGCCGTCTCGATCCGTTCGCGCACAACGATGACGCGGTCCTGATGCCAGCCGAGCGCCCAGTTCGTAGCGGGCGTCTTGTCGAAAAGGATCGCGCGCACCGGCCGCGAGGCAGCGCCAAGGCGCGCGGCGGCAAGGCGGCCAAGCGGCGCATCGGCCGCAAGCAACGCGGTGAGGGCGGGCGACCCATGAAGCCGGGTGCCGGCACGCTCGGTGGGCAGCGCATCGGCCAGCTTCCTCAAGGCGGGCAGGACCCCGCGCGCGGCGCCATTCAGACGTTCGGCACCGTGCTGCCGCAACGTCAGCTCTTGCGTAGCGGGCATCATGTGTGATCGCGCGGCATCAGTTCCGTACGAGCCGGTGCGGCAGAAGCTTCGCCGCCCGGTCGAAGCGTGCCACGCCCGCTCTGTTCGCGCACCATTTTTCGACCGGCCCAGCCAGCGGCCTACAGCTTCGAGGTCAGTTCCGGTACGATCGTGAACAGATCGCCGACCAGCCCGACATCGGCGACCTGAAAGATTGGCGCATCCTCGTCCTTGTTGATGGCGATGATGACCTTCGAATCTTTCATACCGGCCAGATGCTGGATCGCGCCGGAGATGCCGATCGCGATATACACTTCGGGCGCGACGATCTTGCCGGTCTGACCGACCTGATAGTCGTTCGGCACATACCCTGCATCGACCGCGGCCCGGCTCGCGCCCACGCCCGCGCCAAGCTTGTCGGCGAGCGGCTCGATCAACGCGGTGAAGTTTTCGCCGCTCTGGAGCGCACGCCCGCCCGACACGATGATCTTGGCCGAGGTCAGTTCCGGCCGCGCCGACGTGGCGATCTCGCTGCCGACATAGCGCGACACACCCGCGTCGGCTGCACCGGAAACCGGCTCGATCGTTGCCGATCCGCCCTCGGCAGCAGCCTTCTCGAACGCGGTGCCGCGCACCGACAGCACCAGCTTGGCGTCCTTGGTCTGCACCGTCGCGATCGCGTTGCCGGCGTAGATCGGCCGCGTGAACGTATCCGCTCCCTCTACCGAAAGGATATCGGAGATCATCGCCACGTCGAGCAATGCCGCCACGCGGGGCGCGATGTTCTTGCCGTTGGTGGTTCCGGGCACCAGAAACGCATCATATTGCGCCATCACGTCGGCGACGAGTGGCGCGCCGTTCTCGGCCAGCATGTGCGCGAGCGCGGCGTCGTCGGCGACCAGCACCTTGGCAGCGCCGGCGATCTTCGCGGCGGCCTCGGCCACGCCGCTCACGTTTTCACCCGCCACAAGGAGCGTAACATCGCCGAGCTTTGCAGCGGCGGTGACGGTCGGCAGCGTGGCATCCTTGATGACGTGGCCGTCATGCTCGACCAGAACAAGCGTCTTCATTTCTCGACCTTTCCCGGGGTTCGCACCCTCAAAACCGTTCGGGCCGGGCCTGTCTCAGCCCGCACCCGCAAGGCAATTCCGTGATCGCGTCAGCCCAGGACGCCGAGCACCTTCAGCTTGTCGACCAACTCATCGACCGAGGCGACCTTGACGCCGGCCGAACGCTTCGACGGCTCCTCGACCTTCAGCGTGGTCAGGCGGGGCGCGACATCGACGCCGTAATCGGCGGCGGTCTTGTTCGCGAGCGGCTTCGACTTGGCCTTCATGATGTTGGGCAGCGAAGCGTAGCGCGGCTCGTTGAGGCGCAGATCGGTCGTCACGATCGCCGGCAGCGTGAGCGTCTCGGTCTCGGCACCGCCGTCGACTTCGCGCGTCACCGTGACCGCACCATCAGCGACTTCGACCTTGGAGGCGAAGGTGCCTTGGCCCCAACCAGTCAGCGCGGCGAGCATCTGGCCGGTCTGGTTGTTGTCGTCGTCGATTGCCTGCTTGCCGAGGATCACCAGCGAAGGTTGCTCCTCGTCGGCGATCGCCTTCAACAGCTTGGCCACGCCGAGCGGCTCGACCTTGGTGTCGCTGGTGACGAGGATCGCGCGGTCGGCACCCATCGCCAGCGCAGTGCGCAGCGTGTCCTGCGCCTTGGGTTCGCCGATCGAGACCACGACGATCTCGGTGACGACGCCCTTTTCCTTGAGGCGGATCGCCTCTTCGACCGCGATCTCGTCGAAAGGGTTCATGCTCATCTTGACGTTGGCGAGGTCCACGCCCGACCCATCCGCCTTCACACGCGGCTTCACGTTGTAGTCAAGCACACGCTTGACCGGCACCAGCACCTTCATGCGGCTGTCCTCTCAAAATCCGTCGCGACCATTGTCGCCATCTGGCGACCATCGCTGAAAACGCAACCGGCCGGCAACGGGAAAGTTGCCGGCCGGACGCTCACACTTCAAAACAAACGTCGCGGCGCGGATCAGGCGGCCTTCTGAACCTCGGCGACGATCTTCTTGGCGGCATCGCCGAGATCGTTGGCGGGGACGATGGCGAGACCCGAATTGGCGAGGATGTCCTTTCCCTGCTGCACGTTGGTGCCTTCTAGACGGACGACCAGCGGCACCGACAGGTTCACTTCCTTGGCGGCAGCGACGATGCCCTCGGCGATGATGTCGCACTTCATGATGCCGCCGAAGATGTTGACGAGGATGCCCTTCACGTTCGGATCGGCGAGGATGATCTTGAACGCCGCGGTCACCTTCTCCTTGTTGGCGCCGCCGCCGACGTCGAGGAAGTTCGCCGGGAACATGCCGTTCAGCTTGATGATGTCCATCGTCGCCATCGCGAGGCCGGCGCCGTTGACCATGCAGCCGATATCGCCGTCGAGCTTGATGTAGGCGAGGTCGTACTTCGACGCTTCCAGCTCGGCCGGATCTTCCTCGGTCTCGTCGCGCAGTTCCATCAGATCCTTGTGGCGGAACATGGCGTTGCCATCGAACGCGACCTTGGCGTCGAGCACGAGCAACTGGCCCTGCTTGGTGACGGCGAGCGGGTTGATCTCGATCTGCTCGGCATCGGTGCCGAGGAATGCGGCGTACAGCTTCGCCGCGGTCGAGGCGGCCTGTTTGGCGATATCGCCGGTCAGGCCGAGTGCGCCGGCGACAGCGCGGCCGTGGTGCGGCATGAAGCCGGTCGCGGTGTCGATGTCGATCGCGTGGATCTTTTCCGGCGTGTCATGCGCGACGGTTTCGATGTCCATGCCGCCTTCGGTCGAAACGACCATCGAGACCCGGCCGGTCGCGCGGTTGACGAGCAGCGCGAGGTAGAATTCCTTGTCGATGTCGGCACCGTCGGTGACGTACAGGCGGTTGACCTGCTTGCCATGCTCACCGGTCTGGATCGTCACCAGCGTGTTGCCGAGCATGTCGGTCGCCGCCGCGCGAACCTCTTCCTTGCTCCAGGCGAGGCGGACGCCGCCCTTGGCTTCGGGCGACAGCTCCTTGAACTTGCCCTTGCCGCGGCCACCGGCGTGGATCTGCGACTTGACGACATAGAGCGGCCCGGGCAGCTTCTTGGAAACCTCGACAGCTTCCTCGACGGTCATCGCGGCGTAGCCTGCGGGCACGGGCACGCCAAACTTCGCGAGCAGTTCCTTGGCCTGATATTCGTGAATGTTCATGTTGGCGCGCCTTTCGACTTGCGGGAGTTGCTCCCGCCTAAAGCACAGGCGCTCCCGCGAATCCACCCCTGCGGCGCAGCACGAGCATATCTTGCGATGGCTTGATGCAGTTGCGAAGCGTTATCAATGAAGCCCGAGCGCGCATAATGCCGCCGATGTTGCCGTCACGTCGACGATACGCGGATCGTTCAGCGCGCGCAGGCGGTGAAGCAAGTCGTCCAGCCCCTGCGCATGCCCGGCCTTGCCGATTCCAGCGAGCCGTCGCAGTTGCAGCAACGAAAGCCGATCGGTCATGCGCGCTGCCATGCAGCTCGCAACCGGCGCCGGCACGCCTTCGTGCTGAAGTCCGCTGCGAAGCTGTTGCTCGGGTGACGCGCAGGCGGCGAGCGTACCGACGAGCAGCAGCGGGATCAGGCGTCGCGTCTTGAGCATCGCTGCGCTATACCGCCGATCATGTCGTGGACCAACGCCCTTCTCCTGTTTGCCGCAACCGTCGCCGGGATGGAGTTGTTCGCGTACGCCGCGCACCGCTGGCTAATGCACGGCCCCGGCTGGTTCCTGCACGCCAGCCACCACCGCCCGCGCACCGGCGCGTGGGAGCTGAACGATCTGTATGCGGCCATCTTCGCGGTGCCGTCGTTCGCGCTGATCTTCGGTGGCCTGCAACTCGGCTGGTGGCCGGGCTGCACATGGATCGGGGCGGGGATTGCCGCTTACGGGGCGATTTACGCCGGCTTCCACGACATCATCGTCCATAACCGACTGCCGCACCGCTATGTCGCTCGATCGCGGTATATGAAACGCATCGTACAGGCCCACCGGCTGCATCATGTCGTCGAAACCCGACATGGCACGGTCAGCTTCGGCTTCCTCTACGCGCCCCGGCCCGATGCGCTGAAGGCCGAATTGAAGCGCCGTTCACGCGCCGGCGTCCGCGCGCCGAGTCGCGTTACCCTGTGACCGAGTCGTTGCTGTTCTACGCGCTGGCGGTGCCGGCGGTGATTCTGCTCGGCCTGTCGAAAGGTGGTTTCGCGGGGCTTGGCGCACTGTCGCTGCCGATCCTTGCGATGGCGGTGTCGCCGATACGTGCGGCGGCGATCCTGCTGCCGATCCTGATCGTGCAGGACGTGGTGAGCGTCTGGGCGTTCCGGCGCAGTTGGGACGGCGCCGTGCTGGCGTGGATGCTGCCCGGTGCGGTGGTCGGCATCACGCTGGCCTATCTGTTCGCCGCGCATGTCGATCCTGATGCAGTGCTCGGGCTGGTCGGTGCCATCTCGATCGTGTTCGGTCTGTACCGGCTATGGCTGGCGCGGCGCAGTGCTGAGGTGGTGGCGGCGCGCTCGCCGGGGTGGGTGGGGACGCTTGCCGGCGTGGTGTCCGGCTTCACCAGCCAGATCGCCCACGCCGGCCAGCCGCCGTTCCAGATGTGGGTGCTACCACGCCGACTGGAGCGCGACGTGCTGGTCGGCACCACCGCGATCTTCTTCGCCGCGACCAACTGGCTGAAGGTGCCGGCATATTGGGCGCTCGGTCAGTTCAGCCGTGCGAACCTCACGACGGCGGCGCTGCTGATGCCGGTCGCGATCGTGTCGACCTTCGCCGGTGTGTGGCTGGTGCGGCGGGTGTCGCCGGCGCGCTTCTATGGCGCGATCTACGTGTTGATGGTGCTGGTCGGCGTGAAGCTGGTGTGGGATGCGGTGGCTTAAGCGATCAGTCGAACAGCGACGATACAGAACTCTCGTCCGCGATCCGCTTGATCGCCTCGCCCACCAGTGGCGCGATCGTCAGGTGGCGGATGCGCTTGGCGGCGGTGATCGCCTCCAGCGCGCCGATCGAATCGGTAATCACCAGTTCCTCGAGCTCCGACGCTTCGACCCGCGCTACCGCGCCGCCTGACAGCACGCCGTGCGTGACATAGGCGACCACGCCCGCCGCGCCCGCTTCCTTCAACGCGGCGGCGGCGTTGCAGAGCGTGCCGGCCGAATCGACGATATCGTCGATCAGCACGCAGAACCGCCCCTCGACGTCACCGATGATGTTCATCACCTCCGATTCGCCGGCGCGCTCGCGCCGTTTGTCGACGATGGCGAGCGGGGCGTTGTCGAGTCGCTTGGCAAGCGCGCGGGCGCGGACCACGCCGCCGACGTCCGGTGACACCACCATCAGGTTGCGCGAGCCGAACCGCGTCTCGATATCCAGCGACATCACCGGCGCGGCGAACAGATTGTCGGTCGGGATGTCGAAGAAGCCCTGGATCTGCCCGGCATGGAGATCGACCGACAGCACGCGGTTCGCGCCTGCCACGGTGATGAGGTTCGCCACCAGCTTGGCCGAGATCGGCGTGCGCGGGCCGGGCTTGCGATCCTGCCGGGCGTAGCCGAAATACGGCACGACCGCAGTGATCCGCTTGGCCGAGGCGCGTTTCAGCGCGTCGATGCAGATCAGCAATTCCATGAGGTTGTCGTTGGCCGGGTAGCCGGTCGACTGGATCACGAACACGTCCTCGCCGCGCACGTTCTCCTGGATTTCGACGAACACCTCCTCATCGGCGAAGCGCCGCACACTCGCGCGGGTCAGCGGCGTTTCGAGATAGGCGGCGATATCGCGCGCCAGCGGCAGGTTGGAATTGCCGGTGAGGAGTTTCATGGATTGCAGCCCCTTACGCGCGGTGTTTTGCGGCTCCTTTAGGGGGGTGGATGGGCTGGGGGAAGGGTGCGCGTGGCCCGATTGTGACGGCGGGCGTCATAATCGCGGCGCCGCTGCCGCGGGTTGCCGATCTACGGATGCTTGGCCTAGGCGCATGGCCATGACCATCCGTACGCGCTTCGCTCCCTCGCCGACCGGCCTGCTCCACGTCGGCAACATCCGCACCGCACTCCACAACTGGCTGTGGGCGCAAAAGCAGGGTGGCGAATTCTGGCTGCGCATCGACGACACCGATCCCGAACGCAGCGAGGAGCGCTTCGTCGACGCGATCCGCGCCGACCTCGGCTGGCTCGGGCTGAACCCGCACGGGCAGGAACGCCAGTCGGCGCGGTTCGCTCTGTACGAGGCGCGCATCGAAGCGCTCAAGGCCGCTGGCCGCGTCTACCCGGCTTACGAAACCCAGGCCGAACTCGACCTCAAGCGCAAGATCGCCGCCGGCCGCAATCTCCCGCCGCTGTACGATCGCGCCGCGCTGGCGCTGAGCGACGCCGACCGCGCGCGGCT
>Ga0265798_10005303_pt1 | contig 17422 bp, 17 predicted proteins | sample P3T30metagenome_FD_192430 | JGI IMG/M metagenome (GOLD analysis project Ga0265798, IMG submission 192430) | Plant litter microbial communities from East Loma Ridge, Irvine, California - P3 T30 | ecosystem: Environmental > Terrestrial > Plant litter > Unclassified | place: USA: California... | reverse complement strand
CCGATGAGCCTCGCGGCGCACCTGGGCGGGTGGTGACGACGCCGGTGGCTCAGGCCGTGCGGGGCGGCAGGTTGCGCAGCTCGCGCTCGTAGGCGCCGACCGCGTTCGACACCCGCGGGCCGACGAGCGCCTCGACCCGGCGCTCGCGGTGCATCGGGTCGGGTCGGTAGTACGAGTAGCGCTCGAGGTTCGACGCGGCCAGCACGCGCTCGGCCACGCGGCGCGGGTCCTTCGCGGTGGCGTAGGTCGAGCGGGCCAGCAGCGTGTCGCGCTCGTCGACGACGCCGACGACGACCAGCACGAGACCGAGGGCGCCGGTGCGCGCGTAGGCGAACACCCGGTGGGCGCGGCGGGCGGTCGCCAACTCAAGCCGCTCGACCGAAGGCAGTCGCTCCCAACCGAGGGAGGGCGTCGAGGGGTCCATGCTGCGATCGTAGTCGATTCGCTAAGCAAGTTAGCGATTCTGGGAGCGCACGATCCGGCTCCACGGCGAGCCGGACGGCGAGCGGATGCGAGAATCCGTGCATGACCATCGGCGGCAGGCAGGGCGACGCGGTGCCCGCATCCGCTCGGCTCACGGATGTGGCGGACGCGGCCCGCGTCTCGGTCTCCACCGCCTCGCGCGTGCTGGCCGGGCGCGGCGAGGTGCGGCCCGAGACGCGTGCGCGCATCGAGGCCGCCGCCGCCGAGCTCGGCTACCGGCGCGGCGCGGAGCGGCGCGGCCGCCCGCGCGGCGGCACGGCGGGGCTGATCGACCTGGTGCTGGGCAACTTCCACGACGCCTGGAGCGACGAGGTCGTCGCCGGCGCCCGCATCGCCGCGACCGAGGCCGGCTACGACCTGGTGCTCACCGCCGAGCGCGACGCGCCCGACGACGACTGGCCCGTGCGCATCGCGCGACGCGGCTCGGCCGGCGTGGTGATCGGCCTGAGCGGGCCCACCGGGGCGCAGCTCGAGGTGCTCGAGCGCCTCGGCATCCCGCTCGTGCTGCTCGACCCGCGGGCCGAGCGCAACCGCGCGGCGACCACCATCGGCACCACCAACCGCGAGGGCGGCGCCTCGGCGGCGCGGCACCTGCTCGACCGCGGCGCCGAGCGCTTCCTGATCGTCTCGACCGAGCCGCGCTACCGCTTCGGCCGCGCCCGCATCGAGGGCTTCGAGGCTGCGCTGCGCGAGCGGAAGCCCGACGCGCGGCTCGACATCGTGCCGGTGCGCTGGGGGGCGCATCCGGCCGCCGCCGTGCTCGAACCGCTGCGCGACGCGGTCGGGCCGGAGCTCGGCGTCTTCGCGAGCACCGACGGCCTGGCCCTCGGCGTGTACGAGGCCGCCGCCGCGCTCGGCGCCCGCATCCCCCACGACCTGCAGCTCGTCGGCTTCGATGACCTGCGCCACTCCGCCTGGCTGCAGCCTCCGCTCACCACCGTGCACCAGCCGGTGCGCGAGATGGCCGCCGAGGCGGTGCGGATGATCGACCGGCACGCCCACGGCGCCCTGCTCGAGCCCGGCCATGTGGAGTTCGCGACCGAGCTCGTCGTTCGCGGCTCGACCCGCTGAGCGCCGCTACGCTCGCCGGGTGACCACCCCTCTGCTCGTCAAGATCTGCGGCCTGCGCACCACCGACGCGATCGACGTCGCCGTCGACGCAGGAGCGGATGCGATCGGCTTCGTGCACGCCGCCGGCAGCCCCCGCGCGGTGGACGTCGCGACGGCACGCGCGCTGGTGGAGCACGTCGCCGGCCGCGCGACCACGGTGCTCGTGATCAAGGGCATCGGACCCGAGGCGGCGACCATGGCCGCGCAGGAGGCGGGCGTCGACGTGCTGCAGGTGCACGGCTACGACCGCGCTCGCACGGAGCGCGCCCTCGAGCTGCTCCCCCGGGTCTGGCGCGCCACCTCTCCCGGCGGCGACCTCGACCCGTGGGGCGAGGAGCTGCTGCTGATCGATTCGCCGCGCGCCGGCTCCGGCGAGCGCTGGGACCTGCGCGCGCTGCTCGAGCGGCGTCCGACAGGGCCCTGGCTGCTGGCCGGGGGCCTCGACCCCGACAACGTCGCCCGTGCGATCCGCGACGCCCGGCCCGCCGGGGTCGACGTCTCGAGCGGCGTGGAGTCGGCGCCCGGCGTGAAGGACCTCGCGCGCATCGAGCGCTTCGTGTCGAACGCTCGCGCCGCGGGCTGAGCGTCGGCGCCGCGAGCCTGGGATCGGACTGGCATCACGACGACCTCCGCCGTCGACCTGCCTACCCTCGCCGCATGACCTCCGACACCTCAGCGAGCTCCTGGTCCGCCGGCCGCCCGTGGGGCCGGGTCGCCATCGTCTTCGGCATCGTCGCCCTCGTCGGCCTGGCGGTCTTCCTCATCGGCACCGCCGTCTCCGCGGCCGAGTACACGGCCGATGGGGCGGATGCCGCGGCCGGCGACGCCCCCGTCTCCGGTCCGCTGCTGGTCACCACGATCCTGGGCCCCGCCCTGATGGCCGTGGGCGTCGTCGGCGGGGTCGTGGCGTTCGTCGCCTACCTCCTGAAGGCCCGCAAGGCCTCCGGCGCTCCGCGGTAGCCGGGTCCGCCCTGGGAGCGGGGCCGCAGCACAGCTCCGATGGCGAGGATGGTCGGATGCACGACGCACCGCTCCTCGGCCCCGCCGAGGCCCCGGACCTGGCCGTGATGACCCTCAACGCGCGCCGGATCGTGCCACACCTCCGCCCGCGCCACCCCGACCGCTGGTCACGCCGCCGGCCCGCGTTCATCGCGCTGCTGGAACAGGAGCGCCCCGCGGTGCTCGGCCTGCAGGAGGCGCAGCCGGCGCATCTGCGCGCCGCCCTCGAGGCGCTCGACGGCTACGCGGTGCTGGGCACCGGCCGCTCCCGCCGCGGCGGCGACGAGGCCAGCCCGATCCTGGTCGACACCGACCGGCTCGAGGTGGAGCGCTGGCGCCAGCTCGCGCTCTCGACGACGCCGCACCGCCCGGGGTCGCGCTCCTGGGGCGCGATGTTCCCGCGCATCCTCGTCGAGGCCAGGTTGCGCGACCGGATCACCGGGGTGCGCTGGCAGGTCGTCAACACCCATCTCGACCACGTCTCGCCGCTGGCCCGACGGCGGTCGGCCGCGCTCATCCGCGCCCTGCTCGACGACGGCCCGGCCGTCGTGATGGGCGACGCGAACGCCGGCACCGGCTCCCCCGCCTACCGAACCCTCGTGACCCGGGGCCCGCTGCGCGACGCGGTGGTCGAGGCGCAGCATCCGCTCGGCCCGCGATGGGGCACGCGCCCCGCCTACCGCCGGCCGACCCGCGGGCGTCGCATCGACTGGCTGCTCGTCGGCGGCGCCGTGGCCGTGCGCGAGGCGGGCATGAACGACGCGAAGCCGGGCGGACGCTGGCCGAGCGACCACCTGCCGGTGCAGGCGCGGCTGCGGGCGACGGATGAGGGCGGCTCGTGAAGTCCGTGCGCGAGCGCCGCGAGGAGGGCGCCGCACCCGAGGCGCCGCTGCGCGCGCGCCTGCTCGCCGCGTTCCTGCGACGGCCCGACTCCGCGACCCTCGTGCTCGCCGATGCGCTGCGCGGCGCGGGCCTGCTCAGCGTGCTGTTCGGGCTGCTCAGCGGCGACCCGGTCACCGCAGCGATGTTCGCGCTCGTGCTGCTCGGGCTCGTGGCGCCCCGGTTCCTCGGCGTGCGCGGCGGCTTCGACGCGGCGACCGGTGCGACGCTGCTCGTGGCGGCCTGGTGCAGCGCGCTCGAGCTCTACGTGACGGTGCCGATCGTCGACCTGCCCGTGCACTTCGCGCTCAACGGCGTGCTCGCCGCGCTCGCGGTCGTGGCGCTGCGCAGCGCCGGGGCGGTGCCCGCGGACGCGGGTCGCGCGCTGGCCTCGCTGCTCGTCGTCACCGTCGGCGTCACCCTCGGGGTGCTCTGGGAATTCGGGGAGTGGGCCGGCCACACCCTCATCGACCCCGAGATCTTCGTCGGCTACGACGACACGATCGGCGATCTGCTCGTGGGCGGCCTCGGCGCGCTCGCCGCCGCGCTCGCCCTGCCGTGGCTCGGCGCTCGGCAGTGGGGGCCGCTGGCCCCGTCGATGGCGCCGGTGCGGCGGTGACGGCGCGACCGAGCGTCTCGGTCGTCATCCCGGTGAAGGACGACGCCGCTCAGCTCGAGCGCTGCCTCCGCTCGCTCGGGCGGCAGACCCGGCCGGCCGACGAGATCGTGGTGGTCGACAACGGCAGCAGCGACGACAGCCGGGCGGTGGCCGAGCGCCACGGCGCGCGCGTCATCACCGAGCTGCGGCCGGGCATCCCCGCCGCCGCGGCCGCCGGCTTCGACGCCGCCGCGGGGAGCATCATCGCCCGCTGCGACGCCGACACCCGCGTGCCGGCCACCTGGATCGCCGACCTGGTCGACGCGCTGGAACGAGCGGATGCGGTCACCGGCCCGGGCCGGCTGCGCGGCGTGCCGCGCTGGGTCTCGATCGCCTACGACATCGCCTATCTCGCCGCCTGCGCCCCCGCGCTCGGGCACCCGCCGCTCTTCGGCTCGAACTACGCCATGACGGCCGCGGCGTGGCGATCGATCGCCCGCGAGGTGCACCGCGACGACCCGGAGCTGCACGACGACCTCGACGTGAGCTTCCACCTCGGTCTGCGGCACCGCATCGCGCGGCACCGGCACCTGATGGTGTCGATCTCCGCGCGCCCCTTCGCCGACGAGGCGAGCTTCCGCCGCAGGCTGTGGCGCGGCTGGCACAGCGTGATCTCGCACTGGCCCGGCCAGTTCCCGCCGGTGCGCTGGGCGCAGCGACCGCTCCGGCGGCTGCGGCGTCGGATGCTCTCCGGCGCTCCGCGGAGCTGATATCGCGCAATAAACTCGCGCCCGCGCCGACCGACGGGCACGATGGCCCTCGAACAACGTCGAGGAGGACGCATGCCCCGCAACGCCCTGGTGGTGCGCGGTGGTTGGGACGGTCACGCACCGGTCGCCGCCACCGAGCTCTTCATCCCCTTCCTGGAACGCGAGGGCTTCACCGTCCGCGTCGAGGAGTCCAACGAGGTCTACGAGGACGAGGCGCTGCTCGCGAGCACCGACCTCGTCGTGCAGACCGTGACCATGTCGACCATCGAGCGCAGCGCCTTCGAGAAGCTGCGCACCGCGGTCGAGGGCGGCCTCGGCTTCGCCGGCTGGCACGGCGGCATCGCCGACTCGTACCGCAACAACAGCGACTACCTGCACATGGTGGGCGGGCAGTTCGCCACGCATCCGGGCAAGCCGCATGACGGCAGCCTCGGCGAGCGCCCCGGCGACGCCAGCGACAACTTCCTGCCGTACACGGTCGAGATCAACGAGGCCGGCCGCTCGCACCCGATCACGCAGGGGCTCGACGACTTCGAGCTCGTCAACGAGCAGTACTGGGTGCTGCACGACGACTACATCGACGTGCTCGCGACCACCACGCATCCGGCCCGCGAGGACCAGCCGTGGCATCGCCCCGTCACCTCGCCGGCCGTCTGGACGCGGCAGTGGGGCGAGGGCCGCATCTTCGTGGCCACCCCCGGCCACGACATCGAGACGCTGCAGCACGCATCCGTCCGCACCATCATCGAGAGGGGTCTCCTGTGGGCCAGCCGCACCGCGTAGGCATCATCGGCGTCGGGTTCATCTCCGGCCAGTACCTGACCACCCTGGCGAGCCAGTCGTCCGTGCGCATCGTCGCCGTGGCCGACCTGAACGCCGAGCGCGCGGCCGAGGTCGCCGCGGGCATCGAGGGTGCCCGCGCCCTCACGGTCGCCGAGCTGCTCGCCGACCCCGAGGTCGAGACAGTGCTCAACCTCACCATCCCCGGCGCGCACGCCGAGATCGCGCTCGCCGCCCTCGACGCCGGCAAGAACGTCTACGGCGAGAAGCCGCTCGCGGTCACCCTCGACGACGGCCGGCGCATCATCGAGCGAGCGGATGCGGCGGGCCGCCACGTCGGCTCCGCCCCGGACACCGTGCTCGGCACCGGCATCCAGACCGCCCGCAAGGCGATCGACGACGGCCTGATCGGCCGCCCGCTCGCCGCGGTCGCGACCTGGGTGGCGCCGGGCCACGAGCGCTGGCACCCGAACCCCGACTTCTACTACCAGCCGGGCGGCGGCCCCGTGCTCGACATGGGCCCGTACTACGTGCACTCGCTGCTGCAGCTGCTCGGCCCGGTCACCGCGGTGGTCGGCCTCAGCAGCCGCTCGCGCGACGAGCGCGCCATCGGCTCGGGCCCGCGCGAGGGCGAGGTCTTCCCGGTCGCGGTGCAGACCCACCTCGCCGGCGCGCTGCAGCACGCCAGCGGCGCCATCTCGACCGTCACGGTGAGCTTCGACTCGGTGCGCACGACGGCCGCGCCCATCGAGATCCACGGCGAGACGGGCAGCCTCAGCGTGCCCGACCCGAACAACTTCGACGGCGACACGGCGATCTTCCGCCTCGGCGCCGAGGATTGGGAGACGCTGCCGACCTCGGCGGGCTACGTCGACTCGGGCCGCGGCGTCGGCCTGGTGGACTTCGCGGCCGGCCACGGGCGCGCCTCGGGCGCGATCGGCCTGCACGCCCTCGAGATCATGACGGGCCTGCTCGCCGCGGCCGAGTCCGGCTCGCGCGTGGAGATCGTCTCGACGTTCGAGACCCCGACCCTCGTGCCGCTGACGCCCGCGGAGGAGTGGCGGGCCTGACCGCATCCGCTCGGCGGCGCCGCTTCCTAGACTCGTGGTTGTGACCACGAACCTGCGCGACGCCGCCGAGCGTGATCTGCCCGCGATCACGGCGATCTACAACCTCGCCGTCGAGTGCACGACCGCGATCTGGAACGACCGGCTCGTCGACGTCGCGGACCGCGCCGCATGGCTCGCCGAGCGCACCGGCACGGGCTTCCCCGTGATCGTCGCGGTCGACGACGCGGATGCGGCGATCGGCTACGCCACGTACGGCCCGTTCCGTCCGCACGACGGCTTCCGGCACAGCGTCGAGCACTCCGTCTACGTGCACGAGTCGCAGCGCGGGCGCGGCCTCGGCAGCGCGCTCATGCTCGCGATCATCGAGCGCGCTCGCGCCGAGGGCCGGCACGCCATGATCGCCGGCGTCGATGCGGGCAACGCCGGGTCCATCGCCCTGCACGAGCGGCTCGGCTTCGAGCGGGTCGGCCTGCTGCCGCAGGTGGGCGTCAAGTTCGGCCGCTGGCTCGACCTCGCGTTCCTGCAGCTCGTGCTCGACGACGCTCCGGCGCGCTGATGCTCGTCGACGTCGGCGGCTTCGCGGTGCCGGTGCACGCGCCGCCGGCCGAAGGCCCGATGCCCCTGCTGCTCGATCTGCACGGTTCGAACAGCAACGGCGAGCAGCAGGCCGAGCTCAGCGGCTTCCGTGCGCTGGCCGACGCGCACGGCTTCGCGGTCGCGCATCCGTCCGCCGCGATCGGGGCGCCGCTGCTCGAGCAGACCCTGCCGGGCGGCAACCTCGCCTGGAACGTGCCCGGCGCACCGCTCGCGGTCGGCGCCGAGCCGCCGGCGGGCGCCCGCGACGACATCGCCTTCCTAGCCGACGTGATCGCCGCGATCGGCGAGCGGATGCGCATCCGCCCCTCCGCCGTCGTCGTCACCGGATTCTCGGGCGGCGGCCGCATGGCCTGCGCGCTGGCGGATGCGCGCCCCGACCTGATCGCCGGCCTCGCGCCGGTCGCCGGGCTGCGGGCGCCGCACGGGCCCGGCTCGGCCGTACCCGTGCTCGCCGTCCACGGCGGCGACGATGCCGTGAACCCGCTCGCCGGCGGCGACGACCCGCGCTGGCGCGAGAGCGTGCACGACGCCGCGGCGAGCTGGGCCGCGCGCAACGGCGCCGGCCCGGCGATCACCGCCGAGGAGGGCCGGGTGACCCGCGCCTCGTGGCTCGGCGCCGCACCGGTCGAGCTGCACGTCGTGCACGGCGGCGGTCACACCTGGCCGGGCAGCGCCGTCACGCTCGAGGGGCTGGGCGCCGTGGCGCACGACGTCGACGCCTCGGCGCGCATCTGGCGGTTCTTCTCGGGACTGCTGCGCGGCTGACGCTCGACCGGGCCGGCCGTGGTCAGTCCTTGCGCGGCCAGGTCGCGGCCCCGCGCTGCTCGATCGCCTCGTTGAGACGGCGCAGCAGGTCGGCGAGCTGCGAGGCCTCCCCGCGGACCAGTCGCCCATGATCTGGCCGGTCGCCGAGACGGCGCTCTGCACGAGCGCCTCGACGGACTCGCCGTTGCTGACGTCGGCATGCACATACAGCGCCTTCTCGCCCAGCCTCGACCCCGCCAGCCACTCTCACCGAAGCCGATCAGGACCTCGTGGATGCTGCTCGTCGACCGAGGTGGACGGCGCCGCCCGATCCAATCGCTCCGGTCGGACATCATCGTTCTTCCCAGAGGGATCCAGCAATCTCGGCTTCAGCGGCGATGAATTCGCCCGCGTAGGCCGGCTAATACGGGGGGAGCTGCTGTGCCAGTCGACGACCAAGCCCCGACTGGCTGGCGCTTTCGGGTGCACGAACGCTCAGCCGGCGTGTTCGAGATCGAGGGCAGCTCCTCGACTGGAGTCAACCTAACGATCGTCGACACTGATCCCGATCGAGGCCTTCAAAGAGCCCGGGATGTGGCAATCTCCGCGGATCTCAAGCGCTAACCCGAGCGCAAATTCAATGGATGTCGGCCAGCAAGGACTGCGCCCTTTAGAACCGATAATCGACCTTATGTCGGAACCTTGCAGTCCTGCTCGTGTCGCCCTCAGCTCCAAGATCTTTGAGGGGCAAAGTAAGGAAAGATAGATCCGACAGGGAACGAGTCACATGAGTGCCTTTCGCTTTAATCCTCTCGAGCAGTTGAGCCTCGACCAGCTGCGTCGGCGGACCAGTCAGAAGTGGCAGGCTCATGGCGGCGACATTTTGCCGCTCTGGGTTGCAGAGATGGATGTTCTGCTCGCCCCGCCCGTTGCCGAAGCCCTGCACCGAGCGGTCGAGATGGGAGACACCGGATACGCGGCCAACCACGGCTATGCCGAAGCAGTGGAATCGTTCGCCGCGTCGCGCTGGGGATGGTGCTCGTTCCCCACCGGAGACACCCGAGTGCTCGCAGACGTCATGACAGCGATCGTCGAAGCGGTGCGGGTCAGTTCTGATGTGGGTGACGCCGTCATTGTCACTTCTCCCGTCTACGCCCCGTTCTTCTCGTACATCGCTCATTGCAACCGTGAGGTCATTGAGGTCCCACTCACCGTCGACCACCGGATCGATACTGCTGCTATCGGCGCAGCGCTCGAGGAAGTGCGCAAGAGCGGTCGGAACTCGCTAGTTCTGATCGCCAACCCGCATAACCCCACGGGAACAGTTCATACGAGAGCCGAGCTCGAAGCACTTGCCGAGATCACTGCTGATCTGGGCGTGAGGGTCCTAGCAGACGAGATACATGGGCCGCTTATCCTGCCCGGTTCGTCATTTGTCCCCTTCCTCACTGTCGCCTCCAGTGAAAACGCGATGACTTTCACGTCCGCGTCGAAAGGCTGGAATCTCGCTGGTGCCAAAGCTGCTTTGGTCATCGCGGGCAAACTTGCCGCCGCTGATCTCCGCCGGATCCCAACGGAAATCGACTATGCGCCCAGCCATCTCGGTGTCCTCGCGCACACAGCAGCGTTCACGGAAGGAGTTGACTGGCTTGACGATCTGATTGCTGGCCTCGACGCGAACCGCAGCCTGCTCGGACAGCTCCTTGCGGTTCATCTGCCGGCTGTCAGATGGACACCCCCGGAGGGCACTTACCTCGGCTGGCTCGATTGCCGCGCGCTCGATGCTCCCCGGATGGAGGCGAAGACCGGTTTTGCTGAGGCGATTGATATCGAAGGCCATGCAAGACTCTTCTTCGACCGCGCTGGCGTTGCAGTGAATTCCGGGCATATCTTCGGATCAGGCGGCGCCGGGCATGTGCGAATTAACTTCGCGACCTCACAAGCGATTCTCACCGGAGCAGTTGAACGGATGGGTCGGGCGATAGCCGGGAGCTGATCGCCAGGAGCCGCGGCCGCGGCATGCAACTCGCGGAAGTGTTGAACGGTCGGATCGAGCCGAGACCTGCAACACGAGGAGAGCAAGAGCTCAAAGTCGTCACAGAAACACCTCTGATGAGCGAGATTCTGCTGAGTGCAAAGCCGAGACGAGCGCGTGCGCTCCGCGACCCATTGAAAAGCAGTCGATGGAACCGTTCCAGCTAGATCGAGCCTTGGACCGGCAGAACGACTGCACGCACTTCCGACGTCCTAGGCAACGGTGGATGACCTCATCACCAGTCGTGCTGGTTGCGCCTCAGTGGTGGAGCGAAGCGCTGCGCCATCGATAGCTTCGAACACTCGCAAGGCAGCGATCCTCCCGACTTGCTCGAGGTCTGAATCGATGCTGGTGAGTTCAGGGCGAGCGTTTGCGGCGAGCACCTCCCAGTTGTCATAACCGATGACGCTGACGTCCTTCGGCACGGATCGCCCGAGGTCCCTCAACGTGTCGAGCACACCACGTGCGATCTGGTCCGACGCCGCGACGATGCCGTCGACTTCAGGGTTCGAGCGCAGCAGGATCGTCGTCGCATCGCGCCCCCATTTCTCAGACCATGTGCCGAAGAGCGGAGCAGCGACCTGCTCCAGATTCGCGGCCAGCATCCCCTCGTCGAAGCCGAGAGCGCGATCCCTCGCCGCGGCATACGTTGGGTCGCCACTGATGTGAGCGATCTTGCGTCGACCGACCGCAATGAGATGCTCGACGGCCAGCTTGCTGCCACCGACGTTGTCAGGCACGACCGAGATATCAGACGGATCATCCGAGGGCGCATACGCGTACACGACCGGGACCGGCAGCTTTTGACCGAGCGACGGGCGCGGGTTCGTGGTGTCCCCCACGACGATGATGCCGTCGACGCGACGGTTGAGTAGCGCACGGAGGTGATGCTGCTCTCGAACCGCGTCACCGCGGGCGTCGCAGAGGAACACGTTCACGCTTCCCGTCCCGAACGCGTCCTCCGCGCCGGCGAGCACCGGGATCATGAAACGGCCCTCAAGATCACTAGCGAGCAAGCCGACCGTGCCAGTGCGTCCCTCGAGAAGGTTGCGAGCGGACTGGTTCGGCGTGAAATCGAGTTTCTTCGCCGCGTCCATGACGCGCTCCCGTGTAGCGGAGGCGACATGATGCCTTCCGGTCAGCGCCTTCGACGCTGTTGCCACGGAAACGCCCGCGAGCCTCGCGACCTCGGCCAGCGTGGTCGGGCCTCCAGCCGGCCGGATCCTCACATCACTCATGATTTCTCCTTCCCCACGAACCTACCCCCAGATTGAGCCATTGACAGCGCGCCGTGGCCGTTCTAGATTGCGAAAAGGCTTTCGGTCACGCACCGAGGCACCCCGCAGGCTTCGGCCCGCTCAACGAAGAGCCAGGAGACACAGCATGAGCATCACCCGACGCGGCTGGCGCCGCGCGAGCATCATCACCACCGCCGGGGTTCTCGCCCTCGGCCTCGCAGCATGTTCGGGAGGCGGCAATGGAACCCCCGAGAGCAACCTCGCCGACGCAGGAGCCGAAGGCATCGACGACGGCACGACCCTGACGCTCTGGACGCGCGCACCCCTCGAGACGCAGGCGAACCTGCTCGTCGACGCTTACAACGCCTCGCACGAGAACCAGGTCGAACTCACCGTCGTGCCGAACGACGACTACGTCGCCAAGGTCGGTGCCGCAGCCGGCTCGGACGGCCTGCCCGACCTGTTCGCCGCCGACATCGTCTACACCCCTAACTGGGTCGAGCAGGGCCTGTTCCAGGACCTGACCGAGAACATCGAGGCACTCGATTTCAAGGACGAGATCAACCAGGGACATCTCGCGGCCGGCACCTCCGGAGACTCCGAGTACATCTTGCCGTTCGTCCTCGATCTGTCGATGCTGTTCTGGAATAAGGACCTGTTCGAGCAGGCCGGCCTTGACCCCGAGGTCGCACCGGCGACCCTCGAGGAGTTCGCCGACGCCGCCAAGGCGATCCAGGCGCTCAACCTGCCCGACACCTACGGGACAGCCACCGGCCTCAACTGCGGCGGCTGCACCTTGTTCACCTGGTTCCCCAGCATCTGGGCCGACGGTGAGGAGGTGCTCTCCGAGGACGGCGCCGAGTCGCTCCTGGCCAGCGACACTGCCAAGGAGGTTTACGACACCTGGGCAGACCTCTGGGAGTCGGGCGCGGTGCTCCCGTCCTCGCAGGACGAGGCCGGTCCGACCTGGACCGCCGGCTTCACCGAGGGGAAGGTGGGCCTGCAGTTCTATCCGGCCACGCTGCTCTCGTCGACTGAGTTCGACGCCGGCGTGGCAGGTATTCCGGGTCCTGACGGTGGAGCGTCGACGTTCGTCGGCGGTGACGGCATCGGCGTCTCGAAGGACTCCGAGAACGCTGGGCAGGCGTGGAACTTCCTCAGCTGGCTGATGAGCGAGGACGCACAGGTCGAGGTGCTCGCCAAGAACGGTGACGCCGTCGCGCGCGCTGACCTGGCCGACAACCAGTACTCGCAGCAGGACGAGCGCCTCATCACGATCAACGAAGTCGCCGCTGACGGCCAGACGCCCATCTCGCTGAACTTCCAGCAGGCCTTCAACGCCCCGAGCAGCCCCTGGCTGACTCTCGTGCGCAACGCCGTGCTCGGTGACGGCGACAGCGTCGACGAAGACAACGAGGAGATCACCGCGGTGCTCTCCCAGTAGTCGCAGTACGGGTGGCCGACGGATCGCAGAGCCGTCGGCCACCCGACCCACTCCCCCTCGAAAGGCATGTCCTCCCCATGACCGCATTGTCCGTGCGCGCAGCGAAGCGCGCCAGGAAGCCCCGATCACGCGCAGTCACCGGGTGGCTTTACGCCGCCCCGACCGCGGCGATTGTCATCGGCTTCTTCGTCCTGCCCCTGCTCCTGGTGTTCCAGATGTCCGGTTCCGACTGGCCGCTGCTCGCCGGCAACCAGGGGCTCAACCTCCCTGAGAACTACACCGAGGCCGTCTCGAATCGCTTCTTCTGGGACTCCATCGTCTTCACCGCGAAGTACACGGTTATCACCACGGTGATCCTCCTCGGTCTCGCCCTTGGCCTCGCGCTCATCGTGCAGGAGTCGACGCGGTGGAACGGGTTCCTGCGTATTGCGATCCTGGTCCCCAGCGCACTCGGCCTCGCGTCGGCGTCGCTGCTGTTCTACGTGCTGTACTCGCCGTTCGCCGGCCCCTTCGCGGGACTCATGGACAGCCTCGGGTTCACCTTCCTCGGCACGCCTGACGGCGCCCTCTGGTCAACGGTGTTCCTCATCGTCTGGCGTTTCGCTGGTTTCTACATGCTGCTCATGCTGGTCGGCCTGCAGGGCATCAGCGACGACGTCTACGAGGCTGCACGCATGGACGGCGCCAGCCGGCTCCGCATCTTCAAGGACATCACCCTGCCGTTGCTGCGCCCCACGATCGCTTTCACGACCGTGCTCTGCGTGACCGGTTCGCTTCTCGCGTTCGAGCAGTTCTACATCCTCACCAAGGGCGGCCCCGACAACTCGACCATCACGGTTGTGCAGCTGATCTACAGCGTTGCGTTCCAGGGGCAGAACGACCTCGGCGTCGCCGCCGCCCTCTCGGTCATCGTGCTCGCCGCGCTGATCGTCATCAACATCGTGCAGATCCGCGGATTCAGCCGGAAGGCGGAGGACTGATGAGCATCGAGACCACCGAACTGACCACGCCGGGCACCCCGCCGGCCCCGAGCAACGTCGCCCCGAAGGTCCATCAGCGGAGGCGTCAGCGGGGCTCTCGCGTCGCCGGTATCGCCCTGCGCACCCCGTTCTGGGTGCTCACCGGCGCGCTGGCGCTGATCTTCCTCTACCCGCTGATCTGGACCGGGGTGTCGTCGTTCGCGCCGCTGGCCGGCACGAATCAGACGAACGGATGGGGATTCGGCAATTACGAGACCCTGCTCGACTACCAGGCCGGGATCTGGCAGTACGCGCTCAACTCCACGATCGTCTCGGTGCTGACCGTCGCGTTCACGCTCATCATCTCGCTCCTCGGCGGCTACGCCTTCGCGCGATTCCGGTTCCCTGGACGCAACATCCTGTTCCTCGTGACGCTTGCGATTCTGATGGTGCCGTATGCGACCCTGCTCATCCCGCTCTATGTCTTGCTCAACGCCATCGGCCTGTCGAACTCGCTCCTCGGGGTAGCGCTCGTACTGACGATGCTGCAGCTGCCGTTCTCGACCTTCATGATGCGGCTCTCTTTCGAGGCCGTACCGCGGGAACTCGACGAGGCCGCGCAGGTCGACGGTGCCTCCACCTGGGGAGTCCTGTGGAAGGTGCTGCTGCCCGCGGTCAAGCCCGGCGTGATCACCGTCGGCCTGTTCGCGTTCCTCGCCGCGTGGAACGACTTCCTCGCCCCGCTCATCCTCATCAACGACACGAACCTACTCACCCTCCCGCTCGCGGTCTCCAACCTCCGCGGACAGGTGCAGGGCGTCGTCGACTATGGAGCCACACAGGCCGGCGTGGTCGTGCTCGCTCTGCCGTGCGTGCTCCTCTTCCTCATTCTCCAGCGTCACTACGTCCGCGGCTTCATGTCCGGCGCCTTCAAGGGATAACCCATGACCCTCAGCCCCATCATCACTACCGAGCTCGACGCGCACCGCGTGCCCGCCTCCCCCGCACACGGCTCCCTTCGCCCACTCGGCCTCGACGAGGTCGCCATCACCGGAGGCTTCTGGCACCGCCGCCAGGAAGTCAACGGTGCCGACACCCTCGACCACATCGAGCAGTGGCTCGAGCGTGAAGGGTGGCTTGCCAACTTCGACCGAGCCGCCGCCGGCACGCTGGACTCCGACAACCGGCGAGGACGGGAATTCAGCGACTCCGAGGTCTACAAGTACCTCGAGGCCATCGCCTGGGAACTCGGACGCCGCGGCGGCGACGCCGCCCTCGAGGTCCGGTTCCGTCGAATCGTCAAGCGTGTCGCCGCCGCTCAGGAGCATGACGGATACCTCAACACGAGGTTCGGCCGCGCCACGCAACCGTCGCGATGGAGCGACCTCGAATGGGGCCACGAACTCTATAACCTGGGTCATCTCTTCCAAGCGGCCGTCGCCCGCGGCAGGACCAGCGGCGTCGAGGGCGACCTTCTCATCGAGGTCTCGCGTCGAGCAGCGAACCTCGTCTGCTCCGTATTCGGACCCGACGGTGACCAACGTGTCTGCGGCCATGCCGAGATCGAAAGCGGCCTCGCCGAGCTCGGACGACTACTCGAGGAGCCCGAGTACACCGCTCAGGCGCGGCGCTTCGTCGAGCGACGCGGCAACCACGTCCTGCAGGACATCGAGTGGGGGCGCACCTACTTCCAGGACGAGGTGCCGATCCGCAATGCCCACGCCCTGCACGGCCACGCCGTACGCGCGAACTATCTGGCCGCCGGGGCCGTTGACGTGGCGGTCGACCTGCAGGACACCTCGTTGCTGCAGGCGCTCCACGAGCAGTGGCAACGCACCATCGAGCGGCGCACCTACATCACCGGCGGCCAGGGCTCGCATCACCAGGATGAAGCCTTCGGCGAAGATTGGGAGCTGCCCTCCGACAGGGCCTACTCCGAGACCTGCGCCGGCATCGCCTCGATCCAGTTCACCTGGCGGATGCTCCTTGCTGAGGGCGGCTCACACTACGGCGACCTGATCGAACGGACGCTGTTCAACGTCGTCGAGACCTCCCCCGCCCAAGACGGGCGTTCGTTCTACTACGCCAACACGCTGCACCAGCGCACACCAGGTGACGAAGCCGACCCCGAGTCGATCTCGCCCCGCGCGCACTCGTCCCTCCGAGCGCCCTGGTTCGAGGTCTCATGCTGCCCCCCGAATACTGCCCGCACCTTCGCCAGCCTGGCCGCCTACGTCGCTACGTCGACGTCCCGTGGGATTGAGCTGCATCAGTACGCGACCTCCTCGATCGACACCCGGCTCGACGACGGTGCAGAGGTCGGCTTGACCGTCGAGACCGAATATCCCCGCAAGGGAGTTGTGACCATCCGTGTCCGCCCTTCCCCGGCTGAGCCGTGGACGCTTTCGCTTCGCATTCCAGGCTGGGCTGAAGGCGCCACGGTGACGGTCCGCCCCGCAGCTGGCGACGTCGAGCAGCAGGACGCGCATCCCGGCACCTTCGCACTGCACCGCTCCTTCGCCGACGGAGACGTCATCGAACTCTCGCTCCCCCTGAAGGCTCGCTTTACCGAGCCTGACCGGCGTATCGACGCGATACGTGGATGCGTCGCAGTCGAACGCGGCCCCGAAGTCTTCGCGTTGGAATCGGTTGACCTCGAGGACACCGACCTGCGCGGGAGCGACTTCGCCGATCTCTCCGTCAACCTCGAGGCAGGGATTCGCGATGACGGCGACCAAGTGCGCGTGCGCATCGAAGACAAGACCGTCGGCACCGCTGCTTGGGTGACGCTCGTGCGCTACCACGCTTGGGCCGAACGCGGCCCCACCCGGATGCGCGTCTGGATTCCTATCACTCCAGCGCGTTAGCCCGCACTGCGGCGGGCGGTGACGGCGGCAGAACCCTTGGGGAGTTCCGCCGCCGTCACGCTGCCGCGCCTCATGCAATCCCCGTCCAGCACTCATGCGCAGGGCGGGGATCTCCTTTTCGCGAGGACGCCTTCTCAGCACCGGGTGACGGAGGCTGGATCCCCCCTGAAACAACACCAGACGACGGTTCACGCCCGAATGATTCCGCTGACCGGTCGCCCTCACGTCGTTCTCGAAGGCGCACGCGTCCGAATGGAACCGGCGAGACTCACTTCTGGAGTGGCTGCTCACTCGTTCCGGACAAAGCTAGCTCATCGCCGAGGTCTCGGGCGAACACCCTTTCGAGATACACGCCGAGGTCCTCTCTCGGGAAGTCCCACGGGGCTTCGGGATGACCTCGAGCCCTCAAGTCGCTCCCAGGCGACCGCTCGTTCGGATGCTCTGCTCTGAGGACGGCGATCAGAACGCAGATCGCGCCGGGTGTAGACCCGGCGCGTCGCTGGCGCAGAAGAGGTGCCCTCCTCAGCGCGGCTCCGGGGGAACGCAGTCGAGCTGAGAAGGGCGACATGGCTCAGCTGCCATGTCGCACGTCGACCCGCGTCGGGGCGGATCGACGCACGTTCAGGGGACGTCTCGCCAGCTGTGCTTGGGCGCGTAGCCGAGCTCGCGCCGCGCCTTGTCGATGGAGAGCAGGGTGTCGTTGACGCCGAGCTCGCCGCGCTGCGGCACCCCGGGGAACACCTCGGCCACGAGCTCGGCGTTCGGCCGGCTCATCACGGTGTCGGCGGCGGCGATGAGGTAGCGCTCGAAGCCGGGCCGGCCGGCCTCGAGCGCGAGCTGCACGGCCTG
>Ga0265798_10005302_pt1 | contig 17426 bp, 18 predicted proteins | sample P3T30metagenome_FD_192430 | JGI IMG/M metagenome (GOLD analysis project Ga0265798, IMG submission 192430) | Plant litter microbial communities from East Loma Ridge, Irvine, California - P3 T30 | ecosystem: Environmental > Terrestrial > Plant litter > Unclassified | place: USA: California... | reverse complement strand
GCCCCGGCGGCAGCAGCACCAACTGCCCCGGTTGCAGCGCCAGCGCCTGCCCCGGCAGGTGCAGCACGCCCGCGCCCCGCGCCACGTGCAGCAGCAGCCAGAAGCGGTGGGCGTGGGCCACGCCCGGCGCCCGGGCCGCCAAGGCTTCGAGGCGCTGCATCCGCAGCGGCTCGTCGGGCCGCCCGGTGGGGCACACCCGCCAGTCGAGCAGGGGAAAGGATGTGGGGTTCATGGGGAGGGGAGTTGGTGGAATAGCGCGCCAGTGCCTACCCCTTATGGGGCGGGCGTCAGCAGCTGGCCGTTGGCCACGGGGCTGATTTGCAGCACCTGGGTGGCGCTGCCGGTCTTGCCCGCGTTGTCCACCACGGCGGCCTTTACCGTGACGCTGGTTTTGCCGGCCGGCAGCTGCAGGGTGCCGCCCACCGTCCAGCCGAAGGTGGTGCGCACGAAGCCGCTGGGGTCCACCTCGCTGCCGGCCGTGTTGAAGACGGGCGCGAGGTTGCCGCCGGCCGCGATGACGTTGCCGTTGGGTTGCAGCAGCGGCACGTCGAAGGTCACGACCAGGCCCGGCGCGTAGCGGTTGGGGCCCTTCGACGACTGGGTGCCGTCCACGATGGTGCCGCGGTCGGCATCGGCCTTGCCCAGGGCGTTCTCGTTCACCCCAATGCCGTTCTTCGACTTATCGAGGGCCGACACCTGCACGAAAAACAGCGCCCCCTGGCTGGGCGGCGTGGGCAGCACGCCCGCCGTCTGAATGCCGGGGCTGATGCTGCTGCCCGCGCGCGGGGCCAGTAGCGTTACCGTGGGGCCGGCCGGGTCGTCGGCGCCGGGCGTGAGGGTAGTAGTGAGCGGGGCCGGCGTGAGGGCCTGGCCGCTGGCGGCCCCGCCGGGGCCGGTGCCCACGCTCACTTTTTGGGTGGTCGTGGTAGTGCGCCCCGAGCGGTCCTTGATGGCGGCCGTGAGGTTGAAGCTGGTGGTGCCGGCGGGCAGCGACTCCAGCACGTGCCAGCTCACCCAGGTCGTGACGCCAGGGCCGGGCGTGTCGTCGGTGCCGGCGATGTTGAAGAGCGAGGCCAGGTTGGTGCCCTTGGCGATGACCACGCCCGCCGGGTTGGTCAAATCCACGTCGAGGCTCACCGTCAAGCCGGGCAGGTTCACGTTGGGGCTGCCCACGGCGGCGGCGTTGCGGATGTTGAGGCCTTCCTTGGTGGGAATGGTCACCGTGTCCTGGGTCACGATTTCCAGGTTCACCAGGAAACCCGCCCCGTCGAAGCTGCCCGCGCCGGTGCGGCCCACGCCGGGGGCCACCACGGCCCCGGCCACGGGCGACACGATGTGCAGCAGCGGCGAGGTATCGGCGGCCTGGGTATCGTCTTTTTTGCACCCAGCCAGCAGGGTAGCGCTGCCCAGCAGGGCCGTGGCCAGCCCCAGGGCCAACCGGCGCGGGGCGCGGGTAGAAATGGAGAGAATGGTCATGTTAGGAAAGGAGTGAATGGGTGAGCGGGAAGAAAAAACGATGCTGTTGGGGGCCTACCCCCTATTCCCACCCATTGCGCCGAAAAATGGCGTGGCCCTCGGCCGACTTCAGAAAGGCCACGAACTGCCGGGCCGTGGCCGCCTGGGTGGTGCGCTGGGTGAGGGCGATGGGCGTGCCCCGGCTCACGCGCTGGGCGCGGGGCAGGCGCACCAGGGCCGAGCCGGGCAGGCGCGGCTGCCACGAGGCGTAGGTTATCCAGGCGTCGTAGGCCTGGGGCTGCTGCTGCCAGAGGGCCACCGCCTCAGCGCTGGTCTTGACGGAGGTACGGGTGTTGTGCTGGAGGTTGGCGATGAGGGCCGGGGTGCGGGCCATGTCCTCAGTCATACCCATCTGGCCGGCCCCGTTCACGTCGAGCAGACGCACGCCTTCCTTCGTCAGGTCTTCGAGGCGCTTGATGTGCAGCGGGTTGCCCGTGCGCACCAGCACCGCCGACTCGCGGGCGTAGAGGCTGGTGCGGCTGGCCTCGTCCACCAGGCCGGGGTGGGCCAGCGCCGTTTGGGTGAGCATATATTCGGCCCCGCCGTACACCAAGTCGGCATCCTGCGCGGCCTGGGCTAGCCACTGCGGCTCGGGGCCGGCGGTTACTTCCACCGCGATGCCGGTTTGCTTGGTGAAAGCGGCGGCGCACTCCTTCATCGCCGTGGCCGGGCCGCCGGGGCCGTACACGCGCAGCGGGGGAGCCGCGAGCGGCGGGGCCGACTGGGCCAGGGCCGGCGCGGCTAATAACGTACTGAGCATAAGGCAGCGGGCAACCCGGCCGAGCCGGGTGCGAAACAGGGTTTGCATGACGAAAAGAGCGGTTAGTTAGCCGGGGGCAGGAAGCCGTACTTGCGGTACACGGCCTGCCCGGCGGGGCTAGTGAGGAAGGCCACAAAGTCCTGGGCGGCCTGGGCGTGGGGCGCGGCTTTCATCACCCCGGCCACGTAGTTGGCCGTGATGTTTTCCTTAGCCGGAATCTCGATGTTCTCCACCGGGTGGCCCAGCATTTTCTGGTAAAACGCCTCCGTGTACCACACCGGGGCGGCATCCGATTGGTCGTAGAGCACCCGCATGGGCGACTGCCGGTGGTGAATTTGGGTCAAAAACGTGCTGCCCGCCTGCACCTTCGTGGTCATCACGGCCGTTTTGAGGGCCGCGCCGCCGGCCTTTTCATACGATTCCTCGATGCGCTTGCCGATGCCCTCCCACTCGGGGTTGGGCATGCTTACCCGCACCTCGGGGCGGCCCAGGTCGCGCAGGCTCTGTACCTTTTTGGGGTTGCCCTGGCGCACCAGGATGGCCAGCCGGTTTTGGGCGTAGCTGCTGGTGCGGGCAAACCACTCGGGGGTCATATCCATCCGGCTTTTGCCAGCCGCGTACACGTCGGGCCTGAGGGCGATGCGCAGGTTGCCCACCACCAGGGCCCCACCCTGCGCAATCTGCTTGGCCAGGATGCCGGGGGGCAGGGTTTCGACGAAAATGCGCTGGTACTGGGGGTAGGCCTTACGAAATTCGCGCAGCAAGTCATCGAGCACCATAAACTGGTTGCCGCCGAAAAACACCACCAGCTGCGGGTCCACTACGTCGCCGTAGAGGTCGGGCACGTTGTCGATGCCGGGCACCGTGAAGGCTTCGCCGGTCTGAAACGGTGCGTTCCAGGGCGGGTCGAAGCGGTGGGCGGCATCGGGCGGGGCGGGCTTTTGAATGGGCATGGCTTGGGCGAACGCGGCGGCCGGGGCCAGCGCGAGCGCGGCCAGGGCGAGCAGGTGAAGGAGGCGTTTCATGGGCGTGGCTAGGGGCGAATGAGCGCTTTAGGGGTGCACCAGCGACCAGCCCTGGGCCTGCCGGATTATCAACTCCCCGTTGCCGCTGGGCACGTAGGCAATGAGCGACAGCAGCTCGTCCTTGCTTATCTTCTTCTCCTTGAGCGTATTCAGGCATTGCGCCAGGATAACGCCCTGCTGCTTGAGGGCCGTGAGCTGCGCCTCGTAGGGCTGGTCCTTGCGGTAGAGCGTGGTGCCGTTGCCAAAGGCAATCAGCTCGATGGTCACCTTGCCCTTCAAGCGGGTGTCGGCCAGCGCGTTGCTGATGTTGCGCAGCGTCTGCTGAATCAGCTTGGGGTCGTCGCTGTCGAGCTGGTAGATGGCGTTATAGTGCGCCAGGTCGGCGGTGGCCCCGGCGAAGGTGCCTTTCTGAAAGGCTTCGGCGTCGTGCATGGCAGCGGGAGTTTGGGCGTGGCTGGAAAAGGCGAGGCCGGCGGCGAGCGCGGCGGTCAGCAGCAGGGTTTTCATGGGCAGGAATTTGTGCTAAAATGTTTGCTACGACGCGGTTACTCCGCACCCTTTTTGCCCTGGCTCATAGCCGCGTAGGGCCCGAACTGGTGCTGGTGCTGGGTAAACTGGTCGGCGTAAGGGGGGTAGGGGCAGTCGACGGGCTTCTTACTTAGGTCAGGGTAGTCCTTTTCGAGGTGGGCCATGCGGGGCCGGGGCATCGAGTTGATGTAGGCCGCGATGTCGTAGGCATCGGCATCGGAGAGAATGGTGTGCTCGGCGGTGGCCCCGAAGGGCATGTTGGCCTTGATAAAGCGGGCCGCCGTTTGCAGGCGGTGCATGCCGGCCCCGTCGTTGTAGCTGTCGGGGCCCCACAAGGGCGGGTACTGGTACTGCGCGTCGGAGCTGGCGCGCTGGCCCTGACCGCCCGCCCCGTGGCAGCTGGCGCACTGCTGGGCATACAGTACTTTGCCCTGGCCCAGGTCGGCCGCCCGGTTCGGAAACGTGACTTTTACGAAGCTCTGGCCCTTCACTTTTTCCCCTACCGGCACCTGGCGGCCCAGCCACTTCATGTAGGTCACCAGGGCCTTCATCTCCTTGCCGTCGAGGGGCAGCGGGCGGCCGTTGAGGCTGCGGGTCATGCAGCCGTTGATGCGGTCTTCGAGGGTGCTAATGGCATTCTCGCGGCCTTTGTAGGTGGGGTAAATACCCCAGATGCCCACATAGGGGGCCGAAAAGGCCTTTTGGCCGGCTTGCAGGTGGCAGTTCTGGCAGGCCAGGTTGCTGCCCGCCAGGCGCAGCAGCGGGTCTTTTACCTGGGGCCCCAGGTACTGCGGGGTGTGGGCAATCAGCTCGTGGCCGTAGCGAATCAGCTCGCCCTCGGGGTTGTGTTTTACGCTGTCGAGCAGGAACCGGGCCGGGGCGAAGAAATTGGCGGACTGCTTCGGGGCCGAGCCAGCCCCCGCAACCGGCGCGGCCGTCGTAGCGGCCAGCGGCGCGGCGGGCCGGGGCGGAAACACCAGCAGGTAGGCCGTCACGGCCACTACCAGCACCAGCAGGCCGGTGAGCCAGGTCAGCAGGCCGGCCACTTTCACAAACACCTGCTTGTCTTCGGGTTGCAGACGGGGAGTAGGGTCAGGAGGCGTGGCCATGGCGGAGAGGATTGCTAAAAGAGCCTGTTTATCAGCGGGCTGGCACCCGTATTGGCCGAGCCGGCAGCATTTGCCACCGGCCCGGCGCACCAGCCTAGACGGCGTGCAGAATGACGTAGAGCGAGGCGGTCGAAATCACTACCCACAGCAGCACGCCCAGCACGTAGGGCTTGATGCCTACCGACTTTACGACCTTAGCCGACAGCCCCGCGCCGATGAAGAACAGCGTGACCGTGAGGCCGATTTTGGCCAGGTTCACCATCACCGGCCCCAGGGGCTTGGCGGCGGGCACGAACGTGTTGACCAGCATGGCCAGGATGAAGCCGAAAATGAAGTAGGGAATCTTGATTTTAACGCCCTTCTGCTTGAAAATCATGGCCGTGCCGATGGCCACCGGGATAATCCAGAGCGCTCGCGCCAGCTTCACCGTAGTGGCTACTTCCAGGGCCTGGTTGCCGTAAGCGGCCGCCGCGCCCACCACCGAGCTGGTATCGTGGATGGCGATGGCGCACCACAGGCCAAACTGGTTCTGGCTCATGTGCAGGGCGTGGCCGATGGGCGGGAAGGCGAACAGCGCAATGGCATTGAGCACGAACACCGTGCCCAGACCCACCGACATCTCCTCGTCTTTGGCCCGCAGCACCGGCCCGATGGCCGCGATGGCCGAGCCGCCGCAGATAGCAGTGCCGCACGAAATCAGGTGCACCACGTGCTTACCCAGACCCAGCCACTTCCCGACGAAGTAGCCTAGAAACAGCGTGCCGAAGATGGAGACGACCGTGAACAGGATACCTTCCTTGCCGGCCTGCACCGCCGCGTGGGCGTTCATGCCAAAGCCCAGGCCAATCACCGAGAATTGCAGCAGCTTGTGCGTAAAGGCTTTGGTGTGGCTGGTGAAGGGGTTGCCCACCGTTTGGGCCAGCACCAGCCCTAGGGCCAGCGCGATGGGCGGCGAGGCCCAGGGCGTGAGGCAAAACACCAGAAACAGCCCGAACACCACCTGCCGCAAGGTAAAATCCTGCCCAAAAGCCACGCGGGGCGTGTGCAGGTGCCGGAAGATGCCGGTGGTATTTACCCCTTCATCAAGGGCGGCGGCGGCGTGGTCCTGCTCGGCCGGCGAGGCGAAGAGCATCGGCTCGGCGCTGTGCTCGGGCTGCGGTGTGGGGGGCGCGGGAGTGGTGAGGTGGCTCATGGGGAAGTGGTTGTTATCTGGAGCAAATTTACGGCGCTTGCCCCTTGCTAGTTTATCTTAAAATGTTATGCGTAATAACCATTGGTTATGACAGGGAGCCGTAGCGTTCCCGGCACAGGGTAAGCAGCCGCGCGGCGGCCGGGGGCAGCGGCTGGTCGGGGCGGCGCACGCTCACCAGCGGGCGCGTCAGGCGCAGCCCCAGCACCCACACTTCTTCCAGTGCGCCGGCCAGCAGCTCGTGGGCCACCGCCCGGCGCGGCAGCAGCCCGATGGTACCCGGCGCGGCCAACAGGCGCTCCTTGATGGCCGCCAGCTGCGGCAGGTAGCGCACCTGCGGCAGCGCGGCCAGCTCCACGCCGTGCGCCTGCCGCAAGTGCTGCTCGATGCAGGCCAGCGTACCCGACCCCGGCTCGCGCAGCGCCAGCGGCCCGGCCAGCACCTGGGCCAGCGGCAACGGGCGCGGCGGGGGGCCGCCCGGGGTAGCCTGGCGCACGGCCACCAGCTCGTCGTGCAGCAGGTGCTCGTAGTGCAGGCGGGGGCAGCGCTCCAGGCCTTCCACAAAGCCCAAATCCAGCTCGCCCCGGCGCAGGCAGTCGGCCACCTGGCCGGTGGGCAGGTGACGCAGCTGCACCTGCAGGCCGGGCAAATGCCGTTGCAGGCTGGCCAGCAAAACGGGCAGCACGTAGCCGCTCAGCGTGGCGCTGGCGCCCAGGCGCAGCACTAGGGAATCGGATGACATCGGGGCGGGTGGTAAAAAGTAGCCGGGCGGCCTGTTCCGCCCCGGCCAATCAACTGCCAACTAGCCCGCTAGTACCAGGCGACCGGCGCTGATTGTGCGTCAAAATTACCTGGCTACCCCGCACCTTGTGTATTCCAAATGCTTATTCAGCATAACCAGAAATTATGAAGAGGCGCATGCCAGCCGCTCGCTCCCAGTCCCTAAATGCCGCCTGCCCGGCTGCCAGCTGGCCAAACCAGCGGCAACCGGGCAGGGGCCTAGGGCACGCGGCCAGCCGGGCGCTACAAGCTCGTCTGCTCGTTTTTCAGGTCGTACACGTCGCCGCCGGCGTAGCGGGGGTCGTCGAGGGCGTAGGCGGCGCGCTCCATGTCGTCATCGGCCCCGTGGGCGGCGATGATGGCGGCGGTAGCCTGGTTTTGCGCCACGTGGCCGCGCTGCTGGGCGGGGTCGGCCTGGGCATCGCTCATGCAGTAGTGCTCGGTAGCCGCCGCGTGCTTGCCCCGAAACGCGCTGAACTCGTCGGGGTTATCGTTGGAGCCGTCGTAGCTGGTTTCGCGGTAGGTGCGGGGCGCGTGGGGGTCGGCGGGGTGGCCGAAGTCGCCATAGTGGGGCGTGCCGGCGTGAGCTTCGTCGGCGGGGGTAGCGGGGTTTTCGGGGTGCTGGCTCATGCGTGAAAAGAGAAAAAGAGGTGATTGGAAGAAGTGAGTAGCCACGTTGTAGCCGCGCCGCCGAATCGCCCAGCGGGCACTGACAGGGGCTGACGAACTCAAAAGTAGCGGACGAACTACGTGGTCAGGTTATTCAAAATAGTTATTGCGAATAACCATTTTGAGCAGCCTCTTGACAGCTCAGCGCCCAGAAACCAGTCGTCACCCGCCTCCGGTTCTGCGCGTAGGCAGACGGGAAACGGGGGACGGCTAGTGTCTAGGCGTAGCATAGGCTTGTCCTAAAAGCCCGTCTGCTCGTCTTTTAAATCGAATTTGTCGCCGCCCGCATAGCGCGGGTCGTCCTCGGCAAAGGCGGCGCGCTCCACATCTTCGTCCTTGCCCTGGGCGGCTAGCACGGCGTCGGTAGCCCGGTTCTGGTCGGCGTGGCCGCGCTGCTGGGCAGGGTCGTAGGGGCCGGTTTCGCAGCCGCCGTGGGTGCCTTCGGGGTCCATGTAGCCGCCCACGTATTGGCGGTTAGGGTGGTGCTCCGGGGTAGCGGGCACGGTGGCCGGGTCGCCAAAGGTACCGTAGTGCGGGGTGCCGGCGTGGGCACTGTCGGCGGCAGGCTGGGCGGTTTCCGGCGTGGGCTGTTCGGCGTCGGGGGCAGGGTGGTTTTGCATGGTGAAAGGGGAAATAGCGGGCTTTGCCGCTGATAAGTAGCTGCTACGTAACCCTTCCACCTACGCCGGTTGTTCGCCCGGCGTTCAGTTGATTAGTTATCGCTTATTCCCTTTGGTTATGGAAACGCTACCCTGGGCCTGCGCAAAGAGCCAGAACCGCTGGGCCGGGCGGGGCAGCGGCTGGCCCTGCACCCATACCGCCTCAAACTGCCGGGGCAGCGCCAGCCCGGCAATGGGCACCACTTCGAGCAGGCCCGCCGCTAGCTCGCGCGTCAGCGCCTGCCGCGACACGAAGCCCAGGGCCGCCGGGGCGGCTTCGAGGTAGCTTTTGATGGCCTCCGTACTGTCTAGGTAAATAGCTACTGTCAGGTCGGAGAGCTTGATTTTGCGCTCGCGCAGGGCCATTTCCAGCACTTCCAGCGTGCCCGAGCCGCGCTCGCGCAGCACCAGCGGGCTCGCCAGGGCTTCGGCCAGGGGCAGGGCTTTGGCGGGCGGCCCAGCGGGCGTGGCCCGGCGCACGGCCACCAGCTCGTCGGGCAGCAGCAGCTCGTAGTGCAGGTCGCGGCTTTTGGTGCGGCCCTCCACGAAGCCCAAATCCAGCTCGCCGCGCAGTAGCGCGTCGGCAATGCGCTCGGAATTAGCATTAAGTAAGGTAAGCTGCACCTGCGGGTAGCGGGCCTGAAAGGCCGGTAGCCAGCCCGGCAGCACGTACTGGCTCAGGGTGGTGCTGGCCCCCAGGCGCAGGCGGCCGGCGGCTTCTTCGGGGTCGCGCAAGCCGGCCAGCTGCTCGTCGAGCTGTTGGGCCGAGGCGGCCACGGCCTCGGCGTGGGCGTGCAGCAGGCGGCCGGCCTCGGTGAGGCTTACGCGGTTGCCGCGCCGCTCCAGCAGGCGCTGGCCGTACTGGGCCTCCAGCTCCCGAATGTGCTTGGTGACGGCTGGCTGACTCACGAACAGCTCCTGGCCGGCCTTGGTAAAGCTCAGGTGCCGCGCCACGGCGGCGAATACGCGCAAGCGAAAATCGGACATGGGCGCGAAGGTCGGGGCCGTAGCGCGGATTTTCCGGCAAAAAGGGCGGGCGGGCCGTATGGGCCTCCTACTTTACCCGCTCCCGCATGTTCGCACACTTATCTATTCCCCTGTTGCTGCTGGCCTTTGCGGCGGCCGGGGCGGCCGTCTGGGTGGCCGGCATTTACCTGGCCAATGCCACCTCGGTGCTGGCCAAGCGCTTCGGGCTGGGCCAGGCGCTGGGCGGCCTGCTGCTGCTAGCCGTGGTCACCAACCTGCCCGAGCTGGCCATCACGGTCAGCGCCGCCCTGAGCCAGCACCTGGAGCTGGCCATCGGCAACATCCTGGGCGGCATTGCGATGCAGACGCTGGTGCTGGTGGTGCTCGACGTATTTGGCCTGGGCAAAAAAGCGGCCCTCACTTACCGGGCCGCCTCGCTGGCGCTGGCGCTGGAAGGCGTGCTGGTGCTGGCCGTGCTGGCGGCCGTGCTGGTGGGCAGCCAACTGCCGGCCGCCGTTATCGTGGCCCGCACGACCCCCGCGGGCCTGCTCATCCTGGGGCTCTGGGTGGTGGGCCTGTGGCTGATTGGCAAAGCGCAAAAGGGGCTGCCCTGGCAGGCCCACGACGCGGCCCCGGCCGGCAGCCCGGCGCCCCAGCCGGCGGCCCCGGCCCAGCCAACGCAACCGGCCAGCACCGGGCGCACGGGGCTCGTGTTCCTGGCTTCGGCTGTGGTGACACTGGTGGCCGGCGTGGTGCTGGAGCGCAGCGGCGACGCCCTGGCCACCCACTGGGGCCTGAGCGGCCTGCTGTTTGGGGCCACGGTGCTGGCGGCGGCTACCTCGCTGCCCGAGGTATCGACTGGCCTGGCCTCGATGAAAGCGGGCGCGTATGAGCTGGCCGTCAGCGATATTTTTGGGGGCAACGCCTTTTTGCCGGTGCTGTTTGTGGTGGCCAGCGCGCTCTCGGGCCAGGCCGCGCTGCCCCACGCCGGCAAGGCTGACCTCTACCTCACAGGCCTGGGCATGCTGCTCACCTGCGTGTACGTCTATGGGCTGGTTTTCCGGCCGCAGCGGCAGGTGGCCCGCATGGGCCTCGACTCGCTGGCAGTGCTCGCGCTATATGCGCTGGGTATGCTGGGGCTGCTGGCTATCAGTCACTAACAACCCTACTACTTTTCCCTACCCCATGCCCGACATCGTTTTGCTTCGCCACGGCGAGAGCACCACCAATTTGGCCAACGTCTTCACCGGCTGGACCGACGTGGACCTCACGCCCCAGGGCGTGGCCGAGGCCCACCGCGCCGGCCAGCTGCTGCACAAGCACGGTTTCCGCTTCGACGTGGGCTACACTTCCTACCTCAAGCGCACCATCAAAACGATGGACATCGTGCTGGAAGAGCTGGACCTGCTCTGGATTCCGGTGCAGAAGACCTGGCGGCTCAATGAGCGCTTCTACGGGGCGCTGCAGGGCCAGAACAAGGCCGCCGCCGAAGCCCAGTACGGGGCCGGGCAGGTACTGCTGTGGCGGCGCGACCCCTACGCGCACCCGCCTGCCATCACGCCCGCCGACCCGCGCTACCCCGGCCACGACCCGCGCTACCAGCACCTCACCGACCGCGAGCTGCCCCTGACCGAGAACCTGAGCGAAACGCTGGCCCGCGTCCTGCCCTTCTGGACCGAGACGGTAATGCCCGCCCTGCGCCAGCGGCAAAAAGTTATCGTCTGCGCCCACGGTAACAGCCTGCGGGCCCTAGTGCAGTACATCGACAAGCTCACCGACGAGCAGGTGACCCAGCTCGACATCGTAACCGGCGTGCCGATGGTGTACCAGCTCAATGACAACCTGGAGCGGGTAAACCATTATTTGCTAACGGAATAGGGCTACGGCAGCGCCGCCACCTGCGCGGCCAGTTGGGTTAGCTCCTGCTTCAGCAGCGCCACGCTGGATTCGAGCTGGTCGTAGAAGTTGGCCCGCATTTGCAGCTCGCTGGCCGCGTAGGTGCCGCCGCGGCCGAAGAGCAGGTACAGCAGGCGCTGCCGGTCGGCGGAACTTCTAGCCCCTAGCTCGCCGGTGGTTTGCCAGCGGTGCAGCAGGGCTTCGCGCCGCGAAAGCGCGCCCGTCGCGCCAGCGGGGGCCGTGAGGTAGGCCCACACCGGCGCGGCCAGAGTGCGCGGCTGCGTAGTCACCGGCCCTAGGTCCACTAAGCCAATGTCGGCCAGCGCGTTGCGGCGGTGCGCGTAGGAAATGCGCGCATCGGGGGCGTAGAGACTGAGCAACCCCAGCGCCGCCCCGGCCAGGCCAAACGCGATGCCAACCGGGCGGTAAATTGATTTGCGCACTTCCAGCAGCGCCAGCCCGCCGGTGACGACCGTGCCCAGGGCCCCGAGCACGATGGCCAGCAGCGTGTAGCGCCGGATGCGGCGAGCGGCCTGGTCGAGCAGGTAATCGGCCACCTGGTCGGCGCGCTCCTCCTCGCAGTCCAGCTCGGCGGTGGTGCTGCCCACCAGCAGGGCCAGGGCCGCCAGCTGCTCGCCCACGCGCTGCCGGGCGCTCAGGCGGGCCAGCGAGCCAAGTGGGGCCGCCACCAGCTGATGCAGGGCCGGCGCCAGGCCGTAGCGGTTGGCAGCGGCCAGCGTGGGGGCCGTGAAGTGGCGGCGCAGCAGGGTATCGGCCGCTAGCTGCGGGGCCGTCAGCACCGGGCCGGGGAGCGCGTAAGGCAGCTCGGCGGGGGCACACGCCACGGCAGCCGCCGGCGCGTCCAGCGCCCGCGAAGCGCCTACCTGCGCTACCACGCAGCCGCTCAGCCAGGCCAGCAGGGCAAAGCCGGCCCCGGCCGCCGCGCGCCACCGCCGGGCCGCAGACAAGAAAGGGAAACTGGTCATGGCAGCAGGCAAAGAAGCCTCCTTAACGGCCGGGCCCGCCACAGGTTTTTAGCAATAATAGCCGGCAGGCTGCCCAATTATCACAACCCGCCCGTCGTCGCCTCGTATAAGGGCGCAGTACGGTGATGGATTTCCACCGCGAACCGCCGGCGCCTTGTGCGCTGCGCTGATGATTCCTACGAGACGGCTGGCCCTGGTGGCTACGCCGAGTAGTTCATCTTAGCGTTCGCTCCCGTGGCTTATCACCCCCTTTACTCCCGCTTAGTACCCGCCCGTTTACGGGCCCTCTCGCCTACCCCCACGGCTTGGTTTGTGGGGCGCTGGCTGCTGCTCTCCAGCTTGGTCGGCGCGCTGGCCGGCACTGCCTCGGCCGGCTTCTTAGTGAGTTTGGAATGGGTGACGCGCTGGCGCGAAACCCACCCCTGGGCCCTGGCGCTGCTGCCGGTGGGCGGCCTGCTGGTGGGGCTGGCCTACCACCGCTTTGGCAACCGGGTGGTGAAGGGCAACAACTTGATTTTGGACGAAATCCACGCCCCGAGCGAAGTAATTCCGCTGCGGCTGGTGCCGCTGGTGCTGGGCGGCACGCTGCTCACGCACCTGTTTGGCGGCTCGGCGGGCCGCGAGGGCACGGCCGTGCAGATGGGCGGGGCGCTGGCCGACCAGCTTTCGCGCTGGCTGCCCCGGCGCGAGCGGCAGCTGCTACTCATCGCGGGCATGAGCGCGGGCTTTGCGTCGGTATTTGGCACGCCGCTGGCCGGGGCCGTGTTCGGGCTGGAGGTGTTTCTACTGGGCTCGATGCGCTACGAGGCCATCTTGCCCAGCTTTTTGGCTGCCGTGGTGGCCGACGTGGTAACGCGCGCCTGGGGCGTGGGCCACACGGCGTACCCCGAGCTGGCGGCCGTGCCGCTTACGGCGCTGGGGCTGGGGTGTGCGCTGCTGGCCGGGGCGCTGTTTGGCCTCACGGCCAGCGGCTTCGCTACCCTCACGCACTGGCTGAGCAAGCAGTTCGCCCGCATCACCTACGCGCCGCTGCGGCCGGTGCTGGGCGGGGCGCTAGTGGCGGCGGCCATGTGGGCGCTGGGCACCATGCGCTACGCCGGCCTGGGCGTGCCGGTCATCGTGGAGGCGTTTCAGCACCCGCTGCCGCCCCAGGATTTTGTCTGGAAGCTGGCGCTCACGGCCCTTACGCTGGGGGCGGGCTTCAAGGGTGGGGAGGTCACGCCGCTGTTTTTCATCGGGGCGGCGCTGGGCTCGGCGCTGGCTGGGGTGCTGCCGCTGCCGGTGGCGCTGCTGGCGGGCATGGGCTTCGTGGGCGTGTTCAGCGGGGCGGCCAATACGCCGCTGGCCTGCCTGTTCATGGGGCTAGAGCTGTTTGGCACGCACGCGGGCATCTACTTGGGGCTGAGCTGCGTGGTGGCTTACCTGTTCTCGGGCCACAGCGGCATCTACACCTCGCAGCAGGTGGGCCACCCCAAGCACCCGCTGCTGGGCCGCCACCGGGGCCGCCGCCTCGGGGCGCTGCACCAGCCGGCCGACCGGCGGCCCTAGGGCTGGCCGCGGCCTTTTTCTTCACCACACCCTTGTTTCTCGCCATGCTCGACCAGCTGCAAACCCTGGACACGCGCCTGCTACTGCTGGCCAACGGCCACCACGCGCCCTTCTGGGACGGCGTGCTGTGGTGGGCGAGTGAGACGTTTACCTGGGTGCCGTTCTACGCCGCGCTGCTGGCCGTGCTGGTGGGCAGCTTCGGCCGGCGGGCCTGGGTGTTGGTGCCGCTGATTGCGGTGCTTATTCTGGCCAGCGACCAGCTGGCATCCGGGCTGCTCAAGCCCTGGGCGCACCGGCTGCGGCCCAGCCACACGCCCGGCCTGGCGGGGCAGCTGCACCTGCTGCACGGCTACCGGGGCGGTACCTACGGCTTTGTGTCGTCGCACGCCGGCAACGTGTTCGCGCTGGCGTTTTACTTGTTGTTCACGGCCCGGCACCGATTGCCCTGGCTGGCCTGGATGCTGTTTCCGTGGGCGGCGCTGGTGGCCTACAGCCGGGTGTACCTGGGTGTGCACTACCCTTCCGACGTGCTGGTGCCCGCGCTGCTGAGCCTGCCCCTGGCCTACGGCGTGAGTTGGCTCTATACCTGGATTATCGCGCGCTATGTACCGCTTTCCCCCGCTTCTTCCCCACCAGTTGTCTGATGTCTAGCTCTTTGCCCACCCCGCCGGCCGGGTTCCCGCTCTCGGCCACGCACCAGCGGGTGCTCAGCTCGCTGGTGCTGCTGCTCGAAGACCGCCTGGCCAGCCTTCGGGCGGTGCTGGGGCCGCATGCGCCCGGCATCGCCCAGCAGTGGGCCGCCGACTTGCCCGCGGCCGAGCGCGCCGCCCTGGCCGCCACGGCCGAGGCGTTTCACGCCGAGCTGGCCGCCCTGCACGCCGCCTACCACCTCGATACGCAGACCCGCTCACCCCGCCACGAGGTAGCCTTCCGCGCCGCCCAGCTCTGGGAAATCCTGGGCGACGCACCGGCCGCCAAGTTCAGCGGCTACGGGGCCCTACCCCTGGCCCTGGCCCCCGACTGGGATGCCCGCGTGCTGCGCCTCACCGCATTAGCCAACCAGCTGCTGGCGCAAGCCAACGCCCCCGATTCGCCCCCTGCCCACCCCTGACCAAGTTGGTCCGGCTATTTTATCCCACTTCATTTTTTCACTACCCCATGAAAATCACCTCCCTCACCGCCCTGCAAGTGCTCGACTCGCGCGGTAACCCGACCGTCGAAGCCGACCTCACCCTCGAAGGCGGCGCAACTGGCCGCGCCCTGGTACCGGCCGGCGCGAGCACCGGCGAGAAAGAAGCCGTGGAGCTGCGCGACAACGACCCGATGCGCTACGGCGGCAAGGGCGTGCTGCACGCCGTCGCCAACGTGGAGGGCGAAATCGCGAAGGCCCTGCTGGGCCAGGAACTGGCCGACCAGGCTGACCTCGACCACCGCCTCATCGCCCTCGACGGCACCCCCAACAAGTCGCGCCTGGGGGCCAACGCCATCCTGGCCGTGTCGATGGCCTACGCCCGCGCCCTGGCCGCCGCCAACGGGAAACCGCTTTATCGCCAGTTGGCCGACCAGGCCGAATACGTGCTGCCCGTGCCCTGCCTGAACGTACTCAACGGCGGCCGCCACGCCGATAACAACGTGGATTTTCAGGAGTTTATGATTGCCTCGCACAACGCGCCCTCGTTCACTGAGTCCATCCGCATGAGCGTGGAGACGTTTCACGCCCTCAAGGCCCTGCTCAAGCGGAAGGGCTACTATACGGGGGTAGGCGACGAAGGCGGCTTCGCGCCCAACCTCAAGTCCAACGAGGAGGCCGTGGAGCTGCTGCTGGAGGCCATCGGCCACGCCGGCTTCCGGCCGGGCCACGATATTTCGCTCTGCCTCGACCCGGCAGCCAGCGAGCTGTACGAGGCCGGCGGGGCGGGGCAGCCGGGCATGTACCGGCTGTTCAAGTCCACGGGCCAGTGCTACACCAGCGAGCAGTTCAACGAGCTGTGGGTAAGCTGGGTAAACCAGTACCCGATTGTGCTGCTCGAAGACGGCATGGGCGAAAACGACTGGGCCGGCTGGCAGGTGCATACCAAAAGCCTAGGGTCGAAAATTGAGCTGGTAGGCGACGACATCTTCTGCACCAACCCCGCCATTTTGCAAGCCGGCATCGACCAGCACATTGCCAACTCAGTGCTCATCAAGCTCAACCAGATTGGCACCGTCACCGAAACGCTCGCCACGGTGCGCCTTGCCCAGCGCAATAACTACAACCAGTTCGTCTCGCACCGCTCGGGTGAAACGGAGGACACCTTCGTGGCCGACCTGACGGTGGCCATCGGCGCGGGCCACCTGAAAACCGGCAGCGGCTCGCGCTCCGAGCGCATCGCCAAGTTCAACCAGCTCTTGCGCATCGAGCGCGAGCTGGGCGGCGCGGGGCGCTTTGCGGGCATCAAGGCGTTCAAGAACCAGTAAACCGGGCGGCGGGCGGGGCTGGCCCTGGGGGCTGGCCCCGCCCGCCGGCTATTGCCGCACCTAACTTATGGAAGCTACTTCGCGCCAGCCACCGGCCTCGGCGGCGGCCCTGCGCTCGGCCACGCGCTTCGTGCTGCTGCTGGGCGTAGTCAGCCTGTTTGCCGACATGACCCACGAGTCGGCCCGCAGCATCAACGGGCCGTTTCTGGCCGCGCTGGGGCGCAGCAGCGTCACCATCGGCTGGGTGGCGGGCACGGGCGAGCTGCTGGGCTACGGCCTGCGCAGCATAGCCGGCTACTTTGCCGACAAGACGCAGCGCTACTGGCTGATAACCTTCATGGGCTACACCCTGAACATGGCCTGCGTGCCGCTGCTGGCGCTGGCCGGCTACTGGCCGCTGGCCGTGGGCCTGATGGTGGCCGAGCGCGTGGGGCGGGCCATCCGCACGCCGGCCCGCGATGCCATGCTGGCCCACGGCACGCAGCTCATCGGGCGGGGCTGGGGCTTCGGCATCTCGCAGGCCCTCGACCAGCTGGGGGCTACGCTGGGACCGCTGTTGGTGGCGGCCGTGCTGTACTACCACCCGCGCGACTACCCGCTGGCCTATGGGCTGCTGGCCGGGCCGGCGGTGCTCACGCTGCTGGCCCTGGCCGTGGCCCACCGGCAGTACCCGCACCCCGAGCAGCTCGAAGCCCCGGAGGCCGCGCCCGCCGCCGGGGTCGGGGACGGGGGCTATCCACGCCGCTTCTGGGCCTACCTGCTGGCGGCCAGCCTGGTAGCGGCGGCCTACGTCGATTTCCCGCTCATCGCCCTGCACTTTGCTCAGCGGCACGTGCTGGCCAGCGCCACCATTCCGGTGTACTACGCCGTGGCGATGGGCAGCGACGCACTGGCCTCGCTGGGCCTGGGCCGGCTCTTTGACCGGCGTGGGCCGGTGGCCGTGACGGTGGGCGTGCTGGCGGGGGTGCTGTTCGCGCCGCTCGTATTCTGGGGCGGGCCGGCGGCGGCGCTGGGCGGCATGGTGCTGTGGGGCATCGGGCTGGCGGCGCAGGAGTCGGTGCTCAAGGCCGAGGTGGCGCGGCTGCTGCCCCCGGCCCGGCGGGCGCAGGCGTTTGGGCTGTTCGACACGGGCTTCGGCGTAGCCTGGTTTGCAGGCAGCGTGGCCCTGGGCTACCTCTACCACTACTCGCTCGCGGGGCTGGTGGCCTTCTCGGTGGGCAGGCAGGTGCTGGGCGTGGCCCTGTTTGCCTGGCTGGGCCGCCGGCCGGCGGCTGGCACGGCCTGATGGAGCGCCTCACCCCCCGGCCCCCTCTCCGAAAAGGAGAGAGGGCCGGGGGGT
>Ga0265798_10005301_pt1 | contig 17426 bp, 11 predicted proteins | sample P3T30metagenome_FD_192430 | JGI IMG/M metagenome (GOLD analysis project Ga0265798, IMG submission 192430) | Plant litter microbial communities from East Loma Ridge, Irvine, California - P3 T30 | ecosystem: Environmental > Terrestrial > Plant litter > Unclassified | place: USA: California... | reverse complement strand
CCAACCAACCTTGAAGATAAGGCAGCCCAACTAGGCCTAACCACCCGTCATTATGCAGACAAGACGCCAGACCCACCCAGTCCACCAGCTCCATTGCTAGTTGCGGGATATCGTTGTTGTTTCGCTAGAGGAAAAAGAGACCCTGGATATAAACGCCGTCGCTGAAAAACGTAGAAGCGACTTTAAAAGTTGAATGTTGATGCCCAGCCACGCCACTGGAAGTTTCACCCTCCGAGCAGCGCGGGGGCTGTTTTGAGAAATTCTTTTTGTTCGGCCGTCGCAGTAGATCAAGTAAAAAAGTGTATGATCGAAGTGCCGAAAGGCGGGAAGTCGAAGAGAAGAAGATATGCTGAGGTTGGCAGCTTAAGCGGTGACCTCAGACACGGGGGCACGACCGCCACCGACCAGCTCAAGGATCTTGCCAGCGACAGCCGCGGGGTAGCCACGAGACAGGCCCTCGTTGACGACTGTCATAGCGGCAGCGCGGTCCTCGACGGCCATGTAAGCGCGGGTCATGGCCTCGTAGGTGCTGGGCTCGCGCCTGCTCTCGGAGACGGACTCGTAGATAGCCTTGGCCTTCTGGATGTCATGAGCAAGGGCCCAGCCGTGGATGAGAGAGTTGGCGATGTAAGGAGTCATCTCGGCGCCACGGGCACGCATGTCACGGAGAACATCCTCTGTATCCGCGATCTGGTGGTTGGCGACCATGGCCTCGAACAATGCCTGGTAGAGGCAGGCCTGGGGACGAACACGGCTGTCGGCGAGGACAGTGTCAAAGAGACGACGAGCACCCTCCATGTCGTGCATGACGCAACCCTTGGCGTGGATCAGCGATGAGTAGTGGACGGCTTCAGGGACAGCACCGGCGCTGCGAACTTGCTCGAGAACCGACTCCGCGGCCTCCATATCGACAGGCTCAAGGGTAGCGTAGGTGTCGATGAGGAGCTTGTACGTGTGCGTGGTAGGCTCGATGCGCTTAGCACGCATACGCTCGTAGTAGTTGAGAACCTTGCTGCGATCACGCTTGGTAGTCAGGAAGAACTGCATCATACTGTGGTAGGGCGCGGGGCGGGGCTTGTAGTTAGGCATGCTCTCCATCTCTTCGAACAGCTCCTCAGCGAACTTCTCGTCGCTAACACGGCAAAGAGCGTTGACAATGGTACCGTAGGTGACAGAAGTAGGGCGAATGCCGAGGTTGCGCATCTCAGAGAAGTAGAATAGGCAGTCGTCGATGCGTCGGGCCTTTCCAAGCTTGCCAATCAGAGCGTTGTACAAGAAGGAAGAAGGCTCAACACCCTCAGACTTGGCACGGAGGAAGATCTTGACTGCCTCAGTCGCTTCATCGAAGGTCTTGGTCGACTCCTTGAGCGTGGTGATGTAGAGACCAAAGGTGTTGGCTGTTGGCGCAGCACCCATCTCAAGCAGATCCTGGTGATATCTTCCCGCAAGATCACGCTGGTTGCAGGTAAGGCAAGCAGCGACCATGGCGTCCAGGATCGTTACCCAGCCATATCGCACAATACGGTACTGAGGTAGGAGGGGAACGTCCTGCTTGGCGAGGTTGAGGATATCATGGGCAAGGGTCAGGCGGTCTTCCTTGGCAGCGGCAGTGATAAGCTTAGCGTAGGTGAAGAATCGAGGGTGGCGGCCAGCTCGGCGCATGTTCCTGAACTTCATCAAAGCCTCGTTGAGGTGAGACGATGATCGTCCGTGAGTCTTTTCCAGAAGTTCGGTGATGGCAACAGAGCCCTTGTTGTCGGTAGATGCGGCGTAAGGGTCGTATTGATCCTCGAACGTAGGAGCTGACGGGGTGATAGGGGCTTGGACAGGGTAGGCGGCGAATGGTGCTGGTGAGTACAAAGCCTCCGGAGCGGGATGCTTGAAGGCGTACCATCGGTGCTGGAGATCACCCCTGTCGAGCTTGGTGAGCACTTGTTCAACAAGACCGGAAGTTGTCTTGTTGACTGGTGTGCCATTTGCGGCGATGACTTCAAGAAGATGGGCGAACCGTGCAACGTGAGCAACGTCAACTTCGGCCTCCTGGAGTAGAATTCCAGATTGAACTTGCATTAGAAGCGTGATGTCGTCGAAGTTGAGTTGTACGATGGCCTCAGGTCCCATTCCAGCAAGTAGGTGGTGAGCAACTGGGGTGACTAGGCCGCCGTTTTCAATCATCGTCCACATCAGTTCCATGCTAGCCCGCGGCGGAAGGAAGATACCACGCTTCATCATGAACTGACCCATAACCTCGATAGCCTCGTCGATGTGCTCTACGGTCTCCATCTTAGCTTGGTTAGAGCCAGACTGAGAGTCCCGTATGCGAGCAAACATTTGACGACCTTGACGAAGACCGCGTTCTGCGTGTCCACTACCAATTAATGCAATACTGTGCATGGCAGTGGGCTCGATGAAGTCGGCCTTGGTGGGAGAAAGCTCGAGCATCCTCCAGAAAACCTCAGCAGCTTCGATGTTTCCAGTGCGGATATGCATAGCACCCATCGCCATGGCTGGCCGTGACAGGTCGACCTCAGCTGGAAGATCATCGAAAGCCTGAGTAGCAATCTCTACGGCATCGCGATCCGCAGCCTTGATGCAAATAGCGGCCATAGCGATCTGACGCGCCTGTGGGCTAAGGTACTCCGTTGCGTGCACGTAGGCTTGGTCGAAAGAACCATTCCTGAGCCATTCGGGAAGGAAGGCCTTGAGACCGACAATGTCGCGGACGGAAGTGACGTCTTCTGGTGTGGCGAGCGCACTCTCGATCTTGGACAGGAACTTCTCAGCTCCCTCAATGCGGCCACATACCGTATACGCCTTTACAAGAGCGGCATACACGTCGTTGTCTCTCCTAGTAATCTCGAGCTCGCCGTTGTCGTTTGAAATGGCCAGAGCTTTGTACTCGTCGTAGCACTCGACCGCACTCTTTAGATCGCCAGACTTGCCGAAAGCTTGGATCATTGGAACGAACATCTCGGCAGCCGGAGTCACACTGTGGGATTCCATATGGGAGTAGATTCGTACCATGTCATCTACACGGTCGCTCTCCGCGCAGGCGGTGACGAGCAGCCGGTAGGTCTTTTCGGAGAATGTTCGGTTGGCCTCAACGTGGACGGCAGCGTCGAAAAGCTTGATGGCTACTGAGAGCGACCCGTCCTCAGCGAGGATAGCATAGTCAGTCTCGTGCGACTGAAGCATGAAGCTGCCCTCCTCTTCCATACCTCCATATCGCAGACGCCTGTCTTCGAAGCTTTGCTTCTGAGACACAACTTCGAGGGAGCGGACGGATAGGAGTTCGATCAGGGTGGTGTACGTAGCAGTGTCAGGCACAACACGCCGGCGAAGCATATCAGAGTAGACATCCAGGGCCTTGGGAACGACCTGATGCTGGGCGCGGGGGAGATGGATCGCAGCAGATAGCAGGGCATTGTATGCGGTGGCTGATGGCTTGACGTCAGAACGAAGCATAGCCTCGAAGACAGCGGGTACTTCGGCATAGTTGCGGTTGATTGCCAGCTTCTGCAGCTGTACGGTATATTCGTCGTGCGCTTCGATTGGGCTAGTGGCGATGGTGGACTCGGTGCGGCTCAGAATTGACGAGTTCACAAGAGTGTCCGCAACAGTGGCGGGCGACTCTGAACGGGCCTCTTCTATTGGCGAAAGCTCTTCCTCAATGGCCTGGGCAACTTCGCTATCGACCTTGTACCGTGCCACCTCTTGTGCAATTGCCTCGTCCACTTGTGCCAGCGCAATCTTCTCCGCCTCTTCACCACCGACAGCCTTCTTGAAGTCCTCTACTTGGCTGGTGCTGTATGCGCGGTTGACACCGGCACGCGCGGGAACCGGTTCTGCCACCTCTTCAATTGCAACACTGCTCTCCTTGGCCTCAGCCGCAGCCTTGGAGCTGGCCGGGTCCCACTCGATGAGCTTGCGGAATTGGAACTGCGACCACTCCTTGTCCTCCGTCTTCTGTTGGTGTTTCTGCCATGCTGTGTAGTATGCGGCTAGACCGGAATCCTGGTGATCGTGTTGTCCGGCGGCGAGCGCCTTGAGCGCGCTCGTTGTAGACGATGTCGAGGTGAAGGCATGTTGGTTCTTGAGACCCTTGCGGAAGCGGTCGTGTTGAAGGGAGGCGAGGGGATTGTTCTGGCTTACACCAGCAACTACTGATTGAGCATAACCGTGAGTAAAGCCCTTGGCAAGACTCTGGCGCGCGAGATGGAAACTCTTAAACACCATTTAGGAATTTGAGGAGCCCTCCAGATGGATAGGGTGAGACTGTGGATGGTCAGTACGATTGGTCTCCAATGTGATCCCGGTGGTGGAAATGCTCCGAGCGACTGGACATCGGCCCGCGACCAATTTTGGGGGTTAGGCAACAACTTTGTGGCTCGCGTGCGCGCGTCGCGATGGTGAGAGCAATTGTTGGCAATTGAAGGAGAGGGTACCTACTATTCTCGGGATCCCTACGCGTCGGTGCAGGTTCATTTGACGATGGCCGTCAAACAAACGCGCTTTCGGATGTAAGGAATCGTGTGGTTGTGGGGAAATTGGCCGGTGTTTAGTGAACCTTAACGCCCCAAGTGTGTGTAGTCGAATGCTCGGAAGGAGTCGCAATTCTATTAGAAGTAGAAGGGGATGCGACAGAGAAAAAGCAAGGCGCACGGTGGCCTGGAGAGAGATATTGTCAGCCTCGAAGGCAAGTTGGTTAGCGGGAGTCAGAAGGAAGCTTCGAGCGCATAGTTCGTAGTCGTCATGAAAAGGTAGGACCGATGCAATGGACGCTAAAATTGGCCGAAAAATTATCGCAAGTCGCGCTGAACCCACGTTTGTCTAGCGTTCGCTCACGCGAGCCCGGCGACGTGTCCCCTCGGGGAGGGATGTATACGCCTCCGACCCAATCGTCGACGCGCGCTCTCTCGCGTCCCTGGTAACGTCGGAGCCGGATCGATTGTGGCACCGCGCCGTCCAGGACGCCCATCGAACTCTGGATGACTCAGACAGAACGACGAGAAGAACACGGCCTGCACCCCGCATGGATCTGGCCTGCTGCAGGATTTGACTAGCACCTGATGGCTTAAATCCGCCGTTCCGGTTCCATACGCCGTGCCCATCGGAGGCGAACTGCTGCATGTGAATTGCGGCGCCGTACACGTGCACGTGACGAAAGTTATTATCATCGCGACAATTCCTCCTAACCGCACTCGGCATCCTCGAAGAAACGGTGTATACCGGCAGCTGCAAGAGTTCGTGGCAGAAGCTCAGTGACCCACCGCGCCTGCAGTCAGGTCTCTAGTCTACGCTGCACACCCCGCGAGACAGCCATCTCCAGCCCCCTCCAACATTGCGCGAATATTGCTGCCTATTATCAATCCGACTAATCGCGATCCTACTGCTTCCTATCGCATCAACTACTCCACTTTCAGCATGTCATCATCGGACGCGCCGTTGACCCCGAAGGCCGTTTCTTGCCCGGCAAAGGTACTAGTCGCGGGTGGCTACCTCGTACTGGACCGGGAATACACAGGTCTGGTATTCGGTTTAGACGCAAGGATTCACACCGTGGTCGAACCTATCAAAACGAGATCCGGCGTGACGATCAATGAGATCCTGGTGACGAGTCCTCAGTTCCGCGAGGCCATTTGGGAGTACGGATACAGGTCGCAGGGCCAGGATGGAGGCATCACCTTGACGCAGTTGAGCGTGTAAGTGCCTTTTCCCTCCCTCCATCAGCCACGTCCGTCGCTTGCATCGTATCATCTCATTGGTCGTCCTTTCTTTCCTTTTTCTTGTGTATCACTCCCTCCAAGCCCATCAGCATCTCTACCCAATCGGGCAAAGCATTCTTAGTGGTCGTTCATCACGTGTTCATTGAAGATCTGTTGCGAGATGAGGCTGCAATGCCAAGATAGTATCTGGATTCCTAAAGCCTGTGTCATCGCTTCTGGAACGTTGGTGTCGCATTGTGTTACTGCTTTGATTTTGCTCTGGCTTTTCCAAATTTACCCCTTCTCCTGTACTATTCTGCAAGCTTTTCTATTACATCGATGGGCATGATCTTGTCATAAGCTTCGCTTTGACTCAGTCTACCAGTCCAACTAACCCCAACCCAGCGGCCACGAACAATCCATCGCCCGATCCCGCAACCCATTCATAGAAACCGCCCTAACATACGCCCTCACCTACATCCACGCACTCCTCCCCAAAACCCTCATCCAGCCCTCCAGCATCCGCATTCTAGCGGACCAAGCCTACTACTCCAACCCAGGCGTCACCCGCAGCTCCAACATCATCTCTCAACCCCACAAAGTCTCGCGCTTCCAGGACTTCAACGTCAGCCTAAAAGAAGCGCACAAGACAGGACTAGGAAGCAGCGCAGCGCTCGTCACAAGTTTCACAGCCGCAGTGCTAGAATTCTACCTGCCGAAAGAACTTTTCGATATCCACACAGAAAAGGGCCAAACAGTCCTCCACAACCTCGCTCAAGCCTCTCACTCCCACGCCCAAGGCAAAGTCGGAAGCGGTTTCGACATCGCCTCTGCAGTTTACGGATCCTGTCTCTACAAGCGTTTCTCGCCCTCTCTGCTGAGTGATCTACCTCAACCCAGCAGCCCTGGCTTCGCAACACAACTACGCTCTTTAGTCGAGGGCCCGACATGGGACACCGAGATCCAAAAGGCTGCTATCAAGATGCCCAAGGGTGTGCGCCTGGTCATGTGCGATGTCGACTGCGGCAGCGAAACACCGGGTATGGTGAAGAAGGTTCTGGCGTGGAGAGCAGAGAAGGCAGAGGAAGCGGAGAGGATCTGGAAAGATCTGCAGAAGGGGAATGAGGCGTTGGCTGCTGAACTTACGCGTTTGGCTACTGATGAGCAAAGCGATGGGGATGTGAAGTCGAAGTACGACGCGCTGAAACAAATCATTGGGAGTAATCGCGCGCTGATTCGCGAGATGGGCGAGAAGTCTGGTGTGCCTATTGAGCCGCCTCAGCAGACGCGTCTATTGGACTACTGTTCCAAGCTCGACGGCGTGATTGGAGGCGTTGTTCCTGGTGCTGGTGGCTTCGATGCTATAGTTCTTCTTGTGGAGGATAAGGCGGCTGTCATTGAATGGCTCAAGGTTTGCCTTGCGCAATACGAAGACCCTGAAGCGATTGGTAGGGTTGGTGTAATCGGTGTTAGAGAAGAGATGGTGGGTGTCAAGGAGGAAGACCTCAGTCTGTATGCGGAGTGGAAGGAGGCTTACTGAAAGACATGAGAACGGGTTGGAAGGTGTGGTAATACAGACTGTGGAGGTGGTGGAGTGGTAGATATCTTTAGCAGACGGGAGAGCGTTGTCTTTTTAGTATTAGCGCAAAAGTTATGTCAATACTTTGTTGAAAGTCTTAACAAATACAAAGGCTGGACAGGACCACACGTGTTGGGAAATTAAAGCCCTCACGCTATCAAACGCGATTCATTTGTGGAGACACAGGACTGCAAGGCGCATGTGAGAGCTTGTTAAGTCGTAATTCATACTTCATGCGCACCGGACGTTACTCATGGAGTTGTGGAACCAATGTAAAACTCCTTCACAATTCATGAGGTATCATTCCGTGCTTGTCTGAACTTTTTATTCATAGATCTTGACATGGACGCCAACCCATTTCCGTTAAAGATCGCCCTGTCCGTCCATTCCACCTGCTACACCACCTTCCTCGCCCCGCTGGAGTATGGTACTAAGGGTACACTGGTGGCTCGCTAGTTGGAAAAGCCCCGGCAATGCAATGCTTCATGAGAGACAAAGGAAGAAAAGAGAAACACCTTCACGAAAGCACGCTTATGCCTTGACGGCGTACTTTCGCTGGGGGAAGTGTGTGTTCCTCTTCTTCTGCTTCTCGGTGACGAGCGAAGCCTCGTGCTTGGTGAGTTTTCGGCGGATGGCGCGGGTCTGCTTGGGGCGGAGGTCGAGAGGAGTGTACCTATTCAGTGTTAGAAATTGGTCCCTGGAGCTTCCGAGTCGGCCTAGACGCACTTCTTGCCCTTGTAGAACAGCCTGAGCTGAGCCCTCTGATTGGCGTTGATGACGGTGAGGACCTTGGCGATTCCCTTGCGGACATCATGAATGCGGGTGAGCTTGGTGTTGGAGCCACCGGTGACCTTGGCGGTCCTGAGCTGGATCAACTCCCTTCACGTCCGTCAGCATTCCATTTCCCTGCCAGTGTTCCGGTTTCGGCGACGTACGACTTGAGGTCGGTGAGCTGGGACGCGAGCTCATCCTTGGACTTGTTCCACAGCTGGGCGGTCTTCTGCGGTGGTTGTGAGCACAAGATCGGAGGTTGGTGTTTGCGCAGGCGAGGGTGTACGTACGACCTTGGAAGTAGACTGGAGGCAGCAAGTCAGCACAAGTTCTCTCAATCGTGAAGTATCAAATCTTGCGCAGCACCACTAGCGGAGGGTGCAACGGCCTGACCCCTCACTGCCAGCGGTTCCGTAGCTGCGCGACGCAGTCCCAATACCAAACGCATAAATGAGAGCATCGACGTACCATTTTGACTGTGAGTTAGTAGGACCGGGTGATATGGATGGGGTCTCGCGTGTCGCAACGATGAACTTTTGGTGTTGTCAGAAATCAGTGTGTCGCCCGGAGCCTCGCTAAACTATTCGCCGATCACCAAGACGGCCTAGCGCCTTGGCCGTGCATTGCGTAGCCCGCGCCAGGGCAGGTGCGACCCTCATCATGCCAGAAGTCCAGGAACCATTGTTGCTGCCTCGGCCTGTCAAGATACCGTGATATCCGACATGTCGTCCACTGGAGGCGGATGGGCGCAACTGCGCCAGCAAGCGCGCACGCTCGAACAACAAGTGGGTTCCATTCACTGCTGCGACGGACTTAGTCGGCGCTCGCGGCAGCCCTGCTAACGAGGCATGCCAGACTGAGACGCTGTTCCACACATACTCGCAGTTCGGCTCGACACCAAACATCCCCGCGAAACCCTCAGAAGAAGAGTTACGGGTTGAAACTAGGCTGCAGGAAATCCTCGAGCAAAGAGATGGTCTTGTCGGCCAGCTATCTCGGCTCCTCGATTCCGAATCGACGCATGGCTCGTCGGCCGTAAAGCAGAACAACCTTGCCAGACACCGCGAAGTACTCTCAGACCACCGTCGCGAGCTCGCGCGCCTCAAGTCTACCCTAAACGAGGCCCGCAACAGGGCGAACCTCCTCTCCAATGTACGCTCGGACATTGATGCATACCGGTCCGCAAACCCAGAGCAAGCGGAGGCCGACTACATGCTCGACGAGCGGAATCGCATCGACAACTCGCACAACGTAGCCGACTCGGTCCTCAGCCAGGCATACGCCGTACAAGAGAACTTCAGCCTGCAAAGGGAAACGCTCACGAGCATCAACCGGAGAATAGTGGGCGCTGCAAGTCAAGTACCTGGCATTAACAGCTTGATCGGACGCATTGGGACAAAGAAGCGCAGAGACGGTATCATCCTGGGCAGTTTCATCGCATTCTGCTTCTTGATGCTGTTATGGTTCAGGTAGATGGGGTTGCACATGTTCATTTTGGGCGTTCAAGCGGGCTGGATATCCTCATGACTTTCATTAGCATGCTATGCGCAAGGCGTCTCGGGCCTGTACGGTTACGTTTATGTTTACAAAGGGTTGGGTATCGTGGGAATTGAGAGTCTTCCGTATGCTGTACAAGATATCGTTACATGTTCGTCATCAAGCCTCCTTAGGCGTGGCTTCTGAAGGAGTCTGTCGGGCCTCGTTGACCAGCTTCGCAAAGCCTCTGTTCATATCCTCCATTTCCGTGCCTTCTGCGTCTCCGCTGCCTGCCCATCGGATCTTGCAGTCTTGGTCTACCAGGTAGACATAGCCGACTCTGCCGTTTAAAAGTCCGATTGTCTCCCTTATCTTCTCACTAACACCTTTTCTGACCACGAAGTACCTGCCCCAGTCCTCTTTTGGCTTGGAGGCCTTCAGCCGCCACTGGAACAGCGACACGATCCAAGCCTTCATCGTGTTCTCTTCGATGTTGACGTCGACCATCTGCGCAACCTCGGGATTTTGCGCCAGAATCTCGTGCAGTGCGGTGTTTGTTTTCTTCCCTGTGAAAGTCTCGACCTGGGTCAACCCCCACATCGAACTAAACACATTCACAACACTGATCTTCCCGTTGAGCACATTCGTAGTGTCTTTGTCCTTCCCCTCTAGTGTATCTCCGTGGAAGTTGGGAAAGTATAACGCCGCGTCCTTCTTGAAGATCCTCTGGTTCGCCATGAAAGTCTTTCCCGACCTATACTTGCGGATATTCTTGAAGTCGCGGAAGTAGTTTGTGCCCCATTTCTCGACCAGGTCCTTGCGCTTCTCGAGGTTCCGTTGCGACATGGTCATACCGGAGTAGTCTTTCTTGGTTTTGGGAATGCTGGCGTTTTCCCCTGGTTGTGGAGCGCGACTGAAACCGATGGGACGGCCAAGCGGCTTCGGGATGAATATGTCTTCATCTTTAGGATCGGGCGTGGGCGAGGTCTGGGTGGGCTTTGGTTCCGGTGCCTGCTGGCGGAGAGTGTGCGCGGAGGTAAAAGGTCGAACAAGCGATTGCCTTGCGATTGAGGGGATTGCGATTCGGCTCTGGCACCGTAGGCATATTGAAGAGGCAGTAAGGAACGTGCGCCGCAATGGCGTTGCTATTCGGGGCTGAAGCATTTTGTTTGCGGAATGTCTTTGTCCCGCCAAACTCGAGAAATGACGGATGTGAGCGTGGAACTAGCACAGAAGCGGCCAAAGTACCACGTGCTTTCGCGTCAGCGCCAACTCTGTACGCGCTGCTGCCTCGGTGACGTTCTACACTCTCTCACCAGCGCATTGCCTGCTAAGCTTTGAAATGGCGAACGGTCCCGGCGGACGATATAAATGGCGCTACAATAGGCAACTGTGCTTTCGCAGTCCTTTCCCTTGACGACCTTGGAAGTATTGAAGCTGCGCCCACGTTGCTACTCGACTCAACGGCCCAGTTCGGAAGAACATAACTTTAGTCGCAAAGGCTCATTGACCCCTCGAAGTTTACGCGATGTCCGAAAACGCACTGGCGATGAAGGAAGCCTACTTCAAAGAGCAAGAACTTTTGGATATCCTTGACGATGAGCATGACATCCCGGACGCCAGCGTGGGTAGACTCGAACGCGCATTGAAAGATTCGAAAGCGATGCGGCCCCCGGCGCTTAGAAAGCAGACAAGCAGTTTCCTTGGAGCAACACCGAAAGAAAGGCAAGCGGAGTTCGAGACGCATTCGAGAAAACAACGCGCAATCGAGCGACAAACGACCCAGCAAATGACGCGTTCGTCTACAGCGCCTGAACAAGGACTTACAAAGATGGTACCAGTCACCAAGCCGCGAACTAGGTCATCAGCTGTCGTTGGCGCGAAGAGTACTCTGAACAGAGTGTCATATTCACCTGAGACAGCGGGCAAGGATACCACTCCGTTTTATATACAAATGGGTGACATTCCGCGAGAATGTAGAGGAACAAGGCCTAAGCCAGCCACTAACATCGGACTGAAACCAGAGAGCCAACAGTATTTCAAGGGCAAGATCATGTATTTCTATCCGAGTCACGATATTACCCAACCGCGGCGCTCTCGCATACACAAAGTAATCGAATTTGGTGCTGCTTGGGCCAAGGAATGGAAAGAGAATATTACGCATGTTATAATAGACGACGGCTACGACGTACGCACGTATGATCAACTACTGCGGGATCCGAACATACCTGGCATTCCCGAGAACGTTGCGGTCGTCAAGTTCCAGCCTTATATAACGGAAAGTATAGAATGGAAAGGACTCCGAGATCCAAATCAGCCCCGCTTCGCGATCAAAGGTGCTCCCAGCAGGAAGGAACGCAGTGAGCTGGTAGTTTCATCCCAAACCTCAGTCGCATCGCAGAGCTCACTGGCAATCAAACCGTCAAAACGACAGACTGCTGCGAAGGAGTCACAAAAGACAGACTCATATCCAACCGAAGAAAGCGTTCCCGCTACGCCGCCTGTAGCAGATATAGCTACGCATATCTCGTTCGATGAGACTGTCGAGGACAGCTTCGTCATGCCGTCTTCGAGTCCAACGAAAGTTTTGCAGCCTAAGAATGTCGACAAATTCAACGACGCTCTTTCTCAAGCGATACTGGAAACCAAAGCTATCGCACACCTACCGCTTGAGGAAGACGAGGATGCAGGATCTCCGGTAGCAAGTGGTGTGGAAGATGTAGATGATTCAGGCACCGATGAGGAGCCCGTGGTCGCAGTGCCTAAGCTACCGAAGCAACTAACTATTGTCTCAAAAGCGTCTGCTCTACGCGACAAGAAGCCATTCAACCAGAACGCGTTCCAGTGCATGGACCCAGGTGCGAACGGCTATACGTCCCAGAACCCGAATGCCCGGACTATCGAGATCCTGGATCAGATGTGCAAACATTACGATCAGATGCAGGACCAATGGCGCGTGCTCAGCTACCGCAAATGTATCACTACCCTGAAGAAGCAAACGGTCAAGATCACTACTGCGAAACAAGCTGCAGCCCTACCTTATATTGGCGGACGGCTCGCCAAGAAGATCGAAGAGATCGTACTCACCGATCGTCTCCGCAGGCTTGAAAGTACGCGAGATGACCCTCTTGACGTAGTACTCCGTTTGTTTCTCGGTGTCTACGGCGCTGGACTTGTTCAGGCCCACAAATGGATCAAGGCCGGCTACCGTACGCTAGAAGATCTTCGAACCAAAGCGAATCTCACCGAGAGCAACAAGGTCGGTGTGGAACACTACGATGATTTCAACTCCCGTATACCGCGTGCTGAGGTTGAAGCCCATGGCGCAGTTGTCATTAGAGAGCTGAAGAAGATCGACCCCAAGTTCAAAGCCACCATCATGGGCAGCTATCGTCGCGGCGCAAAAGATTCTGGCGATATTGACATGATACTTACGAGGCCCGGTAATTCGCTTGCGGCTATGCGAACGATCATCTTCGACCGCCTCGTCCCTCATCTATACAAGATCGGGTTCCTGAAAGCTTCTCTAGCGACCTCCCGATCCAACGATCCTACAGGCTCGAAGTGGCACGGCGCCTCTTGTCTCCCTACCTCGAAGGTTTGGCGCCGGATGGACTTTCTTCTTGTCCCCGAGGAGGAGATGGGTGCAGCGCTCATATACTTCACTGGAAACGATATCTTTAATCGCAGTATTCGACTGCTGGCTCGCAAGAAGAATATGAGGTTGAACCAGAAGGGGTTGTATAAGGATGTGCATAGGGGAAAGCGGGGTGAGAAGCTGAACGAGGGTGTTTTGGTAGAGGGTAGGAGCGAGAAGAAGATCTTTGAGATCCTCGGGGTCCCTTGGAGAGAACCGCATGAGCGGATCTGTTAGAGGGCGATATCTGGGGCGGATTTTCGAAACTACGAGCGGATGATTGACTTTGAGTAAGAGAGCCCCAGGTCAAAAGATAACATATGTGATAATACAAGTATATTGGTACCCAACTCTGACCCTCTCTACACCCTATCCCCTTCAACCACTTTATGATGCCCACTATTCATTTCATCACCCTCCATATTGACATCCAAATCCTGCTTCTGCTTCTCGAGCCTTCCCATGAACCACGCAACTACATAAACCCCGTACAGAACCTTACCCACCTCCGCCTCTTGCGCAGGTTTATGTTCTTGACCATCACTCTCTTCACTCTTCTCTGCCGTTTTCCCAATCCAAACATTACCCAAAAAGCACGACGCAACAATCGCCGCAGCCATGAACGGCATGATGGAGATCAGCGACCACATCACCGCCTTCGCAGCCGCATGCTGAACTTCCTCCTTGACCGCCGGTGGAAGACTATTCAGGAGGTCCAGGCTATGTGCCCCGGTGGCAGGCAGCTCGATGCCGCTTCCAGAATTGTCGATTCCGGCCAAGAAAGTCGTCAGTTTGTTCGAGAAAACCGATCCCATCATAGCGATACCGACGGTCTCGCCCAACGGTAGCATGAAAGAAAGCAGCGACTGCATACTGGGAACGCGCGTCGACCAGATACCCGCTGCATGCAGTACAACGGGCATAAAGCGTAAGCCCGTCCCTGCACCCGATACTGCCAGGAAGACCTTCACCATCGTAACATGCCTTACAGAAACCGCGTATGTAAGCAGCGCCAACCCTACAGCCTCAACAACCGATCCGATGAGCAAAGGAACAAATGTCTGTCGTAGCCACGAATTACACAGTCTAGCTGCGATGTAGACACCGACACCCAGCCCAGGGGTGTAGTACAGGAGTTGCACTCCGGCCTGACTAGACGAGTAGCCTTCTGCGAACTGCCAGTAGTACGATATGAAGTAGAAAGCGCAGACCATGGAGATGCCTGCGGAGAAGTTGATAGTCATCAGGAGGGCTGTGTCTTTCTTGCGAAAAAGCGTCGAGGGTATCATGGGGATCTGACGAGGGAAAAGTCTAGCAACCGCGCGGCCAGGACCGAGGAGGTATTCGTAGGTGAAAAACGCGATGCACAATACAGCTCCAACAACGAGGGGAGCGATGACGGGTGCTGAGTCCCAGGAGTATTGTGTGCCGCCCCATTGGATCGCGAGGATTATGCAGCCGACGCCGAAGATGAACATGACGAGGCCGGGCCAGTCGATGATTGCGAGCCCGGAGATGTAGCCTAGACGCCGGGATTGACCTGGGGAGATGGCGACGCGGCCTTGGAATAGCTCTTGCCTCATGGCGAAGAAGATAATGAGCATGGAGAGGACTGCGACGCCGATGGGGAGGACGAATATGTAGCGCCAACTTGCGTCTGCGAGGTAGCCGCCGATGACGGGACCGACTGCGTAACTATTCCGGCATCGTCAGTATAATCCGTTTAATTGTGGGGAATATGAAAGCTTACCTGCACCCACTAATCAAAGACAAGATGGAGGTACTCCTCGAAGTCTCCGCAAGCGTCGCCCCATCAGACACTATGATCCGGCTCAGACTCATTATACCCGCAGCGCCCAAGCCCTGTAAAGCACGTCCCGCAAGCAACATACTCCAAGACTGAGCCGTGGCACAGACTATACTTCCGATGGTGATCCAGAACATTTGAAACTGGAGTGCGAAGTGGCGGCCGTAGATATCGGCTAGTTGGCCTGATGCGGGTATGAAGGTGGTGAATGTAAGCGTGTACGCGGCTACTATCCAGTTGAAACTACCGGAGAGTTGATCTGAGGGGTAGTGTTAGTACTGAGTTATAGATGTGAATGGGACTAAATGGCGTGAGCGGATCGACATACCGAAATGTGTTGATATAAGTGGAATAGCAGGAGCAACGATAGTAACATCCATAGCAGCCAAAAAGTTCGGCAATACGAGCCCCAGCATCAATTTCCACTGTCGGATGTTTCTTTGGCGCGCTTCTGCTTTCTGTCGTGCTGTTTCTTCTGGGGTGAGGAAGTTGATATGGCTTCCTGTTGAGTCTTGCGATGGTCCATGGTTATGTTGGGTTGAGAGTTCTTGAAGTTCTTGCCCTGGAGCTGGTTCGGGTACTAGATGGGAGTCATCTGTAGTTGGGATGTGCTTTTGCGCTTCGCGTTCTCGTAGCTTTCGTCGGACGAGCTTGAAGAGGTATATCGCCATACTTGAGATTGAAAAAAGGGCGAAAAGAAGATTACCGCGGAAACAAAGACAGATGGGTTGATTACCTCCATCGTCGCAGCAGTAGACGCCTTATATCCTGATTTACATCTGCGGTTGCGCGATGCTCGCCCAGATAGGGAATCGCAGAGTCGTGGAGCCTGCGTGGCTTTGCACCGAATCTTAGGCTCCTAGCAGCACAGCAACCAACCTAAGCCAACTTTGGTCACAATATGGGTCTCTACATATGAATCGTACGAGGTTTGTGCTGCGCATTACGGCCATGGCAAGGAAATCTGACTATACCTAGTTGGGTCTCCTTCGCGGACCAATCACAGCTCACACCCTGCTATCGCTATCCTCTTCGTCTAATAGTGGCGCAGTCATAGAGTTGCGATTGGTACATACCACAGCGATATCATCGCCTGTCAGACGAGGCCTCCCGCAGAACATGGCAGTGATAAGTTTCTCGCTGATGGGGCTGACAGGGATCGGATAAGGGTTAAGCCTTCTTAAGCTTTGTCAAGCTTTTGTTGGCAGCATGCCACACATGCTCCCGGTGAATGCTGCTTGTAGCCTACAATACTCGTGTCCTTGAGCAAGTCATCTGATTGAGGCTGTGTGTGTTACGCCTGGAGAACTGGAGAAATTGTCGTAAATTTGTGAAGTGCTTCACGCGCCCACCAGGTGGTGCTTCATGATGAAAGACGCTATGACCAGAGGAAAAGTACAGGTTTCTAGTATATTGTACATGTTTGTGGCGCTTTCGTGGATGGGTGTAGATTGAGTGTTGCATGTTCCCCTTGCAACACGTGGGATGGGCCTGTGTCTGGGCCCTTAAGCTGTCCCGTTGCGTATCCCGCTAGTTCTTTCCGCTGTGCATTGGCCGATAATCTTGGGAAGCGCATGATCTTTAGTGGTCTTGAGGGCGAGAGGTCTGTTGCGAAGAAGGGCACACGCCCTTGACCTAGACTCTGGCGTTTTCTGCGTTCCTTGAGTCTCCCTTACACCCCTACGTTGGATTCCCGGGACCCCGTGGGGGTAGCCGCAGTATCGAGGATTTCTGGATGCATATACGGGCCAATCAAGTCTCTGAGCGGGCGGCAGAGATAGTCAAGGGCGACACGAGTGGTGGGTGTCTTCAGCATACCCTTAGTGGTAGCGACGCATAGTTTCTAGAAGCTGGAAGCGGGCTGTTAGCTGAGGTGTTGGCGCCCTCTAAGAAGACCTCTGTCCTATAACGAAAATTCGAGATGAGAGTTGAAATGGATGGAGTTTCAATATATGCAAGAGGTCGCGAAGTTGTAAAACTGATGTTCGCTACGGATTCCACGGGCCAGGCCGCCATCATCCACGCTTGGCCATGACGCAACCACCATCACGTTCGGAAGCGTCCATCTCGAGCCACACCTCCGTGCCGCTCTACCAACACCTCCAAGCATGCAACCCACTATAGCGGTCCCCGCCGTTGCTGCGCTAGTCTACCGAGCATACTCTCGCAAATCACTGACTCCAGTCGGTATTCTGGTGGCCTTCGCGACAGCAGTCGTGCATGTGTTGCACCCATGGAGTGTATTCTTCGTGCTTCTTGCCGTCTTCTTCCTGGCCGGTAGTACTGTGACGAAGGTACGTTTGATGAAGAATGCGATAGACGAGTACTAACACGAGACAGGTCAAACACGACATCAAAGCGAAACTGACACAGTCCGCGACGGGCGCATCTGGTGGTGAAGGCGAGCGCAATCATGTTCAGGTCATCGCGAACTCCGGCGTAGCCTCGGTG
>Ga0265798_10005299_pt1 | contig 17432 bp, 15 predicted proteins | sample P3T30metagenome_FD_192430 | JGI IMG/M metagenome (GOLD analysis project Ga0265798, IMG submission 192430) | Plant litter microbial communities from East Loma Ridge, Irvine, California - P3 T30 | ecosystem: Environmental > Terrestrial > Plant litter > Unclassified | place: USA: California... | reverse complement strand
AACCGCGGCCAGGCATATGCGAAGAACGTCGGCTGGCGCATCGATTACCACGTGGCCACGCCCGGCATCGCGGCGCGTGCGAAAACAGTCTCGGTCTACAAGGACGTGAAGTTCTCGGACCACGCCCCGCTCATCATCGACTACGAGCTGTAATCAAGCCGCCGGCCAGTCGAGATCGAAGCGGCTGGCAAAGCTGCGCGGCTGGCGCGTCAGCGGATCGTCGAACGCGATGGCGCGCGCCAGCAGCCGCAGCGGCGCATCGAAATCGTCGCTGCCGCATGGCCGCGCCACCGGATAAAAACTGTCGCCCACGATGGGCGCGCCCAGCGACGACAAGTGCAGGCGTAGCTGGTGCTTGCGTCCCGTGTGCGGATGCAGCCGGTAGCGCGCCAGGTCGCCGCGCTGCTCGATCACCTCGATCAGCGTCTCGGAATTGGGTTCCCCCGCCACTTCTTCGCTGAGAAAAAACTGCGCCGCATCCTGCATGCGGCTGCGGTATGTGAACGGCATTGCGCGATCGCGCAGCACAGGCGCAATCGCCTCGTAGGTTTTTGTGACCACCCGCTTCTGGAACATCGACTGGTAGGCGCCGCGCGATGCCGGGTTGTGCGAGAAGATCACCACGCCCGCCGTCTCGCGGTCGAGCCGGTGAATCGGCACCAGGTCCGGCATGCCATACCTGCGCTTGAGCCGCACCAGCAGCGTCTCTTTCAAAAAACGCCCGGTCGGGATGGTAGGCAGAAAATGGGGCTTGTCGGCGACCAGGATGTGCGCGTCCTGGAACAGCACCTGCTCTGCAAACGGGATCGGTGTCTCGGGCGTGTCGAGCTCGCGGTAGTACCAGATGCGCATGCCCTGGCGCACCGGCGTATCGAATGCGACCCGCGCGCCCCTGGCATCGACGATGTCGCCGCGCTCGAGGCGTGCGGCCCAGGATTGCAGTGGCACGTCGGGGAAGCGTTCGGATAGAAAACGCAGCATGCCGCCGGCGCGCGTCTCGGTCAGCCACAGGTAGCTGGGCGCGACGCCGTCACGCATGGGCAGCGGGACGAGCGCATTGGCTTCGGCCTGACGGCCCCTGGCACTACTGCCCATCAGCGCCTCACTTCAACGCAGCGCTCTTGTACGCCGGCAGCTTGGCGACCGTCGTATTCTTGGCGCGCGCGTACAGCGGCAGCAGCACGTTCATGTGCGCTTCCATGTCCTTGATGCGCGTGTCGCCGCCCGGGTGGGTCGACAGGATTTCCATCGGCGCGCTCTGGTTCAGCGTGGCCATCTTGCGCCACAGGATAATGCCCGCGCGCGGATCGTAACCGGCGCGCGACGAGATATCCAGGCCCACCAGGTCGGCTTCGCGCTCTTCGTCGCGCGAGAACTTCAGCACCAGCATGCTGCCCAGGCCATTGGCGGCGGTGGCCGTCAGGTTGGGATCGACGCCGAAGATGCCCGACAACAGCGCGCCGCCGACGCGCGCGCCAAGTGCGGTGACATTGGATTTGGCCAGCCGCTCGCGCCCGTGTTCACGCAGCGCGTGCGCGATCTCGTGGCCCATGATGGCCGCGACTTCGTCGTCGGTCAGTTGCAGCTTGGTGATGATGCCGGTATAGAAGCCAATGCGGCCACCCGGCATGCAGAAGGCATTCACTTCGTCGGACTGGATCAGGTTGACCTGCCAGTCCCACTTGCTCGCAACAGGATTCCAGCGCGGCGTGAACGGAATGATGCGCTGGGCGATCGTGCGCAGGCGTTTGAGCTGCGGATCGGTGGTGGCAGCCAGCACGCCCTTCTGCTTGGCCTGGCTCATCATCTCGGTGTACTGCAGGCGCGCCGCCTCGTTGACCTGCTCTTCGGGCGCCAGCACGCGCATGCGCGAAAGCGGCTTGACCTCGATGCCATCCTGGACGACGACGCCGGCGTCCTGCGCCGCGGCCAGGCCGGTTGCAGCAAACAGGGTCAGGCAGACGGCTAGTTGTTTTAGTTTGATCATCGTGTCTCCGGCCGGCTGTTGTTGGCAGCCTGGCTTTTCAGAATAGGTTAACAAGGGCGATGCGAGGCGCGAGACGCCCGCGTGGAATTGTCGTGAGCATGCCCCATTCGCCGTGCCCGTTCAAGCCGCCAACGCACATAACGTGGCATGTTGTTGGCGTCGTTTCCTTCGTTGGCCTTCAAACCGTCGGCGGCCCTTTTTTACGCAAGCGGAATACCGCCATGCTGCCACGCAGGTTCGGCAAGAACTTGACCACCTTGCCGTCGGCCAGCGCCACGCATTCCAGCACTTCCAGGCCGCATTCCACCGCCAGTTCCTGGAAATCGTAGATGGTTGCGCAGCGCACGTTCGGCGTGTCGTACCACTGGTACGGCAGCGCGCGCGAGACCGGCATGCGCCCGCGCAGCAGCGCCAGGCGGTGCGGCCAGTGCGCGAAGTTCGGGAACGAGACGATCGCCTCATGGCCCACGCGCACGATGTCGCGCAGCAGGCCTTCGACGTGCTGCATCATCTGCAGGGAGTTCAGGCACAGCACGGTGTCGAACGTGTTATCGCCAAAGAGTCCCAGGCCCTTTTCCATATCGTGCTGGATCACGTTGATCCCGCGCGCGGTGCTTTCCAATACCTTGTCGTCGGCGATCTCGATGCCGTAGCCCGAGCAGCGCTTGCCCGATTCGAGGTAGCGCAGCATGGCGCCGTCGCCGCAGCCGACGTCGAGCACGTGGGCGCGTTCGCCCACCCAGTGCGCGATGAAGGCCAGGTCTGGGCGCAGTGTATTGAGGTCGGCAAAATTCATGCGCCCTCCGCTTCGGTGATGACGGCGTCGGCGGCCAGTTCGAGTGCAATGCGGTTGTAGTACGCGCGCACCACGTTCATGTAGCGCGCGTCGTCGAGCAAAAAGGCGTCGTGGCCGTGCGGCGCGTCGATTTCGGCGTAGGTAACGCGGCGCCGGTTGCTGATCAATGCTTCGACGATCTCGCGGCTGCGCTCGGGCGAGAAGCGCCAGTCGGTGCTGAACGAGGCGATCAGGAACTGGGCTTTCGTGCCCGCCAGGGCTTTTTCGAGATTGCCGTCATGCTCGCGCGCCGGGTCGAAGTAGTCGAGCGCCTTGGTGATCAACAGGTAGGTATTGGCGTCGAAGTATTCCGAGAACTTGTCGCCCTGGTAGCGCAGGTACGATTCGATCTCGAAGTCCACGCCGAAGTCGAAGTTGTAGTCATTGGTTTCGGCCGCGTTGCGCAGCTTGCGGCCGAATTTCTCGGCCATGTCGTCGTTCGACAGGTACGTGATGTGGCCAACCATGCGCGCCACTTTCAGGCCGTTCTTAGGCACCACGCCGTGTTCGTAGAAGTCGCCGCCGTGATAATCGGGGTCGGTCAGGATCGCCTGGCGCGCGACGTCGTTGAAGGCGATGTTCTGCGCCGACAGCTTCGGCGTGGAGGCGATCACGATGCAGTGGCGCAGGCGTTCGGGGAACTTGATGCTCCACGAGAGCGCCTGCATGCCGCCCAGCGAGCCGCCCATCACGGCGGCGAACTGCGCAATGCCCAATCGATCGGCCAGCAGCGCCTGCGCCGCCACCCAGTCTTCCACCGTCACCAGCGGAAAGGCCGCGCCATACGGCTTGCCGGTGGCCGGATTGGCGTGCATCGGGCCGGTCGAGCCGAAGCATGAGCCGAGGTTGTTGACGCCGATGACGAAGAAGCGGTCGGTGTCCAGCGGTTTGCCCGGGCCGACCATATTGTCCCACCACCCCGCGCTCTTGGGCGCGGCGTAGTGGCCGGCCACGTGGTGCGACGCGTTCAGGGCGTGGCAGACCAGCACCGCATTGGATTTGTCGGCGTTGAGCGTGCCATAGGTTTCATACATCAGCGTGTAGTCGCTGAGCTGGGCGCCGCTTTGCAGGCGCAGAGGCTCGGCGAAGTGCATCGCCTGCGGTGTGACTATTCCAAGAGAGCCCATGGGGTGTTTTTGATGGTGTTCAGAGGGTCTGCAATTGCTCGACGGCGCTGGCGATCTCGCCCGGCTCCATCGCGCGCAGGATGCGCCGGGTGCGGGTCGTGACCACGCCAAGGTCGGTATTCAGGATTTCCTGTTTCACCGCCAGCAGCTGCGCCGGGTGCATCGAGAATTCGCGCAGGCCCATGCCCAGCAACAGGCGCGTGAGCTTGACGTCGCCGGCCATCTCGCCGCACACCGCCACATCGAGTCCGGCCTTGTGGCCCGTGGCGATGATCGAGGCGATCAGCTGCAGCACCGCCGGGTGCAGCGGATTATACAGGTGCGCCACTTCGTAATCGACGCGGTCGATCGCCAGCAGGTACTGGATCAGGTCATTGGTGCCAATCGACAGAAAATCCATGCGGCGCACGAACAGCGGCAACGCCAGCGCCGCGGCCGGGATCTCGATCATGGCGCCGACCTCGATGCCTTCGTCGAAGCGCACCTTCTCTTCGCGCAGCCCGGCCTTGGCCTGTTCGATCATGCCCATCGTCTGGTCGATCTCGAACGCGTGCGCGAGCATCGGGATCAGGATGCGCACCTTGCCGAAGGCGGACGCACGCAGGATCGCGCGCAGCTGCACCAGGAACATCTGCGGCTCGGCCAGACAATAGCGGATCGCACGCAGGCCGAGGGCCGGATTGAGCGCCGTGTGGTCGGTCTGGTCGAGCGGCTTGTCGGCGCCCACGTCGAGCGTGCGGATCGTGACCGGGCGGCCCTTCATCGCCAGCACTGCCTTGCGGTACTGCTCGAACTGTTCTTCTTCGTCCGGGATGCGCAGCGCCTGCGCGCCGCGGCCCATGAACAGGAACTCGGAGCGGAACAGGCCCACGCCGTTGGCGCCTGCTTCCAGCGCGGCCGGGCAATCGTCGGGCAGTTCGATATTGGCCAGCAGCGTGATCGTGGTGCCGTCGCGCGTGATGGCCGGGGTCTTCTTGAGCTTGAGCAGGCGCTTGCGCGCCTTGGCCATCGTGATCTGGCGCGCGCGGTACTGCTCGAGCACCAGCTGGCTCGGATTGCAGATCACGACGCCGGCGTCGCCATCGACGATCACCCAGTCGTCCTGCTCCACCAGGCGCGAAGCCTGGTCCATGCCGACTACCGCCGGGATATCCAGGCTGCGCGCGACGATGGCCGTGTGCGAGTTCTGGCCGCCGACGTCGGTGACGAAGCCGATGAACGATCTTGATGCGCCATCGCGATCGCGAAACGCCAGCATGTCGGCCGGCGAGATGTCGTGGGCCACGACGATCATTTGGGGCGGGGGCTGGTCTTCGTCGGTGAACACCGGCGCCACGGTGAGCGCGGTGCCGGTCAAGACCTTCAGCACGCGTTCGGCCACCTGCTGGATATCGTACTTGCGCTCGCGCAGATAGGGGTCTTCGATCTCGTCGAACTGTGCCGAGAGTTCGTCGATCTGGGTCACCAGCGCCCATTCGGCATTGTAGTGGCGCGCGCGGATGATATCGAGCGGCGCTTCCGAGATCATCGGATCGGACAGGATGAGCGCATGCACGTCGATGAACGCGCCCAGTTCGGTCGGGGCGTCCTTCGGCAAGCCGGTCCAGAGTTCTTGCAGGTTGTGGTGGACGGCGGCGATGGCGTCCTGCAGGCGCCGCACCTCGGCCTCGACCTGTTCTTCGGGGACCAGGTAATGCTTGACGTCGAGAGCGGCCGGCGTGAGCAGGTGCGCGCGGCCGATCGCGATGCCGCGCGAAACGGGAATGCCGTGAAGGAGAAAGGAAGCCATGGAAGAATCCGTTGAACGCGAGGGGACCGCTTCACGCGGCATTATTCACCTTCGCCGAACTTGTCGTTGACCAGCGCCGTCAAGGCGGCGAGCGCGGCTTCTTCGTCGGCGCCATTGGCTTCGAGCGTGACCTTGGCGCCCTTGCCGGCGGCGAGCATCATGACGCCCATGATCGACTTGGCGTTGATGCGGCGGCCGTTGCGGGTAAGCCAGACGTCGCTCTTGTACTTGGCGGCCAGTTGCGTGAACTTGGCGGAGGCCCGTGCGTGCAGGCCCAGTTTGTTGATGATCTCGAGTTCTTGTTGAATCATAGTCGCTTTATCGTTTTTGTAATGTGTCGAACTGCGCCCGGTATCCCCTCGCGCGCACTGCCATCGCCGCCTGCCCTGCCGTGCCTTTACCCTACCCCACCCGGACCCGGTTATCCACCCGCACTGCCCCGTTCTGGGCGCCGGCCAGCGCCATCTCCACCACCACGTCGAGCGAGTCGCGCCGGTAGGTGATCGCGCGCAGCAGCATTGGCAGGCTGATGCCGGCGATGACTTCCACGTGTCCGGCGTCGGCCAGCGAATTGCAGCAGTTCGACGGCGTGCCGCCCTTGACGTCGGTGATCACCAGTACGCCGTCGCCGTCGTCCAGGCGCGCGATGGCCTGCTTGGCCAGGCAGTTGATCTCGCCGATGTCCTGGTCGGCCATGACGTCGATCGCCTCGAAGCGCTCGGTGGGGCCGCGAAATACGTGCGCCGCCGCGGCGATGAATGCCTGGCCCAGCGGTGCGTGGGTCAGCAGGAGGATACCTACCATAGTGTTATCCGAGTACTTTCTGTTCGACCGCGTCGATGAACATCGCGGCCACGTCAAAGCCGGTCTGGTCGAAGATCTCCTGGAAACAGGTCGGGCTGGTCACGTTCACTTCGGTCAGATAGTCGCCGATCACGTCCAATCCTACCAGTAACAGGCCGCGTTCGGCCAGCAGTGGGCCGAGGGCTTCGGCGATCTCGCGATCGCGCTCGCCAATCGGCTGCGCCACGCCGATGCCGCCGGCGGCAAGGTTGCCGCGCACTTCGCCGTTTTGCGGAATGCGGGCCAGCACGAACGGCACCGGTTTGCCGCCGATGACCAGCACGCGCTTGTCGCCCTTCTCGATGGCCGGGATGAACTTCTGGGCCATGATCGTGTGACGGCCGTTGCCGGTAAGGGTCTCGATGATCGAACCGAGATTGAGCGCATCGGCTTTTACACGGAAGATGCCGGCGCCGCCCATGCCGTCGAGCGGCTTGAAGATGACGTCAGCGTGCTTGGCGTGGAAGGCGCGCAGGCGCGCTTCGTCGGAGCTCACGAGCGTGGGCGACGTGTATTGGCTGAACTGGCCGATCGCCAGTTTTTCGTTGTGGTCGCGGATCGCCGACGGGCTGTTGATGACGCACGCGCCCTGGCGCGCAGCCAGTTCGAGCAGGTAGGTGCCGTAGACGTATTCCATGTCGAACGGCGGGTCCTTGCGCTCGATGATGGCGTCGAACTCGGACAGCACCACGTCCACCGCCTCATCGGCCTTGTACCAGACGTCTGGCTCGCCGGTCAGGTGAATCTGCGCCACGCGCGCGCTGACCACGCCTTCTTCGAGCACCATGTCGCGCTGCTCGAAGAAGTACAGGGCATGACCGCGCCGCGCCGCTTCGCGCATCATGGCGAAGGTCGAATCCTTGTAAATCTTGAATCCGGACAGCGGGTCGGCGAGAAAAGCGATTTTCATGGGGCGTCCAATCGATGTAATACCTTGATTTTAGCCCGAAACGGCAAACCTCGCGGACCAAGCTCCGAGGTTTGCCGGACGCAGTGCGTCAGTACACTTCCGGATTCGGATCGGTGCGTTCGAGTTCCAGCGATGCGGCCAGCATGCCGAGGCGCGCGACCACGCCGTACACGTAAAAGCGGTTGGGCGCGGCGGTGCCCGGCTTGGCCTTCGGATCGGGCATCGCGTGCTGCTGCGCGAACGCCAGCGGCACGAACTGCGAACCAGGCGCATTGAGGTTCTGGTCGATGCCGCGCTCGGCGTGCACGCGGTAGAAGCCACCCACGACGTAGCGGTCGATCATGTAGACAACCGGCTCGGCGACGGCGTCGTCGATCGATTCGAAGGTGGGCACGCCTTCCTGGATGATCAGATCGGTCACGGCCACGCCATCCTTGACCACCGACATGCGCGCGCGCTGGGCCGGGGTCAGGTCGCGCACTTCGCTCGCGTCCTTGATGGTCATGATGCCCATGCCATAGGTGCCGGCGTCGGGCTTGAGGATCACGAAGGGCTTGCGCTCCTTCATGCCGTATTCCTTGTACTTCTTCTTGATCTTCGAGAACAGCGCCGAAACATCGTCGGCCAGCGCTTCGGTGCCGACGTTCTCGCGCAGGTCGACTTCGGCGCAGGTGCTGTGCAGCGGGTTGACCAGCCACGGATCGATGTCGATCAGCTTGCCGAACTTCTTGGCCACTTCGTCCAGCGCCTTGAGGTGATTGCTCTTGCGACGCAGCGCCCAGCCGGCGTGCAGCGGCGGCAGCAAGGCTTGCTCGTGGACGTTCTCAAGGATCGACGGAATGCCGCCCGACAGGTCATTGTTGAGCAGGATGGTGCACGGGTCGAAGTCGGGCAGGCCAACGCGGCGGCCATTGCTTGATCGCACGAGCGGCTCGAGCACGAGCATGTTGCCGTCCGGCAGCGCCAGCGGCGTCGGCTCGGTGATCTCGGGCGAGAACGTGCCAAGACGGACATGCAAGCCGGTCTGGCGGAAGATCTGCATCAGGCGCGCGACGTTCTGCAGGTAGATCGGGCTGCGGCGGTCGGCGTCCGGCACCAGGAGCAGGTTGCGCGCGTCGGGGCAATACTTGTCGACGGCGGCCATGGCCGCCTGCACCGTCAGCGGCAGCATTTCGCTGGCCAGGTTGTTGAAGCCGCCCGGGAACAGGTTGGTGTCCACCGGTGCGAGCTTGTAGCCGGCATTGCGCAGATCGACCGAGCAATAAAATGGCGGCGTGTGCTCCTGCCACTCGAGGCGGAACCAGCGCTCGATGGCAGGCGTGGCTTCGAGGATTTTCTTTTCCAGGTCCAGCAAGGGACCGGTCTGGGCGGTGGCGAGGTGCGGAACCATTGATTGGACGTCCTTGTTGTGCGCTTCTTGTTGTTAATTAACTTGGGAAACGCATATGGGGTTGGTCCGGTTATTTTAAAGCCTCCGCGCATAAAGCGAAAATTTGCGTTATCGGGAACGCAAAAACGTCGTTCCCGCGGAGGCGGGAACGACGTGCAACGTGCGAGATGCGAAGTGCGGCTGGATCAGTAGCGGTAAGCCGACTCTCCATGGCTGGTGATGTCCAGGCCTTCGCGCTCTTCTTCTTCCGGCACCCGCAGACCGATCACGATATCGACCAGCTTGAAGGCGATGAAGGCAACCACGGCCGACCAGATGATGGTCACGCCGATCGCATGCGCCTGGATCCACAACTGGCTGGCGATCGAGTAGCTGGTGTTCATGGCGTTGGTGGTGTAATCCCACACGCCCTGGCCGCCCAGCGATGGCGCTGCGAACACGCCGGTCAGCAGCGCGCCGAGGATACCGCCCACGCCGTGCACGCCGAACACGTCCAGCGAGTCGTCGGCGCGCAGCAGGCGCTTCAGGCCCGTCACGCCCCACAGGCAGATGACGCCGGCCAGGAGGCCGATGACCAGTGCGCCCATCGGACCGACGAAACCGGCGCCCGGGGTGATGGCCACCAGGCCCGACACGGCGCCCGACGCGGCGCCCAGCATCGATGGCTTGTGCTTGAAGATCCACTCGCCCAGCACCCAGGTGAGGACCGCGCCGGCGGTTGCCAGCAGGGTGTTCAGGAACGCCAGTGCGGCAACGTCACCTGCTTCGAGCGCCGAGCCGGCATTGAAGCCGAACCAGCCGACCCACAGCAGCGACGCACCGACCATCGTCATCGGCAGCGAGTGTGGCGCCATCGATTCACGACCGTAGCCGATCCGTTTGCCGATCACATAGGCGCCCACCAGGCCGGCCACTGCCGAGTTGATGTGCACCACGGTGCCGCCCGCGAAGTCGAGCGCGCCCTGTTGCCAGAGGTAGCCGGCGCCGGCCGTAACGGTGGCCAGCGAGGCGGCGTCGGTGATGGCGTCAGGACCGGCCCAGAACCAGACCATGTGCGCGACCGGCAGGTAGCCGAACGTAAACCACAGTACGACGAACACGAGCACGGCCGAGAACTTGGCGCGCTCGGCGAAGGCGCCGACGATCAGCGCGCAGGTAATCGCAGCGAAGGTGCCCTGGAAGGCCACGAAGATGAATTCGGGGATCATCGTCTCTTTGCTGAACGTTGCGGCCATGGCGAAGGTGCCGGCGACCGGATCCCAGATGCCTTGCAGGAAGGCGCGGTCGAAGCCGCCGATGAAGGCGTTGTTAGGCGTAAAGGCAAGTGAGTAGCCGTACAGGCACCACAGCACGATGATGAGTGCGAACACCATCATCACCTGCATCAGGACCGACAGCATGTTCTTGGCGCGCACGAGGCCGCCGTAGAACAGCGCCAGGCCGGGAATGGTCATCAGGATCACCAGCAGCGTGGCGACAAACATCCACGCGGTATCGCCTTTGTTGATGGACGGTGCCGCCATGGCTGGCAGGGCAATGCCCAGGCCCAGCATGGCGGTCAGGATCGTTGTAGTTATACGCTTCATAAAAACATTCCCTCTTACAGTGCGTCGTTGCCGGTCTCGCCGGTACGGATACGGATGACCTGGTTCAGGTCGGCCACGAAGATCTTGCCGTCACCGATCTTGCCGGTGCGGGCAGCACCCTGGATCGCATCGATGACCTGGTCGACGATGGCGTCGTCGACGGCGGCTTCGATCTTGATCTTGGGCAGGAAGTCGACGACGTACTCGGCGCCACGGTACAGCTCAGTGTGGCCTTTCTGGCGACCAAAACCCTTCACCTCGGTCACCGTCATGCCTTGCACGTTGATTTCCGACAGCGCCTCTCGCACCTCGTCGAGCTTGAAGGGCTTGATGATGGCGGTAATCATTTTCATGGTATTGCCTCTTTTGCTATCAAAAAGTTTTTGACACGGACAGCACCGCGGCGGATTTGCCGAGGTTCTTGCCCTCCGGGCTCAGGTAGGCGTCGGTGTTCGCCTTGTGCCACGCCAGGGCCACGGTGGCGACACCGAAGTCCTTGGTGACGCCGACCTTGTAGTCGGTGTACGAGTACATGCTGTTGTTCTTGAGTTTCTGGCGCCCGACGTGCAGGTTCAGGATGAAGCCGTTGCTGACGTCGATGTCGGCGCCCACGTCCAGATAGCCGCTCTGCTTGCTGTCGGCGGTGCCGAACAGGTTGGTCGTCGAGTGCGAATACTTGATGTAGGCCGGGCCGAAACCGAGTTTGCCGTACAGCTCGAAGGTATTCGCGCTCGGATTCAAGCCGTTGTCCGGGTAGTAGTAATACAGGCCGCCGACGTCGTAGCTGACCGCTTCGGTCAACTGACCGCGCTTGCCGCCGTAGACGTCCCATTCAATATTGCCGTCGCCGCCCAGGTCTTTCGTCCATTTAATGGTGGAAAGCCAGGTGCCCACGTAGAAGCCGGTTGGGCCATGTACGTAGTCGACGCCGCCTTGCAGGGCCGGGTCGAGGGCAGTTTGCGACAGGCCGCGGTAACGGTAGTCGCTGGTGATGCTCGCGTTGTAGCTCACCTGGTGTTCGGCGGGTTGTTCCTGTGCCATGCCCGGCGCGCTGGTAAGAGCCAACACTGCCAGGACAATTGCGCTGAATTTTGCTTTGCACTTCATGACAAACCCCCTTGATGAACAACATGAAAAATGACTGCTTTTGGATCCTTCAAATGTTCTATATCTACCCTGTGTTTAGCAGGATGCGTGCCAGCTCATAAACTGGTAAAAAGATCCTTGTTTTTTTAGTAAACACACCCCACATCGGTTTTGCACCAATACAACCGACCGCACACGGCACCTAGACGGCCGTTCGGCGCACCACATCGGGTCACATTGCACCATCATGGAGCGTGCGACCTCGGCAGAAAGGGAAATCGATATGAGTAATAGCAACTTCTTCAGCGACTTGCAGGGCAAGATCAACCAGGCGCTCGAGAGCGGTCCCGCCAAGGACATCGAACGCAATGTGAAAGCGGCCATGACGTCAGGCTTTTCCAAACTCGACCTGGTCACGCGCGAAGAATTCGATATCCAGGCCCAGGTGCTGGCCAAGACCCGTACCAAGCTCGAAGCGCTCGAGCTGCGCGTGATCGAGCTTGAAGCAAAACTCGGCGCTGGCAGCATGTCGGCGACGTCGGCAACGCCGGGCGCCCCGCCGTCGGCCACCGCGCCGTTCCCGGCCGCACCGGAAGACCCGACGATCGTCCTGCCGCCGAATCTCGACAAGCCGTAAGGCGCCGTCAGCGTTCGCAGTCGACGTCTGTATTCAACGTCTGTATTCAACGCTGCTGCAGCTGCGTCAGGTGCGTCGTCACCTGGCGCTGCTCCTGCCACGTCAACCGCGGGATCCCGATCAACGCCGCCCGGTAGGCCAGCACCGCGCGCGGCCCATCTGCGCGCGCCTCGTGCACTTCACCGAGGGTACGGTAGATATAAGGGCGCGGCCCGATCGCCGCCGCATTCTCCAGTAATGTCACCGCATCGCCCAGGCGCCCCTGCGCCTGGGCGATCAGCGCCAGCCCGTAGGGAGCGTGCTCGCTCGACGGCACGCAGCGGCCGAGCTCCTCGAATAATTTGCGGCTGGCGTCATGCCGGCCTGCGGCCAGGTGCGCGCCCGCCAGCGTCAGCAGCACGTCGCGCTGGCTGTCATCCACCAGTGCGTAAGGCGACAGGTCGGCCGCCAGGATGTACCCCTCGGCCTCATCGAATTTTTTATCGTTGATCGCGCACAGCGCGCGGATCAGGCGCGACAGCTCCGGCTCGGAGCGGCGCGCTTCGGTCGCCAGTTCGCGCGCTCGGATTTCGCTGCCGCCCAAAAAGGACGGCATGGCCAGGTGAAAGCGCACGAGCGCCACCCGGGCGCGGTAATTCATTGGATCGAACCGGATCGCACGTTCGAACGCGTTGCGGATCGGGCGCGCATTGCCGATGGCCGCCACCAGGCCACCCGCGCGCTTTTGCGCCGTCAGCGCGTGGCCCAGCGCTTCGGCGCACAGGCTGCTGCCGGGATTGGCGTTCACGCAGCGCTCGGCCACGGCGCGCGCCAGCGGCACGTCCGGCCGGCTTCGCGTCAGGTAGATATCGACGGACGCCGCCAGCGCGACCGGATCGGTTGCATTGCGCGCCAGCCGCGCGTCGATCATGCGGCTTACTTCCATATACCGCTTCTGCTGCACCAGGTGCGCCAGCAGGTCGCCCTGGACCGCCTGCGCGCTGCTGCTCCAGGCGAGCCACAGCAGCAGCAGCATGCCCCATGCCTTTGTCTGCGCCAGCATTGCACTCCCCTGTCGAGACGACCGGTCCCGCGCCCGCGGTCCGTTGTGCTCATTGTTTGATTGAGCACAAAGCGTCACACGGGTGATATGAACGAGTCAATGCACGGGGAATACGCGATCCCGCGAAGCCATTTTTCGGTGCATTCCTACAGGTGAGCTTCTCCTGTGACGCATCCGATGCTTATACTGATCGGTATTTACGGAGACTTCAATGAAGCGACAGTTTGCGGCGCAGTGCTTCGCATGCGCCATGCTGGCCTTGCCGGCCGCGCTCCACGCGCAGCCCACCACTGCCGGTGGCGACGTGCGGCCGGACATCCTGCGCCAGCTCGATGGCGTCTGGACGATGACGGGTGACGTTCGCGGCAAGCCGGTGACGTACCAGATGGTCGCCAGGCCGGCCCTGCACGGCACGTTCACCGAACTGCGCATGCAGGATGTGCAGGTGCCGGCGCAGTACGAAGCGGCCGTCTTCGTCGGCTATGACGCCGCCAGCAAGACCGTCATCGCGCACTGGATGGACAGCTTCGGCGCCAAATACTCGGTCCCGCATGGCAGCGGCGACATCGCCGGCAACGTCGTCACCTTCACGATTCCCTACGCCAGCGGGCCGTTTCGCAATACCTGGCGCTTCGATCCGGCCACGTCGACGTGGCAGTTTGCGCTTGAAGCGGCGCAGCCGGATGGTTCGTGGAAGCACTTCGCGCGCTACGCGGTCAGTCGACGCTGACCTCCTTGCGGTTGTCGCGCGCAACGCGGTCGATCAGCTTGTTGTACGGGTCGACGCCCACGTCGAACGGCCGCTCCTTGACGGTCACCGTCACGGTTGGGTTGTCGCCCCGCAGCACGCGCTTTTCCAGCAGCAGCACGCGCTCGTCGGACTCCTTGGCGTCTTTCGCACGGGCGAACACGCCGATCTCGACTGCCTCGTCGTAGGCGCGCGGCGTTTCCTGCCCCTTGCCGTCAGCCTGCATCTTGGCCAGGTGGAGCTTCATCGTCACGTCCCACTGGCCGTCCGCACGCTTGACCGCTCTTGCCTCGGTCACGCGGTTATCGTAGAACACGATGCGTTCGAACAGGTCGGCGATCAGGGCGTGCTTTCCCACCGGCGCTTCGGCGCGGATGTAGTCGACCAGTTCGGCCGACGTGGTGAACGGCGCCTCCTGGTACCCCTTGTCTTGCAGGAAGCGTTTCAGGGCCCGGTTCAGCGCCGCTTCGCCGATCTCGTCGCGCAGGCGATAGAACACCAGGCTGCCCTTGCGGTAGTGGATGTAATCCTGGTTCTCCACGCGCACCAGCGGCAGTTCCTCGATCTTTTCGGCGCCGCGCGAACTGAGGTAGCGATCCAGTTCATAGCGCAGGAAGCGGCGCATCTTGTGCGGACCGTATTCCTTTTCCATCACCATCAGCGCCGAATACTGCGCCAGCGATTCGATCAGCATGCTCGCGCCCTGCACATTGGCGGCCGTGACCTGGTGGCCCCACCACTGGTGCGCCATCTCGTGCGCCGTGACGTAGAAGACGTAGTCGATGTCTTCCTTGTTGCGCAGGTCGGCAATGAAGCCGATCGATTCCGAGAACGGGATGGTGTTGGCGAACGATTGGGCAAAGCGCTGGTAGTTCGGGAACTCCAGGATGCGCACCTGCTTGTGCTGGTAGGGCGTGAACTCGGTGGTGAAGTAGTCGAGCGACTTTTGCGTGCCCGCGATCATCCGGTCCACGTTGTAGGCGTGCTTGGGATCGTGATAGATCTCGATCGGGATGCCCTGCCAGTCGCCCTTCTTCACCTGCCAGTCGGCCGACAAATAGGCGAAGAACGGCATCATCTTCTGGTCCATCTTGTAGTGATAGAAGTTGCGGCCGTTTTCCTTCCACGTCTTTTGCAGGTAGCCCGGCGCCAGGGCGGTCTGGTCGCCGCTGGTCGAGACGGTGGTCTCGAAACTGATCCAGTCGGCTTCGCCCCCGAACAGCGTGTTGGCGCGCGCGGCGGTGTCCTCCAGCTTGGGCATGCGCTCCGGTTCACCCAGGCCGCGCTTGCGGCGCTCGTTGCGGTCCAGTAGTTCAAAATCGCTCTGGTAGCCGACCAGCGGGAAGAACTCGCGGTTGTTGAAGAACGTGCCGTTCAGGTTGAGCGTGTCGCCCTTCCCCGAATTGGAAAAGCCGGGCCGGCGCGCGTCGACCGTGAAGTCGAGCGCGAGGCGCGCGCCCGGCGCCGTCGGCTGCGCGAGCTTGAGGATCCGGAAGCCCGCCACCTTGTCGTCCAGGACGACCGTGTGCGCGGGCAGTCCGGCCAAGGTGGTCACGGTGTCGGGATTGACTTGCAGGCGCAGGGTATCGAGCGGCTGGCTCGTCTTGTTTTCGAAAACGTAGCGGCCCTTGACCATCACGCGGCGCTCGGCCGGATAAATATCCACCGCGGCGCGCACGTCGACGATCTTCGCGTGCGGCAGGTCCTTGTATTTGCGGTAGGTCTTCTCATACAGGGCCTGCTTGTCCATCGCGACGTTCTTCGCCTCGTACCGGCCGAGCGTGACGGTGTTGTGGAAGATCCAGCCGCCCACCAGCGCAAAGGCGATCGTGCAGGCGGCCAGCGCAATACCGGATCCATGCGTCAGGCGGCGCGCCGCTTCGCGCGAGCGCGTGCGCCACTCGACCGACAAACCGCGCACCCAGAACGCCTGGGCCACGATCAGCGCCGCCAGCGCGAACAGCGTCCAGTACAGCGCGAACCAGGCCCAGCCCGTGACGAAGTGGCCGAAGCCGTTCATGTCGGAATACGGCGTCTCGGGCAGCAGCGCAATGTTGTACAGGTTGTGATCGAAGTGCATCACGGACAGGACGATCTGCGACACCATCAGCACGATCATCAGCAGGTAGCCGATAAACTTGTTGTTCGTCACGACCTGCAGCGCCACCGCGATCAGCGCCATCAGGATGAATGGCACGCCCGTCATGAACACGCCCTGCAGATACACGAGCGGCTCGACCGGGGCCCCGCCCTTGAACAGCTGGATGGCGATCGCGGTCAGGATCCCGGCGAACAAAAAGGCCAGGATCACGCCCACCAGCGCCAGGCTTTTCGCCACCAGCGGCGCCCAGTTCGGCATCGGCATTGCATCGCTCACGTCGGCAATGCCGGCCTGGCGCTCCTTGAAAATCAGTTCGCCGGCATAGAAAATCACGATGATGAGCAGCAGGAAGTTGTAGCTGCCTTTGAGCACCTCGATCATCAGGTGGGTGCGCGGATACACCTCGGTGCCGAACATCTCGCCAAGTTGACTCGAGCCGCCCACCATATTGAGTACGCCGAACAGCAGCATGACGAGGAACGGCACGCTCTTGAAGACGGCGACGGCGTCGAAGGCGAAGATGTGCCAGCACTGGGCCCAGCGCGTGCCGCCCGTGAAACGCGGCGCGATGCGCGGCAGCGCGACATGCGCCGGCATGAGCGCGGCCGGCGCCGCCACCTTGGCCTTGCCGAACAGGCGCTTGCCGGTACCGGCGCGCTGCGGCTTGAACAGCGCCAGCGTGAGGCCCAGCAGCGCCAGGCCAACGGCGCTCCACAGCAGGCGGTTGGCCAGCATGTAACCGGTGAAGGCCGGCAGGCCGGCGTTCGATTCGGCAGTCGAGAAGTAGCGCGTGGCGCGGCCGAGGGCGCGGATGCCGAACGGGTCGACCAGCACGGCGATCCACTCGTTGTCGATATTGGACGTGAAGCTGCCGGCGACGATCCACAATACGAAGAACGCCATCACGCCGACATACACCATCATGATCGACCGCGTGGTCGCGGCCAGCAGCATCAGCAAGGCGCCGACGAACAGCAGGTTGGGCGCAACGAGCACGCACAGCGCCCACAGGTAGGCCGCGCCGGGGAACGGCCCCACGCGCTCGGCGTCGATCCACGGCATCAGGGGGCCGAGCATCATGCCCGCCACGATCAGCGCGAAGATCACCATGCAGGCCACCAGGCCCGCCAGGAAGCGCCCGACCAGGTAGTCGTGCTTTTTCATGGGCGTGGCGAACAGCATGTCGGAGATGCCGACTTCGCCGTCGCGCAGCACCGAGCCGGCAATGAAGATGGTGACGACGAACATCGACATCAGGCTGAAGACGCCGAGCAGCTGCGCGACGACGACCGGCGCGTTGCGGTTCACGTTGCCGATGCTGCCGCCGACCTGGATTGCATCGGTGGTGGTC
>Ga0265798_10005297_pt1 | contig 17435 bp, 20 predicted proteins | sample P3T30metagenome_FD_192430 | JGI IMG/M metagenome (GOLD analysis project Ga0265798, IMG submission 192430) | Plant litter microbial communities from East Loma Ridge, Irvine, California - P3 T30 | ecosystem: Environmental > Terrestrial > Plant litter > Unclassified | place: USA: California... | reverse complement strand
TTATTTTATAGAGATCTTTATAATTTTCAAGGTTTTTCAGGCCGCCATCCAGAGCGTCATCAGTAAATATATTTTGCCTGTCCTTAAGGCTGAACAGGTCTTTTGAAGGATAAATGGCTTCCGATTCATCAGTGAACCTGAGATAAACTTCTTCATTTGGCCGGTCCACATAAGCGACTATGCCTATATCACCTTTCCGGCCAGCCGGATCGTTTTCAAGTCCGGGGTGCACCAGCACAAGGGTGCCCAGTAATTCTTTGTCCGTCATGTCATTTGGTTTTAGATTTGGAGTTCCCGGATGTGATCTGCCCGAAGAGCATCACCATATTTTCTATTTCCTGCGTAATCCGGTTAAAGTTCTGCCGCAATTTCTCATCCTTCTGCCCTGCGAAATCGTAGTAAGCAGGAAGGGCTTTGTAGTGTTTCTCCTCCGCTGCTATCTCGCCCATATCAAGGTTGATGCGGCAATTGACCGCGGAGGTCCGGAACTCGCCGGTGAATTTTTCCTGGGCATCAGCTGCAATGACGCCGACCATTTCACCTGCGTTGAGTGATGCGATCTTTCCGGCCGGAATCAGTACTTCCAGTTTCTCATTAAGCGACGTTGAGGTTTTGTTTCGGTCAATAGAAAGCCCTTCGCCTATTTGTCTTGATTTGCCGAACAGGCGTTCCAGCCATTCCAGCGTTTCCTTGTTCCGGACGGAGCCTGAAAGCACATTGCCGACCACGGAGGTGATCGTCGCCGCGGTATCCTTTCCATACTGCTGATTAAACTGCGGTAGCTCCTGGAGCCCCATGAGCACAGCGACCTTGTTGCTCCTCGCGGTTGCGATCAGGTTTTCCACTTTATGCACGAACAGGGTCGGTACCTCATCCACGATCAGGGCGGAAGGCAGATTGCCTTTCGTATTAATGAGTTTAGTCAGCCTGTTGATCACAATTGAATAGCAGGCAGAATTTATATTCTGCGTATTAGGATCGTTAGCGAGTACAAGGATGCCCGGATTCTCTTTTGCGGATATCTTCAGGTCGAAGTCGTCGCCAGAAAAGACCCAATAGGTTTCTTTGGTAGCCAGGCGGCTGATGAATACTTTCAGGGTGCCGATCTGGCCTTCGAGCTGATCAAACGCTTTAGCATGGTAGGCGCTCATAAACGGCGACATCAGCGAGCGCAGTTCCGGTTCAGAGACCAGTGCATTGAAAATTTCTTCGTAACTGCGGTTGAGCATGGCCAGTACATGCGGCAGGCTGGAATACTTACCTTCTGCATATTTGCTCAGGAAATAAATACAGGAGGCTAGAAAATTGATCGCCGACTGGGTGAAAAATTGATCGCTTCCGCCGGCTTTGTCACCCTTTTTCAACGCTTCCACCAATGCTTCTGCAGTTTCTGCGGCGTCGGCAAGGGAACGGATATAATCGCAGCGCCATGGATTGATCCGTCTGCTCTTTTCCGGATCGTTGAGATTCAGCACATGAAACTTAAAGCCTGATAATTTGTCCTCCTGCTTTCCTTTCAGGTAGTGATAGTAAGCAATCTGCCCCAGGTCGGGAAACTTAAAGTCATACAGACAAACTGCGAACTCTTTGGCGATCAGCTGCCGGATGAAAGGATTCACCACTGAAAAGCTTTTCCCGGAACCGGGGGTTCCGATAACGATCGTTCCCCGGAATACGTTGCAGATATTGATCCAGCCGTTCCGCACCTTGCGGTCATAGTAAAACAGCATAGGAATATTGACCGAATATGGCGTCTCCATACGTTTGACCGGCTGCATGAAACTTTCTGCCTCGGTGTTCCATTTGTCCTTACCTAATCCGGATCTGATCATTTTGGAAACATTATCCAGCGAGATGCTGATGAGTATGGCGCCAGTGAGGGAACATCCCAGATAAGCAAGGTCGAACCAGGAAGTGAAAGGGAAAACCGGAGGCGACACCCTCCCCTGAAATATCAGGGAACCAAAAAATAGCACAAGGCCTGCAGCAAGCGGGTAAATGATATGCCTGTGCGGGTCGAGTTCCGTATTTTTTTTTGACAGCGTACCGATGCTCACGAGACAAATCAGTGCAAAGGTGGAAAGTTTGCTGCAGAGCAAACTGCTGTAAATGACGATGTGGCTGATCTTATCGAGCGGTGAAATAAAAAAGCCCCAGAAAGGGGCTTTGCGGTAGATAAAAACGGCGGCCTCTAAAAGTATTGACAAATAGATCCCGCACTGCAGGAAACCATGCAGTTTTTGCTGTTCACGTGTTTCTTCCATAGATATTCAGGTTTTGGGAACGTCAGATAATAAATTAAGCAGGCCACTTCAGGCATAGTGCGTTAAACAGCACCTAATGGCAGCTACCAGTGTGTATGGCCCAAAAAACAGGGTGTCATCAGCTATTGCTGCCAGGGTCATTCTTCCGCTAAATAAATAGCGATAGTTGCTGTAACTTCAAACCGCAGATCAAGGTCATCCTGGTCCAGCCCCCTGAGCAGCGGGCCGCACAATTCCATAATATTGGTTACTTCGTAACGCAGGATTTTCAGACCGGTAAAGCGCAGGTAGGCCGGGAGAAACTCTTTCTCCATAACCAGCCTTACATAATCGTAGGCGATCTGGCTTGTCATAAGAGGTTAGTTGGAGAGCGTATCTGCGTCCAGGATATCCTGATAAGAGATCTTCATGGTAAGAATACGGCCGGAGATCTGTTTCTCGCTTAGCTCAACCAGCAAAACCTTATTGCCCGGGAAGCTCATTTTTCGGAACACAAAAATATTGCGGTAGCTTTTGCCAAATGAAGGCGTATTGAACAGTATTAATTCTGGTTTAAGATCGAAAGACTGCACATTTGATGCCTTGGTTACCTTTTTATCATCTATCCGGAATCTGAGGTCATCGATCTCATACCTGAGGCTGGTCTCATTTTTATAGCTGATGTCCAGGAAAAGATAATCACCGGCCGAATATACATGGTTGAGCTGCCCGTTGACCCCAAAGGCTTTAATCTTTTCCACCCTCCTTCCTGCATGTTGGGCAAAAATGTTCATAGCCATTGTTTTAAGCTGGTTCCGGGAAAAACCGATACCGGAAATATCCAGCGGCAGCATGTTTTCAGGTCCGATATCTATCCGGCTGATACCGTCGCCCGGGCCGGATAATACCCGGTACTGCGCGATGAACTTTTCGCCTGCAATAGTTATTACCGCATCTTTAAACTGCGTGGAATCGTTAATGCGGATTCGAAGAACATTTTTCAGGGGCAGGTCGCCGGTGAGTGCCCTGGTGGATATGTCAACATACTGGATGGGTTCGGGCGAAACGAAATGAACGGTTTGATTCTGCGGCAGGTATACTACCGGCAAATTTCCCTGCGAATAGACTGACGGGGCCATAAAAAGGGCAATATAAAAAAGTAATTTTTTCATTTTTAAATTTTAAAAAGGTTACTGGATCACAGGAACTCCTGCGGTGCGGATTACTAATCTGATTTCTGGCTGTTCTGCAGCACGTCCGGATCGATCAGATAGATAAAAGAGTTATATTTCATCTTTGCCTTATTTTTACGGATGAGGCCGGCAATAGCCGATGAGGTCGACTGGAAGATCTTGTCCACCGAACTCATAATGAACTGGCTTCCGGTGGAATTGCCGTCAATGGTCACGCCCTGAACAGAACTGCTGCCAAGGTCTTTGGTAAACTCACGGAAAGCAGACGACGGAACATACAATCCGGGCATGCCGTCCAGGTCGTAGACTTCCAGTTTCACCGGAAGGATCTTCCCTTCTGTGAGGATCGTACTGACGACTAACGTTACGCGTTGTTCTGAAAATCCGCTGATCCGTGCGAAAAGATAGCTGCCTTTCCGGATGGTATGATCTCCCGCCCTGATATCTTCCAGCAGACGCAGGCGGAGCCTGGATCCCGCGTAGCCCGTGACATCCTCATCGATCGCTGCAGAGATAAAACGGTCATTGGCGTCCGCTTTGACCGTGTTGAATCCCATATCACCGTCATCAGGCTTGGTAACAGTCAGTTTAATGGCAGCACTGTTTATGGCCGCCACCTTTTCAGCGGCGAGTTTCTTTTGCCGCGCGGCTTGCCATTCCGGATCATTCGATTTGCTGACACTGTCCATGTAGGCCATCTGCTGACGAAACATGTCCATCGGATCTTTTTCTTTGGCAGCCACCTGCCTGTTCTCCGGTGGTTTCCTCCGTGGCATATTACCAATCAATGCAGCCAGTTGTCTGTCGTGCGTTTCGGGAGAAATGTTGTATTTGGCTTTCATTGCCCGGTCAATGGAATCAAGGGTGAATTTTTCACGGGTGGAATAGTTGTCTTTGAATTCCGCGTTACTTGACATTTCTTTCGGAATGACATTTACGGCGGAGTATCCATCGGCCTCTTTATAGGTATTCCGGTATGCATCGAGCTTATCGGCAAGTTCTTTTTTACGAACATCCGAGGATACGCTGCCGACTGAACCATTCAGGCCGGCCTGCTGTTGCTGCGTATCCTGCCCGGCCTTGGCGGAACTGCTGCGCCAGACGTAGAAAAAGAGGCAGAGAAAGGGCAATGCCAGTAAAGGAAGTACGTATCTGGGCTGTTTAAAATCAATTTTCATGGTGGTTTTATTTTGGGGTAACGTGAAGTTTTCTAAGGCGGTCAAGCGCGTTCTCCAGGGTCAGGCTGTCCCGGGAGGAGAGCTGCCTGATCGCTGTCAGACTGTCAACCGTGTGTTTAAGCATGAGTGTCTCCCTGAGCCGGCCGGTGGTCGCCATGATCTGGCTAAAGCCCTCGCTGAGCGGTTCAGGGAAATTTTTACGGGTTACAGCAACTGCATTTTCGGGGTTTCTGAAAACCGTAAACGACAGGCCGGCCGAAACCAGCATCAGCAGGATCATCAATCCATAGATGAAATTTGGATAGCCTTTAAGGAAATTTGATAAAAGCTCTTTGAAACCGTCGAGCCGGGGGCTGAATTCTTTTCTCAGTTCGCTGTACAGGGTGTCCCTCGGATCCCTGTTAGAATGTATTTTTCTCCACATTGTCGAGGTCTTTATTTTCTAATGTTTTCCAGCCGGTGATGAGGACGCCATGCGGGTTATTGTTGCTGCGGGGGATATCCTTCAGATAGCCTTCAGTAATGAGGGACCGGACCACGGTTGAACTGCGGCGGTCTATTTTCAACTTGCCGTAATACCTAAAGTAATGCCTGGGCGGGTCAAGCGCAATGGAGTCCGTTTCCAGGGTCAAAACGGAACTTGAAGAAAGGATGGAATTAAAAAAGCCTTTCTCTTTTAAATCATTATACTGCTGCATCCCGCTTTCATCGATGAGATACATCGCCTTTTTCATCTGGTATTCCATATACTTGTCGTCAGGCGTAAGGGAAAAGAACAGCGAGTGAAACAAGTTAACATGCGCCCTGTATTCTGCCGGGCGGTTCATTTGCATATCCGTCTGACGGGCGAGTACCGGCACGTTGTTATCCAGCAGGTAAATGCTCTTTTGTGCATTGGTGACCATTTTGTAGGAATAAAACGAATTCATGGCGACAATCAGCAAAGACACAATCAGGCTGCCGGCCGAAATAAACATCGCCAGGCGGATCTTTGATTCAATATTTTTTATGATCATAGGTTAAAGCATTAATGGGCCACCACTTAAGCGGCTGTGAGAATTTGATAAAAAGTATCAGATCAGAAAAAGCTACCTGAGGCCTTCCTGGCAACTGCAGCGACCGTTCCGGCACTTCGGCCGAAAGATGATGTTGCAGAACTGATTCCGGATGTGGAAATGATCCAGGTGGAGATACTGGGTACGGTAAACATGCAGATCGCACCGATCATAAACACAATGATCACCGTCCCAAAGGACAGGATGCCGTTCCCGGCAAACCAGGCCATCTTTTCGAGGTTCGCGCTCAGGCCGTCCATGCCTACCAGTTCCTGGTATTTACTGATCTCGGAGGTGAGCGCATACTCCTGCATCAGTCCTGTCAGGTACATGATCAGGTAGGCGATCCCGGAATACAGGTTAACGGAAACGAACCGTGCGATCCAGGTGCTGAAGCTATCCCGAAAAGCCGGAAGGATACTCACGGAAACCGCGAACGGGCCAAGGATGATCAGGATCGTCGAATAGATGATCTGCAGCATGAATATGATATATACCGCCAGGCGGAGGATCCAGATCCCGAGCAGTTCAAGCAGCTGCGTCATAAGCAGCTGCATTCCGATGGTCAGCCTGTTCTTCAACTCTATAAGAGGCGATACGACAGTGCTTATCCCTTGTTTTACCGTACTCGTCACAGAATCCCATGCTTGTCCGTACCAGGTATCACTTTCCTTTTCCGCCACTTCTGTTTGTGCCTGAAATGTGTAAAGTGAATTAGCCATGGCGAGCATCAGGTCAGCCCTGTTCAGCCGGAGATCATTTACAATGGTCTGCTCGCTCTGAAACATCTGTTCTGTCTGACTGGCGACCAGGTCTGTCGGAAATGCGATCACCTTAACAAAGGTTCCCCACCAGAGAATGATCATGGCCAGCCCGAATGGACGCAGCAGCGGCATAATCTCCATTTTCTTATCACCGACCATCATTTCATATGATTTTATGGCAAAAAAGATAATCATGAATATGGCGGCGAGCGCTTTAGCGTCGGTAATGAACAGATCGAAATGCGTCCAGACGGACTCTTTCAGTCCCTTAAGAAAGACCATGACGCCCGTTTCGTAAACACCATCCCCCTGCAGGTATTCCAGTGTTTTACTCTTGCCTGCATGGCCCGCGGTCTGCGCAAAAGCTGCCGTCGCCCCGGGCGACAGCAGCATTAATAAAAAGAGCTTCTTTTTCATTTCACATGTAATAAGACTTTACGGGCAATCTCCAGATCCGACCCTGGAGTCCACTGCGGAGCCGCAAATTGCCCGGCCTGAAGGCGTTGCCGCTGATCTGCCAGGTCCAGTGTCGCCGCTGCGGAGGAAGTGCGGACAGCCCAGACAGCTGATAATTTCCGATATTCAAGGAGAAGCCGGTGGTACGCCATTATCCGGGAGCCGCGGTCCATGTCCGCGGAATGTGCGCCGTTGATCCGCTCTTTTAGTCTGGCAAGTTCGTTGCTGTACCAATCGAACAGCCCTTCGGAAATAAGCCTGGTACTGACCCGCGGAGAAATTCCGCTGAGCATGGAAGCTTTTGACGAGTTCAGTACAGGCCTGAATTCGTTACTGTAATACAGCATCCAGAGCGGGTCTGCACCGGTAACCAGGCCGGACTGATTCGCCATTTCAGCAAGCGCGGTATTCCGAACGGTATCAGATTGTAATTTGTACTTGTCATCTGTAACTTTCATTGAAGCAACCATCGCCAGCCGCTGGGTCTGCGGCCCGTTAGCGCTCAACGGCCGGAGATCTGTCTTGTGGTAATTAGGATAGAACCACCCCCAGGTAAGCCAGTACCAGGGGTTCAGTCCAAGAAAGCCCGAAGTGGGCGTGAATTTTTTCTGGTCCCATTGTTTGAACACCATCCGCTCTTCTTGGTAACGCATACTTTTATCCGCAACTACGGACTGCGCATGGCTGCACACATTCACCAGCAGCAGCGCTGTGATTATCATTATTGTTTTTTTCATAAGATTTCGATTTGTCAGGTCATCTGGTGACCATTATGGTTATTTCCGGAGATACCGGGCATTCTGAATAATTTGGGAGATGATTACCCGGTCGTTACTGACATATGCAGCAAAAGGATTGACCGTAGCCAGGATACCACGCTGCTTTGCCCAAAACATCGCTTTCCAAGTGCCGTAGGCGAGTCCGTCAAGGATCTGAAGCTGCTGTGTGATTTTACGGAGCAGCTGATCCCGGGAGTTGTAATCAGCCAGGATGTTATTTCCGCTTTTGAGCACAAAGCCGGACACATCGGTCACCAGCGCAAGCGATCTGGTTTTCATTTCCGCGGCCAGGCTGTTGGCGACGGTCAGCAGGTAAGGTTCGCTTTTAGCCAGGGCAAGTGCCTGATTGATATAACCGGTCATATCGGCAATGATCAGCGACATATTCCTTACTTCGAGGCCGTCCTTTAATGCGGAATTCACATTGGACAGTGCTTCATAGATCATTGTTTGCGCCAGGACTACAGAAGCCGTATTTGTATTGAGATCATCGATATTGGCGCTGATCTTCGACAGGTACTGCTGGTGAGCCGATTCCGCGGCGGCTCTTACTGAAGTATTTTCGGCCACCACGGCGACATGCTGCGGATCGATCACATACTGCTGTGCTGAAACACAGGTGGCAAACAGTGACAGGGTGAGTGCGGACAGCAGCTTTTTCATTGCTTTAAGTATTTGGCGTTCTGTAGAATTTCGCCTGCGATAGCCTTGTCTGCATCAATGAAGTTCTGAAAGGGATTTGCAGCGCGGATCAGGTCTTTCATTGTCGCGTAATTCATCAGCTGCAGCATATTTCCGGAGAGTTCCTGCACGACGCTCAACTCCGAAAGAACGTAATCAAACAGGATCTTCCGGTCGGATGGCTTCAGCTGGTTCACGTCACCGTAAGAGAGCACGAGCCCGGTCACATACCTGATCAGGCTTTGGGCTTTATCGGCGAACTGCAGTTCGGACTGGTAGCCGATGCCGATCAATGCCGGATTTCTTTCCGCAAGCCTGATAATCTCTGACTGATTGCTGATGATGCGGCTTACCATGGGCGAGGCGTAAGCGCCGATCTGAGCGGCACTGATGGCGGTGCCAAGGGTATTATAACGCTGCTGCATCGTCCGGTAAGTTGCTTTTAGTTTAGCAAGCAGGGTCAGATTGGCCTGTTCATTTGCCAGGGCGAGCGCCTGCTGGTTCCGTGCTTTTACCTGTAATTTGTTTTCCGATAGAGATGCGTCAACGAGCTGGTGGATGCCGGGAATGTCAAGGATATTCTGCTGTGCCTGAACGCCTGAGCCGATGCAGCACAGCCACGTTAGAAGAAAGATATTTTTCATGGTTTAAGATATCTGGCATTTGTTAAAACATCATTTGCGATCCGCACATCTTCATTCTGCCATTCGGCCCAGGGGTTCAGTGACCTGAATACCCCGTTCATCCTGGCCCAGTACATCGCCCGGTTCATGCCATACGCGATGCCTCTGAGGATCCGCATCTCACCAGCGATATGATTGAGCAGCTTGCCCCTCTCGCCCGAATCCATCAGGTTTGAATTGCCGCCTTTAAGCACGAATGAGCTGACATCTGCAGCAAGTGTCACGGCGCGGGTCTGAAAGTCCCTGGCGCCCTGTTCTGCAAAAAGCAGGAGCACCGGGTTTGATCGTGCGATTCTTACCGAACTTTCAACATCGGTGATGATGTCGCTTCCGCATTCCGCGATTTCCTTAATGGTATTAAGGTTATTGAGGACGGATGCTACCTGGCTCAGGCCGTTGTAGATTCTGCTTTGCAGGCTGTTGATGACGGTGAGCTGGCCGCTGACCGCCAGCTGGCCCTTCTGGATCAGGTCAAGCTTATTGTTGGTAGCGTTGAGCTGGCTGTTCATCATTCCGGTGTTGACAGCGATTGCAGCTGATGTCGCGGGATCCACGACGATTTCCTGTGCAAAGGTCTGTTTCGCGCAAAAAACGAGCAGCAGTAGGATAAACTTCTTCATAGGCTTGACTTTTCGTTAACGTGACTAATGAATTTAGAAAGTGATAAGCCGCTAGCCTCAAAATCAGCTACAAAGGCATCGAGGCCTTGCTGGTAGGAACCGGTGCGGCTGGTATAAGATTCCACTGCGGATTTTTCCGGCTTTTCAGTGGTATAAGCTAAATATTGCGGAAGTGAAACTTCGACGCCGTAAACTTCGCCGACAGCTCCGCGCCTGATATACACTTCCTTGAAACGCCCTCTGCCTTCGGTATTCTCCAGTTGATTGATGGTAAAGATCTTCCGGCGTTCCGTTTCATTGATGGACAGCAGGGCGGCAATGTCATTATAGTTATCTTTGAATTTGGTCTGGTCAAGCAGACAGATGGTATCCGAGTTATTAATGATACTGTCCTTGACGACCGCATTTCCGATAATGTCACCCAGTTCCTGGGTGACAACAATTGCCTCGCCCCAGAATTTTCTTACTGTTTTATACAGATAGAGCAGGTAACCAGCCATCAGCGGACTGGCAATTGCTTTCCAGGCCTCTTCTACGACAAGCGCCTTCCGGCGGTCGGAGCGGTAGCGCATTTTCTGGATAAACACATCCATAATGATAAGTGTGACGATGGGAAAAAGGATTTTGTGCTCTTTGATGGAGTCGATCTCGAAGACAATGAACCTTTCCGTGAACAATGATCTGTCAGCTTCCTTATTGAGGATGGGTGCGAATTCACCGCCTTTATAAAACTTTTTCAGCACATACCGGAACTCATCAAAATCGAACAGGATCTTCTCCTCCTTTTTTATTTCCGGAATTTTGACCAATGCGAATTCATAGAAAGTATCAAATCTCAGATCGCCTTTTTCTGCAAAAAACTTACTGAAATAGGCTGACACCACATTGGCCACTACATCCCTTTCAACCGGGCTGAACGTTCCTTCCGCCCCTTTCCAGGCTACGCCAATGAGCGTACACAGGAAATCTTTCTTTTCAATGTTGTATTCCTCTTCAGTGATCCGAAAAGGATTCATCGTGATCGGAGACTTATCAGAATAGGTGATGTATTTGCCATTATAGTAAGCGCACAGCCCGGAATAGGAATGGCCCGTATCTACGATCACCATATCCATATTGTAAAGCATGTATTGCTCGATCAGTGAATTCATAAAAAAAGACTTCCCGGAACCGCTGGGGCCGAGGCAAAACCGGTTTCTGTTATTGATCCTTCCGGAGCGCATGGGCAGATCGGACGGGTCAATGCCGACTGGAATTCCCTGCCTGTCGGTAAAACGGATGAGAAAATCTGACGGCTCATCCTTTGGCAGCGATTCTTTAAAGAAAAAGCAGGCGGCGGCGTCACAGGTCGTGAGGAACCAGTCATATATTTTGAGTTCCACCGCGTTTCCGGGCAAGACGCTCCGGAACAGTTCCAGCTGATTGTAGGCATTTCTGCTTGGGATTATCCCCAGTTGAAACAGGGAGCTTTCAATATAATTGGCTGCTTTCTGAATGGTGCTTTCCGGTGCGGCGACAAGAACATTAAAATGGCAGTTGACCAGCATCTGATTTTCCCGGGCGACATCATTAAGCAGCTGATCAATATCCTCCACGCAAAGCTGGTTGGCCGGGTCAGGAATTCCGGAATGGCGCTTCTTTTTTTGTTCCAGTTTCCTCAGGGTAAATGACTGGCCCGGAATTTCGATCACCTGATTAAAGATGATGACATCGCAGCCGGGTACGCGGAACAGGAATGACAAGAAATCAACAGGAAATCCTCTGGTACTTTCCTTTTCATTCAGCTCTATATGCGTGCTGACCTCCGGAGGAAGATCAATGCTGTCAATATTTACCAGGCTGATGCTTCTGACTGCCTTATCGCCGATCATAATGCCGGTCTCTGAAGGTGCAAGATTATTCAGCGCAAGGTGTTTGCTTCGAAAATCCATGCTGAGGATCTGCATGACCAGCCGGTTGATCCCTTTCTCCCTGAGCACCACGGGGTGTGGAAGGATGTCAAGCACTTTGGATACAGCCTGCCGAAAATCACGCAGCATTCTGGCGTCGTACACATAAAACGCGCCTTTTTTGACCTGTCTGGTAATGGTCAGGTAAGTATCAACCTGCAGACACTCTCGGCCTTCAAAATGTTCATTGTATTTCTGCTGAAGGTATTCGTCTGCAGGTTTACCTTTCCATGCGGAACGGCTGATGATATCCTGTTTCTGGAGGATATATCCGTCCCCCAGCACCTTCACTACATTGAGGAGCAGGTTATGGAATTCTTCGTAGCCACCCGGGTAGGCAGAGTAGCGGATTACCGGATTGATCATGCTGATGACGACGGAGCATTCGCCGCCCATACCAATGAGCAGATCAAATTCGCCGCTTTTGTCGACTCCGGCGAAAGGGATGTTAAACAGAGATTTTACGGCCATAGTGATTGATGATTAAAATGTGATTGACGCGGCTTTTTGCGTGCAGTCCGCCTTTCTGTTTTCCTGCCGTGAAAAGCAGACCGCCGACGATGCAGCCGATCATGACGGAGGCACCAAGCCACATGTTGATGAGGGACATGGTAAGCGCACCCGAAACGAGTCCGGCAAGCAGAAATCCGAGTCCCCAGTAAATGAATTTCCCTTTGAATCCCTTGAAAATAAGGGGCTTCTGCAGCCCCTTATAAACAGCGTATTTCCGGGCCATTCTACAAGCCGAAAAAGGCTTTGATCACCAATGCGGAAACTACGAGGAAAACGCAGGAACCGCCCCAGCCCATCAGCTCTTTGTTGATGTCCTGATCGCCGGAATTCCACTTGGAATACACACGGATGGCACCTACAATGCCGACAATGCCACCGATGACGAGCGTAATGTTGGTAACGGGCGCCACGTAGGTTTTCAGCGTTGATGTTGCAGTGTTCAGGCCGTTAACACCGCTCTGGGCCATGGCAGAAACAGACAGGGCCAGCAGGATAGCTGATGCCCACATTTTTTTTGTTTTTTTAAACATTTAATCAGGAATGATAGTAACAGGCGGAGATCTTTTAGCGGCAGCCTGGAAGCGGCCGTGGGTATGTTTACAGGCGTTCAGATCACGAACAACGCCTTAAATGGTACGCCCGAAAGATTGGCACAGCCGCGGACAATGCGGAAATGCTGTGTAATAATGAGTTTCAAGACAGAGATCTTTTATCACCGCCGGGTGGCAGTATATAAAACTACAGACGTTCAGATCCCGAACAACGCCCTGAGAAATGCTCCTGCGAGCACCATAAAAAAAGCGGCAAAGAACCATGCAGCCACATCGGAATCAATTCGTTCTTTACCCATCTGACAGTTATGGTAGATTTTGACCGCACCATTAAGTCCAAAGAGGGTCGCCAGTACCAGCGAGCAGTCAAACGCCGAAAAAAAGTCAGAAGACAGGTCCTTCCGGACTTGCTGCATTTCAGCTATTCCGGGCTGGGCGGAGGCGGCTGCCGTCAGCAGACAGCAGCATAGAAAAGCTACTTTTTTCATGGCTAAAAGCTTACCGGACGGGTGAATTCAATGGCTTCTTCCCGGGCGAGGTTAAACAGTTGTTTCAGGCTGACACCGCCTGAGGAAAGCACCGATGCGTCATAGATTTCCGGAGCTTTATCCGGAAGCTCTTTCAGGGGTTCGACATGTTCCTCGAACGAGAGTTCGTGTGACTGGAGGACGCCGGTTTTTTTCCCGCTTCTCAGGAAATCCCAGCAGATCAGTCCGCCATAATACATCAGGTAAATACCGCTCATCCAGAGCGCAAATTTGATCCAGGTCATAAGTCTGTGTTTTGAATAAATTGTTTGATAATTGTTTTAAGCTCCGGGTGAGTCTCAAAAAGGTGCTTCACCGAAAAGGCCACAAGGCGTGTAACATCCACGCCTGCGGCCATTTTAAACTGGTTCATGATCTTTACTGTTTTTTCATCGAACCGGACATGAACCATGCTTTTGTTAGCGCTGTTGTCATAGGCGGTTATTGCCAGAAGGATCTCCGGCACCGCCGCTTTGGCTTTTGGCTTGCTTTCCGTTTTTTTGACTGCCTGATCCTCCTTTTTTTCGTGGGGACTGACCAGTTGCTGCCTAATCTGGTCAGCCAGTGACTTCATGTTTTCCATGCAGATAATTGTTATAGAGTTGTTCAAAAACGGGGATAACGACGGGGTAAAGAATGGCTGGCGTCTGAAAAGTGCTGACCCGCTGAAAATCCACCCGGTCGGGTAATACAGGGGTAATGTTTCCAAACCTGGAGAGCTGTTGATTTACCTCCGTCATAATCTCATAACGCGCGTTCGCTTTTACCCGGTTAGGTACAAATGCTATGGTTATTTTGGGATTGATCTTCCGCAGCACAACCGTAAAAAGCACGGTGGATTCAAATGTAAATTCATCGTACGCAAACGGGCAGATCACAAGGTCAGCCGAAAGAAACACCGGCAGCAGGCCATCATCATCCAGTTTTCCGGGCAGGTCGATCAGGATGATGTCCTTTTCATTTTTACAAAGGAGGCTTTTAAGAACCGGGTAGCTTTCGAGATTGGCGGGCACAACCTGATAAGGTTCCGCGTTTTCAAGGACCTTGGCCTTGTCAAACTTTTGAACAATGGATTGCTGATAATCCATATCGATCACGGTGACGGCGCATTGTTTTGCCTGCGTCAGAAAATTGGCGAGTAAAAGTGTGAGCGTACTTTTTCCGGCTCCCCCCTTTTGGTTTCCTATTATTATAATCATAAAAAATGGTTTTAGTGTTACCTGGTATTGGTGCGGGCCTTGCGCTGACGTCTTCGCCTGGAGCCATGGATCTGCTGGTCATCCACGTCATCTGATATCTGAATAGACTGGATGATGAGCGGCGGCAGATATTCCTGCGCATCGCCGGCCGCCTGTTGATTTACGTTCTGCGGGATAGCGGCAGTATCACTGAGCAGCTGTTTCAGGGGCAGTATTTCGCTGCCCTTAAATACGTTTTTACCGGCATGATCGATCACCGTATAACCGTATGGTTTTTGATCGCCGGCGGCATGGAATACCAATTCGACAAAGTACTGATCGCGGAGTTTAGCGGTAAAAGCCGGGTCGGCTTTGATCTGCAAAAACAATGCTTTTAATTCCGCTGCCCTCTCTGGTTCGAACCGGGAAGCCGCGATCCGCTCCATTATATCTTTTTCAGCCGGGTCTTTACCTGGATATCCCGCTTTCTCCAGCAGTGTCAGATACTGCGCCCTGGTGGAAATAGTATATTTATCCGCGTAATCATAACCAAGAACTTTACGCAGCGAACTGCCCGCCCGGAGCCGTTCAAATCCACTGCTTATCTTCGCTCCGTTTTTATCAACCCTTGTAGAAACAATGTGTACATGATTATTTTCGGTGTCCCTGTGATAAACGACCAGATAGGGCTGTTTACCATACCCCATCTCCACCAGCCATTTTTCAGCGATACCGGTTAGTGCATCTTTATCATACGACTTTCCTTTGGCGGAAATCACAGCATGAAACTGCGGTTTTACAATCCGCTTGTTTTGTCCTGAAATCATTTTCAGATAATTGATATAATCTGACGGACGCAGGTCGCTAAGGGCCTGCAGGGAACCGAAATTAGCTGTTTTCATCAGTTCCCCCAGGTTACGGTCAATCTTACCGGTGTTATAGCTCACAGCGCTGAAAGAAGCGGTCGAGGATAATATTTTTACAATCATAAGATCATTTAAAACTTAACCGAAATCATGCGTATCAGACAGAAATTTAATCGTCAACCAGCGGCGCTCGTATCATCAGTTAAGATCAGATGATAAGATATGGCTTCATGCTATAGTAACAGGATATCTGTTGAAAAAGACAGCTTTATAACCTTGTCTCCTTATAACAATAGCTCCCCGGATCAGAAGAGCCAGATAACTGCATAACGGGCTACCAACGGTACAATGTAACTGAAGAACATTGTACGCCGCTACCTCTGTAACGCTATAACAAAATACCGGCAGAGCGGCACAGCAGTATCGCTGTATAATGTAATGCCGAGAGAACCATGTTCCTATATATCCCTGGAACGGTATCTCAGCAAAACGATCTAACAACAGTGCTGTATACCAGCATAACCGTGTAACTTGAGAACAATGGAAGGACATTTCACTGTAACTATGTATCGTAGTAACGCTGTGGCAGCGTAGCAATGTTCCGGAGTATCCGGAACATAAATGGCAAACCCTCCGGCGAACGTGAAGGCAAATAATCAGCGGTTCATTTTACGAATAATCTGCCGGAGTGAACTTTGAAGTTCATGCTGGATTCCAATGTATTCTTCCAGCAGTGTATTGAATTTAGCCGTAAATTCGGGGGTCAGTTTACCTGCGGCATTCAACACGTTGGCGTGACGGGCAAGCTGGTTAATGTTATTCCCAGCCCTGCCAAGTTCAGCACCAACATTGTCGAGCTCACGGATCAGCGATTTGGAATTGATCACGATCAGTTCCGCTTCAAAAAGCACCCGCTTTCTGATGATTTCGGAACGGTTCATGCCAAGTTCCTTTTCAAGTGCGCAGAGTTGCCTGTCCTCTTCTCCGGTAAACCTCACGACAACGTGTTCCGTCCTTCCTCCGGTTTCCAACCGCGGCCTTCCGCCTTTATTTTTAGAAGCTTCCATAAAAAAAATGAGTTGCGAATTTTGCCCCTGGCCCCAGAGGGCAAGATCCTTTTTGTGTAACAAAAAGACATCTTGCCTTTACAGAATCAAAGTTGATTTGGGATCTGTTTTGATGTTTTTTAAAGGGTAGCGGCAATACACTTTAATACTTAATACATGATTTCAAATTCCGTAACCTCGTTTGTTCTTTTCAAATGGGTCAGCAGGCAGAACATGATGGAGCGTCGAAACAAGCTTATCATTATAATCATTGAACCCTTCGAAAGCAGATGATCTGTCCGATGCATAAGGAAGGGCTTTAATGAAGTCACGGGATGCCTGAAAACCGGAGGTATCCCGGTCAAAAAATATATCAACTTCAGAAAATTGTTTGGCACGTTCAATACCCTGGCTTAGCAGGGACAGGGTATTCAGGACGATGATGCTGTGATCAGCATTCCGATGATCCGCAAGCCAGCTTAAATAATTAAGATACCCCTCAAAAAGTATTACATGCTTTGGATTGCCGGAGACAAAAGTAATTGCTTTACTTCCCAGGCAGCCTTTGAAATACTTATTTCTGACTTCCCAGCTGCCAGCTTCATTCTGCCACCCTGCCGCGAAGTATGGCTTTTTGATGCCCCGGTCGTCTTCTATCGTATAATACACTTCCCGGAGCTTTCCCGATGCAACATTAAAAACTCCTCTTTCCCGTAGATAATTACTGATTGCAGGGTGCGTTCCGATCGCTTTGGTTTGCTGGACACTGTAATTGCGGACTTTCACGGGCAGGCGGGGACGGTGATCGCGCTTAACGGAATCAGGCTGAATACTACAGGCCGTCTGGATTTTTTCAACAACTTCATTAAAGTTTAGCTCAGGCCAGTAAGCCAGGCCAAAATCAATAATGTTCCCTCCTTTTCCACTGCCGTGATCATACCAGGCGCCGATCCGGTCATCTACACTAAATGAAGGCGTATGGTCCCCGTCCCTGAGCATACTGCGGTACATGTATTCTTTGCCATACTTTTTTACCGGATCAAAACCAAGTCTGCCGAGCAGATCAAAAATGGAAGCCTGTTCCTTCAGGTCCCTGGCGTTTAATAGTTTTTCCATATACTGAATTTGTTTGATAAACTTTTGACGTTTCAGA
>Ga0265798_10005296_pt1 | contig 17435 bp, 12 predicted proteins | sample P3T30metagenome_FD_192430 | JGI IMG/M metagenome (GOLD analysis project Ga0265798, IMG submission 192430) | Plant litter microbial communities from East Loma Ridge, Irvine, California - P3 T30 | ecosystem: Environmental > Terrestrial > Plant litter > Unclassified | place: USA: California... | reverse complement strand
CCAGAACGTCGACGCCTTCGGCGAGGGCCTCGACATCGACCGCGACCAGGTGCAGCTCTACCTGGCCGTCCGCGAGCTCGCCCACGCCCGCCTCTTCCGGCACGCCCGGTGGCTGCGGCTGCACCTGATCTCGTCGATCCGCGAGTTCGCCCAGGGCATCACCATCGACACCTCCCGCCTCGAAGAGCTCACGGTCGGCTTCGACCCCGCGAACCCCGAACAGCTCCAGGAGGCGCTGGCCAGCGGTGCGCTGATCCCCCCGAAGTCCGACGAGCAGCTCGCCGCCCTGGCCCGGCTCGAGACGACGCTGGCCCTCATCGAGGGCTGGGTCGACGTCGTCACCGCCCAGGCCACCGCGCGCCTCCCCCGGTCCGGCGCCGTGGCCGAGACCGTCCGTCGGCGACGCGCCGCCGGCGGGCCGGCCGAGTCGGCCTTCTCGACGCTCGTCGGGCTCGAGCTCCGACCCCGTCGGCTGCGCGAGGCCGCCGCGATGTGGTCGGCCGTGACCGACGCCGTCGGCGCCGAGGGCCGCGACGGTCTCTGGGCCCACCCCGACATCGTGCCGACGAGCGCCGACATCGACGACCCGCAGGCGCTGGTCGCCCGTCTCACGGCGACCGAGCCCGCCTTCGACGACGTCGACCAGGCCATCGAGGCGCTGCTGGCCGACGAGGGCGCCGACCGACCCCGCGAGGGCCTCGACGGCAGCGCGGACGAGGGCGACGCCCCGGGCGGCGACGCGCCGACCGACGGCGGACCGTCGCCCGACGCGCCCTCCTCCCCCGGGCGCTGAGCCCGACGCGGGCGCCGACCTTGTGGACAACCCGTCCCGGGGCCGGCGCGTGCGGCACCCTCGAGGGATGCCCTCCCCCGTCCCGCTCCGGCTCCCCGCCCGCGCCCCGGTCGTCTGGCGCGACCCCACGACCGTGCAGGTCGGCGTCGAGTCGCCGTCGCTCGTCCTGACCGACGTCAGCCGGCTCGACGAGGCCGTGCTCGGCGCCGTCGCGGCCGGCCGGGCCGACGGCGGCTGGCGCGCCGTCGCCGCCCAGCTCGGCCGCGACCCCGACGAGGTCGCCGCGAGCGTGGAGCGGCTCGCTCCGGCACTCGTCCCGCCTGTCGGCCCCCGGATCGGTCCGCCCGCCGTCGTCCGCCTCGCGGGCGACGGGCCCCTCGCCGACGAGATCGGGCACCTGCTCGAGTCGGAGGGGCTCGGAGTCGTGCTGGTCGACGGGCGCTCGTGCTCGGGCCCGGCGGACGACGCCCGCAGCGCCTCCTCGTTCTCGTCCCTGCCCGGCGTCGGGCTCGTCGTCGGGGGGCTCGCCCACGACCCGGCGGCGTCGACGGAGTGGCTGCGTCACGACGTCGTGCACCTGCTCGTCCGCGTCGGCGACCGGTCCGTGCGCCTCGGGCCGACCGTGGTGCCCGGCGTCACCGCCTGCTCGCGGTGCCTGCACCTCACCGCGGGCGCCGTCGACCCCGCCTGGCCCGCGATCGCCGCGCAGCTCGTGACGGCGCCCACGCCGCCCACGAGCCTCCTCGTCCGTCGCGAGGTCGCGACCCGCGCGACCCGGCGCCTGCTCGACGTCGTGGGCTGGGCCGCGGCGGGCGGTCCGAGCCCCGCCGACGTCGCCCGGTGCGCCGAGGTGGTCCGTGTGGACCACGACACCGGCGAGGTCACGACGTCGCGGGCACGGCCCCGTCCCGACTGCGGATGCGCAGCTCCTCCAGGAAGCGGCTCGGACGACGCTCCCCGCCGCGGCCCTGCCCGGCGGCCCCCCACGAGAGCCGCAGCCGCTCGCGCGCGCGGGTGATGCCGACGTAGAGCAGCCGGCGCTCCTCGTCGATCGCCTCGAGGCCCTTCGCGTAGCTGATCGGCACGAGGCCCTCGCTGAGGCCGACGAGGTAGACGCTCCGCCACTCGAGGCCCTTGGCCGAGTGCAGGGTCGCGAGGGTCACGGCCGACATGGTCGGCTCGTGCTGGCCCTGCTGCCGCGCGAAGAGCTCGTCGACGAACTGGCGCAGGGTCGTGCCCTCCGGCGACGCCTCGGCCAGGCCCATGAGGGCGTTGAGCGACTCCCACCGGTCGCGCACGGCGCCGCGTTGCTCGGGGGCCTCCTGGGTCCAGCCCAGCGAGCGCAGCACGTCGCTCACCGTCTTGAAGAGGGGCTCGCCGACGATGCTGACGGCGGCGCCCTTGAGCATCATCAGCGCCTCCTTGACCTCCCGCAGCTCGAAGAACCGCGTCGCGCCGTGGATGCGCGTCGTGACGCCGACGTCGGCCAGGGCGCGCTCGAGCGCGGCGGCCTGCACGTTGACGCGGTACAGCACCGCGATCTCCTCCGGGGCGACGCCCGACCGGATCTCGTCGGCGATCGTCTGGGCCACGCCCCGCGCCTCCGCCATGTCGGTGGGGTACTGGGTGACCGGAGGCACGGGCCCGGTCGTCTCGACGGCCGGGTGCAGGTGCAGGGCTCCCGGGCGACCGCGCATGAGCTGGTTGGCGGTGTCGACGATCTGCCGCGACGAGCGGTAGTTCTGCTCGAGGCGCACGACCGTCGCGTCGTCGTAGCGGGACCCGAAGCCCAGCAGGTAGTCGGCGGAGGCGCCCGCGAACGAGTAGATCGTCTGGCTCGCGTCGCCGACGACGCAGAGGTCGTTGCGGTCGCCGAGCCAGAGCTCGAGCAGGTGCTGCTGCAGCGGCGAGACGTCCTGGTACTCGTCGACGACGAAGAAGCGGTACTGCTCGCGGACCTGCTGGGCGACGCGCGGCTCGAGCTCGAGCATGCCGACCGTGGCGAGGAGGACGTCCTCGAAGTCGAGCTGCCGGCGCTCGTCCTTGATGTCCTCGTAGGCGGCGTGCAGGTCGAGCGCGGCCTCGACCGACACCGACTCGGGCAGGCTGCGCGACGGGGCCTTCAGCGCGTACTCCTCCATCGTGAGCCGCGAGACCTTCCGCCACTCGATCTCGCCGGCCATGTCGCGGAGCGACGCCGTGTCGAGCCGCAGGCGGAGGCGCTCGGCGGCGTGGGCGAGGAGCTTGCCCTTGCCGTCGAGGAGGCGCGGCATCTGACCGCCCATCGTCTGCGGCCAGAAGAACGACAGCTGCGAGAGCGCGGAGGCGTGGAAGGTGCGCGCCGAGACGCCCCCGGCGCCGAGGTGCCGGAGCCGCCCCCGCAGCTCGGCGGCGGCCCGTGACGTGAAGGTCAGCGCCATGACGCGGTTGGGGGCGTACACCCCGGTCGCGACGCCGTAGGCGATGCGGTGCGTGATGGCGCGGGTCTTGCCCGTGCCGGCCCCCGCGAGGAGGCAGACCGGCCCGAGCAGGCGACGCGCGGCCTCGCGCTGCTGCTCGTCGAGCCCCGCGATCAGCTCGGCGGCCTCCGTCACTGGTCGATCTCGGCGCCGAACCAGTCCTCGATGATGGCGCGCGCGATGGACGTGCGGCCGGGCAGCAGCACGTCGCCGAGGCTCGCGGCGAGCTCGTCGCGGCTGAACCAGCGCAGCTCGACGATCTCGGCGCCGTCGGGCTCGAGGACTCCCGGATCGACGGCGTCGACCGTGGCGGTGAAGCCGAGCATGAGGCTGGCCGGGAACGGCCACGGCTGCGAGCCGACGTAGCGGGGGTCGACGACGCGCACGCCCGACTCCTCGAAGATCTCGCGCTGGACGGCCTGCTCGAGCGACTCGCCCGGCTCGACGAAGCCGGCGAGGAGCGACCACCGGTTCGACTCCCAGAGGGCGTTCGAGCCGAGCAGCAGCCGGTCGTCGGCGTCGGTGACCCCGACGATGATCGCCGGGTCGGTGCGGGGGAAGACCTCGTGGCCGTCCTCCGGGTCGCTGCGCACCCAGCCGGCCTTGCCGCTGACGAGCGCCCGACCGGTGCGCGGCGAGAAGCGGTGCGAGTCGTGCCAGTTCGCGACCGCGATCGCCTCGACGGCGAGGCCGACGTCGCGGGCGCTGAGGTCGCTGCCGAACATGCGGAGGCTGCCCCACGCCTCCTCGTCGGGTTCGAGGCCCTTCGCCTGCTCGTCGTCGAGCAGCGCGGCGACGATCGGCGTGCCGACCGGCTCGGCGGCGTCGGGCGCCTGCGACCGGCCCAGGTAGACGTGTCCGCGGGCGGCCGGGACGGCGGCCGGCTCGAGGAGCGCGAGGCGCTCGGACGACGCCATCAGCGTGCGGCCGTGCCAGACCGGCAGCACCCGGGTGTCGGCCGAGGCCAGCAGCTCGTCGACGGCGTCGGGGCGCTCGCGGGTGAGGTAGTCGCGGTCGACCTCGTGTCGCGAGAGGGGGAGGCGGGAGGTGAGCGGCGAGGACATCGGACGACCAATCATCGCGAGTTGACAGCGTGGCGCGGGGAGTGGGGCCGGGCACGTCGGCCTACCCTGAGGGCATGGCCCGATCCCACCTCACTCTAGCCGCGTTGGCCACGGCCGCCGTCGCCGACCTGGACGTCACGACCGCCTCCCCGCACGGCTCGACGACGGGCGGCGACTTCGACTCGGCCGTCGTCGACGCACGCGGCGGCGAGCGCCTCGTCGTCCGCGTGCCCCGCACCCAGAAGGCCGAGGGCCAGCAGTCCGCCGACCTCGTCGCGCTGCGCGCCCTGAGCGCGGGCGTCCGGGGCCGCCTGCCCTTCGCCGTGCCCCAGTACCGCGGCCAGGCGCCGATCGGCCGCACGCGGGGCATCGTCTACGACTTCGTCCCCGGCACGCGCCTCCGGCTCGCCTCGGTCACCTCCGGCTCCGGCCTGCCGACGGCGCTCGGCCGCGGCGTCGCCGCCGTGCACCAGCTGCCCACGAGCTTCGTGACCGACGCCGGCCTCACGAGCCACACGCCGTTCGAGGCCATGCGCTCGTCGGCCTCGCTCGTCGACCGGGCCGCCTCGACGAAGCTGCTGCCCGCGGCGTTGCTCGAACGGTGGGAGGCGGCGATCCAGGACTCGGTGCTCTGGCAGTTCCAGCCCACGGTCGTCAACGGCTCGCTCGACGCGTCGTCGGTGCTCGTCGACGGCGACGTCGTCTCGGGCGTGCTCGGCTGGCACGACCTGCAGGTCGGCGACCCGGCCCGGGACCTCGCCTGGCTGCTCGGCCTGCCGTCGGCCGGGGCCGTCGACGCCGCCTTCGACGCGTACGAGACGGCCCGGGGCACGAGCGACCACCAGCTCCGCCACCGCGCCACGCTCTACCGCGAGCTCGACCTCGCCAAGTGGCTGCTGCACGGCACGGCCACGAAGAACACCGAGGTCGTCGACGACGCCGTCGGCATGATGACCGACCTCGTCGACACGCTGCAGGCCGAGCGCCGCGGGCGCATCGGCGCCGGCTCGACGTCGGCCCTCGACCTCGACGGCGTCGAGGAGCTGCTCGAGACCACGGAGCGCCGGCACTCCTAGGTCGCCGGGGGGCCCTGCTCCACCTGCCGCCACAACGCCTCGAGCTCGTCGTGCCCCGCCACGTGGGCCGGCTCGACGACCACGTCGTCGGCCACGAAGTAGAACACGGCGTCGATCAGCTCGACGGGCACGCCGCGGAACCGGGCGTAGGCCTCCCGGTACAGCGCGAGCTGCAGCTGCCGCCGGTCGAGGTCGTCGTCGTCCGCGGGCGCCTTGCCGGTCTTCCAGTCGACGACCTGCCAGCGACCGTCGCGCTCGAACACGGCGTCGATCTTGCAGATGACGGTGCGGCGGCCGAGCGGGAGGTGGACCTCCAGCTCGACGTCGACGGGCTCGAGATCAGCCCACTCGGAGCGTCCGAAGGTCTGCTGGAGCTCGGCCAGGCGTCGCGCGTCGTCGGGGTCGACGATCCCCGTGTCGCCGCCGAGCTGGTCGTCGTCGAGGTCGCCCTCGAGGGGCGTCGCGTCGAGCGTCTCGGAACGGCCGGTCGGCCGGTAGCGCTGCTCGACCCAGTCGTGGAAGAGGGTGCCCAGCCGGGTCGCGCGGTACGGACGCTCGGGCACCGGGCGCCGCAGCCCCGACGCGACCGAGCCGGGGTCGTGGACGTAGTCCTTGAAGCGCGACGCCGGGATGCGCTGCGGCAGGTCGATCGACCCCGACCGCTCGCGGACGGCGTCGCGCTCCCGCAGCAGCAGCTCGATGTCGGCCGACCACGGGCCGTCCACCAGCTCCTCCGCCGGCGGCGCGGACGCCCGCTCGTCGACCAGTCGCGCGACCCGGGCCGCCGCGGCCTCGACCGCGGCCCGGCGGCGCCCCAGCGGGTCGACCGGCCACGGGAGCTCGCGGCTGACGTCGCCGAGGGGGTTCTCCTCGTCGTCGGGGGCGGTCGGCACCGACTCGGCGGGCAGCACCCCGGCGGCGACCAGCTCGTGCAGGTGCCGGCTCGCGAGGCGCGGCTTGACGGTCGTCGACCAGAACGACCCGCTCACGAGGAGGGCGTCGCGGGCACGGGTGACGGCGACGTAGGCCAGGCGGCGTTCCTCGGCGAGGTGCCGGGCGACGAGCTCGGCCTTGAACGCCCCGAGCGCCCCGTCGAACTCCTTCTGGTCGTCGACGCCGCGCCAGCCGAGCACGGGCAGCTCCGCGGCGTCGCCGCGGAACTCGAAGGGCAGCTCGCCGAAGCCCAGCCACCCGGCTCCCTCGCGGGACGTGCCCGGCAGTTCGCCCTCCACCAGCCGGGGCACGGCGACGGCGTCCCACTCGAGGCCCTTCGACCCGTGGATCGTGAGCAGCTGCACGGTGCCCTGCTCGCCGGCCTCGCTGCGGGGCCCCATGTCGTCGCGGCGCTCGGCGGCGGCCAGCCAGCCGAGGAAGCCGCCGAGCGACGCCGTGTCGTCGGTCGCGACGTAGCCCGAGAGCTCGTCCTCGAACGCCTGCAGCCAGGCGCCGCCGTGCCCGTGCCCGGTGGCGGCGGCGACCTCGACGTCGAGCAGCATCTCGTGCTCGACGAGCGTCACCAGGTCGACGAGGTCGAGCCCGACGCGGCCCCGCAGGAAGGCCAGCTGCGACCCGAGGCGGCGCAGGCGGGCGAGCCCCTCGGGGCTGAGGCCGCCGAGCTGTCGGTGCCCGTCGGGGGCGGTGGTGACGAAGTCGAGCGCGTCGACGATCGACCCGTGCTCGCCGACGGCGACGGAGGCGCGGAAGCCGTCGGCCACCGCCGGGTCGAGCTGCTGCTGGGCGTGGTCGTGCGCGAAGAGCCACGACGACACCGAGCGGAGGGCCGCGACGTCGTGCAGGCCGATGCGCCACCGGGCGCCGGTCATGAGGCGGATGAGCTCCGAGCCCGCGGACGGGTCGTGCAGCACCCGGAGGCACGAGACGAGGTCGACGACCTCGGGTCGCTGCAGCAGCCCGCCGACCCCGAGCACGTGGTACGGCACGCCCCGCGCCGCCAGGGCCTCGACGAACGCCGGCATCGTCTTCTTCGAGCGGAACAGGAGGGCCGCGGTGCGGGCCGAGCCGCCGTCGGCGCCCCGGTCGACGTCGAGCTCGCGGGCGAGCCACTCGGCCACGCGGGCGGCCTCGGCCGTGAGGGTCTGCTCGACGGCGACCTCGACCCGGCCGACGGGGGCGGCCGGCCGGGGACGCAGGGCCCCCACCGAGCCGACGCCCACGCCGCCCGACCCGAGCTCGGCCACGACCGCGTTGGCGGCGTCGAGCACGAGCGAGGCGTTGCGCCAGCTGGTCGAGAGCGAGTAGGTCGCCCCGTCGCGGGCCCCGAAGTCGACCGGGAACCGGCCGAGGTTCGCCGCCGACGCCCCCCGGAAGCCGTAGATCGACTGGTGCGGGTCGCCGACGGCCATGACGCCGCTGCCGGCGAAGAGGCCGGAGAGCAGGCGCGTCTGCACCACGCTGGTGTCTTGGTACTCGTCGAGCAGCACGACCCGGTGACGGGCCCGGAGGCCCGCCACGACATCGGGGGACGACTCGCAGACCTCGAGGGCCAGGGCCACCTGGTCGGAGTACTCGACGAACCCGCGACGGGCCTTCTCGTCGGCGAACTGCTCGGCGAGCTCGAGCAGCGACGGCAGGGCCGAGACGGCCGTGACCGCGTCGGTCACCGACTTGTACGGGGTGCCCTTCGTCGAGGGCAGGCTCGCCAGGTCGAGGAAGCGCTCGGCGAGGCCGGCCACGTCGCCCGCCTCGGCGACGTTCTCGCTGAGGGCGTGGCTGACCCGCAGCACCGCCTCGGTGATCGAGTCGACGCTCCGGCCGAGGCCCGCCAGCCGGTCGTCGCGGCTCGCGACGACGAGCGACCGGGCGAGCTGCCACGACGACGCCTCGCCGAGCACCTGGGCCTCGCTCTCGCGCCCCACCCGCATGGCGTGGTCGCGGAAGACGCCGTTGGCGAAGGCGTTGTACGTCGAGACGGTGGGCACGTCGAACGGGTCGGGGTCGACGCCCAGCAGCCCGGCCTCGCCGAGCTGGGCGATGCGCCGCTCGATCCGCTCGCCCAGCTCGCCGGCGGCCTTGCGGGTGAACGTGAGGCCGAGCACCTCCGACACCTCGACGAGGCCGTTCGCCAGCAGCCAGACGACGCGGTTCGCCATGGTCTCGGTCTTGCCGCTGCCGGCGCCCGCGACGACGAGCGCCGGTTCGAGCGGCGCCTCGATGACGGCCTGCTGCTCGTCGGTGGGCCGCGGCAGGCCGAGGACGTCGGCGATCTCGACCGCCGAGCGGGTCGACCTCGACGAGGAGGCGCGTCCCGCCCCGCTCACGAGCTGACCTCTCCGACGACGTGGATGCGGCACGAGCCGCCGTGGCGCCCCTCGCAGTGGTCGTCGAGCCGCCCCACGAACACGCGGTCGGCCATGCCGACGGCCGCCGTCTCGACGCGGTCGCGGAACCGCTGCAGCGTCTCGGCGTCGAAGGGGCCCTGCGCGGGCTCCCGGTACGGCTTGCCGCGGACCCCGGAGGAGATGATGACGAGCTTGGCCCCGCCCGGCGGCGTGCCCGGCGGCACCTCGGCGATGGCTCCGTCGGCGAGCGCGACCTGGTAGCTGCCGAGCTGGGGGTGCTCGTCGATCGCCTTCTGCGACGTGGGGGCCGAGCGCCCGGTCTTGAGGTCGACGATGACGGCGGCGCCGTCGCGGGTGCGCTCGACGCGGTCGATCGCGCCGCGGAGACGTGCCGGCCCGAGGTCGAGCTGGAACGACGACTCGGCCGCGACGAGCTCGGCGCCGGACTCCGCGAAGTCGCGGAGGTACGAGGCGAGGCTCTCCGTCATCTGACGCGCGCGCCGCTTCTCCGCGTCGGCGATCCATGGCGACTCGAACTCGAGCTCGGGCCAGCGGGCCTCGACGGCCGACCAGAGCGCCTCGACGTCGGCGGCGTCGGCGTGCTCCATGACGTCGTGCAGCACGGTGCCGAGACCCATGGCGGCGTTCGGGGCCGAGCCGCCGAACCGGTCGACGAACCAGTGCAGCGGGCACTCCTCGAACGAGCCGAGCTGGGACGGCGAGACGGGCACGTGCGTCTCGGGCTCGTCGAGGTCGGCGAGCGGCAGCGTGGTCGAGGGCTCTGTCAGGCCGTACCACTGGTCGGGGTGCGCCCCGGCGACCCCGGACTCCGCGAGGCGGGCGAGTCCGCGGGCGGCGGCCTCCCCGCGCGGTCCGCGGGGCGACTCGACGAGGGCGTGCCGGAGGTGGCCCACGAGGCCTCGGAGGGAGAGGGGGTGCCCTCCCCCCGCGAGCGGGACGTCGGGGGGCAGGAGGCGCAGGAGCACCGAGGGAGCCTCGTCGTCGTTCGCCGTGCAGGAGAGCACCACCTGGTGACGAGCCCGCGAGACGGTGAGCGCGAACATGCGGAGCTCGTCGGAGAGCACCTGCGCGCGACGCTCGCCGTCGCCGGCCGCGCTCGGGAGGACGCCGCCCGGGAGGTCGCCCTCGGCGGCCGCGACGAGGTCGTCGGGACCGAGCAGCCCGCCGCGGACCCGGAGGTTCGGCCAGACGCCGTCCTGCAGCCGGGCGGCCACGACGACGTCGACCTCGACGCCGACGACGGCCGACGGGGTGCACACCAGCACCGACTCGGCGGAGGCCTGCGGCGAGAGGGTGTCCTCCGGCACCTCGGCGCCGAGCATGGCGTCGAGGAAGCCGACGGCCGGGGCCTCGGGGGTGCGCTCGACGTACCGCTTGGCGGCGGTGAACAGGGCGACGACGCCGTCGAGGTGGCGGTCGGCCTCGGCGGCGACGATGCCGCGCCCCGCCGAGCGCGCGGTCCACTCGGCCCCCAGGCCGCTGCGCTGCCAGAGGCCCCAGAGCACCTCCTCGATGCTCGATCCTGAGGCCGCCGACCGCCGCGCGGCGTCGAGGCTCGCGGCGAAGCGGCCCGCCCGGGCCGCCGGCCGCGAGTCGATCGTCGCGAAGCGGCCGGGGCCGGAGAGCGCCTCGACGAGCAGGGCGTCGGCGGAGCGGTGCCCCCCACCGGCGAGCTCGTCGGCGCGCAGGGCCAGGCGGAGGCGACGCAGGGCCAGGGCGTCGAAGCCGGCCAGCGGGCCGGCGAGCAGCTCGGCGGCGAGGTCGGGCGTCAGCTCGTCGCGGCCGACGGCGACGGAGGCGGCGAGCAGCAGCTGCCGCGCGCCGTGCTCGTCGCGCACGGCGCGGCCGGCCACGGGGGTGCGGGTCGGCACCTCGGCGAGCTGCAGGGCCCGCGCGACCGTGCCGACCTGTCCGCCGCTGCGCACCACGACGGCCATGCGCGACCACGGCACCCCGCGCAGCAAGTGGTGCTCGCGGAGGAGGCGCGCGACCGACGAGACCTCGTGGGACGGGCTGTCGGCCCGCACGGCCACGACCGGGGCGACGGCCGACCAGGCGGGGTCGGCGGCCGCCGCGGCGTCCGTGCCCGCGGCGTGCTGCCGCCCGGCCGCGGCCGTGCCGATGCGGTCGGTGACCTTCGACGTCAGCTCGCGGAGGGGGGCCGGCTGCCGGTGGACCGTGCTGAGCCAGATCGTCTCGACCGACGACAGGCCGAGGCGCGGCGCGAGTCGTCCGAGCACGTCGGGCACGCCGCCGCGGAAGGCGCTCGTCGCGAGGTCGGGGTCGCCGAGCGCCACGACCGCGACGCCGCGGCGGGCGAGGGCGGCGAGGAGCGCGACGGTCGACCGCGTCGACTCCTGGGCGTCGTCCACGAGGACGACCTCGAGCCCGTCGACGACGGGCGCCGTCTCGCCCCGGTCGAGCGCGGCGACGGCCCAGTCGACGAGCTCGGCCGAGTCGAGCCGCCGCCCGGGCATGGCGTCGACGACCGCTCGGTACTCGTCGGCGAAGTCGGCCGCCGAGGCCCATCCCGGCCGGTCGTGACGTGCGGCCAGCTCGCGGAGGCGCGCCGTCGACACGCCCTGCTCGGTGAGGCGCATCAGCAGCTCGCGCAGCTCGGTGCGGAAGCCTCGCAGCTCGCGCACCCGGGGCCCGAGCTCCGCTGGCCACGCGGGCCCGGTCCCGTCGGCGGCCTGCCCGTCGAGCAGCTCGCGCACGACCGTGTCTTGGTCGCCGCCGGTCAGCAGCGTCGGAGGCGCCTCGCCCGCCAGCCGGGCGGCGTGCCCCACGACGTCGAAGGCCAGGGAGCTGACGGTGCGCGCCAGCGGGCCGGGCGTCGGCACCTCGAGCCGGGCCGCCAGGACGTCGCGGAGGCGCGTGGCGGTCGACCGCGTCGGCGTCAGCGCCAGCACCGAGCGCGGGTCGCGGCCCCGGACCTGCAGCCGGTCGACGACGAACTCGACGAGCGTCGACGTCTTGCCGCTGCCGGGCGCCCCGATGACGGCGGCCGAGACGCCGTCGGGCAGGGCGAGGACGGCCCGCTGGGAGTCGTCGAGCCGCGTCGCCGCGTCGCCGCGTCGGCCCTCGGCCACGGGGCGGAATGCCGTCGTCGTCATGACGACGACGGTAGCCGTCCCGACCGACATCGCCGGGCCGCCCGGGCCCCTTGCGCCCAGAGTGAACGTGCGCGGCCGCCGTCGGCCGCGTCGGATATCGTGACGGCGTGGACATTCGCATCGGCATCGCCAACAGCCCCCGTGAGATCAGCTTCGAGACGTCGCAGTCCGCTGCCGACGTCGAGAAGGTCGTCGCCGAAGCCCTCGACGGCGGGAAGTCGTACGTGACCCTCGCCGACTCGAAGGGCAAGACCTACCTCGTGCCGACCGCCTCGCTGTCGTACGTCGAGGTGGGCCCCGGCGAGAGCCGTCGGGTCGGCTTCGTCGGCTGACCCGTGGAGCTCCTGTTCGTCGCCCTCGGCGGCGCGCTGATCGGCTTCGTGGTGCACTTCGCCCTCCCGGCCGCCGAGACCCGGGGCACGTTGCTCGTGCCCGGCCTCGCGACGGCCGTCGCGGTCGTCGTCTGGGAGGTGCTCCTGCTCTCGGGCTGGCGCGCCGACGGCGGCTGGATCTGGGTGGCGGCGCTGGTCGCGCCCGCGGTGGCGGCCGTCGTGGCCGTGCGGGTCGCCTCGACCCGTCGACGCCGTGCCGACGACGAGCTGCTCACGCGCCTCCTGCGGTCCTGACGCGCGTGCCGCGGGTCGCCTCGTCGAGGCGGCCGACATGCTCAGGCCGTGAGGCCGAGGGCGTCCATGCGTCGGGTGTGCGCGGCGATGAGCTCGGTGAAGACGGGCTCGAGCCGCTGGTCGTCGGCCGCGACGTGCGACGCCGAGATGGCCGCACGGGCCACGAGCAGCACGTCGCCGACCAGGCGGCGGCCCCAGAGCGCCAGCCGGGAGGCGAGGGCCGGGTCGGTCTCGATGGCCAGCGAGAGCTCCGCCACGATGACCGACTCGTCGTCGCCCGCCTCGAGCACGCGCACGATGCGGTCGCGGTGGTCGCCGTCGAGACCGGCGGCCAGGCGGACGAAGACGTCGTCGAGGAGCCCGGCGCCGACGTAGGCGGCGAGGATCGCCTCCGACCAGTCGTCGCTCGCCGTGCGGCGACGGAACTCGTCGACGGCGGCGACGTGCGGCGCCATCGTCGTCGCGGGGTCCTCGCCGAGGCGGGTGATCTCGGCGACCAGCCCACGGTGCCGGTCGAGCGTGCTGCCGGCGACGCGTCCGGTCACCTCCTGCGCGCGGACGTGCGGAGCCGACGCGGAGGCGCGGGCGAGCGTCTCGAAGAGGGCCAGCTCGAGGTAGGCGGCCTGCCCCAGGTAGACCGACAGGTCGGGAGTGAACTCCCCCAGCTCGACCCGCGAGACGGCCACGTGGCGGGACGACCGCGGCCACTGCAGGGTCGGGACGCCGCGCTCTGACCTCCGGCCCATCCATGACACCACGCCGCCAGCTTACGGGGTCCGGCGGCTCGGCCGACGCGACGGGCTAAACTACCCCCGATCCCCCTATATGAGACAGGGCAACAACGTGACATTCAAAGACCTCTCGATCGACCAGGACATGGTCGACGCACTGGCGGCGAAGGGGATCGTCGAACCGTTCCCCATCCAGAACCAGACCATCCCCCTCGCGCTCGCCGGCCAGGACATCATCGGCCAGGCCAAGACGGGCACCGGCAAGACGTTCGGCTTCGGCCTCCCGATCATCCAGCGCATCGGCCTCGACCCCGAGCCCGGCGTCAAGGTGCTCGTCGTCGTCCCGACCCGCGAGCTCTGCGTCCAGGTGGCGGAGGACCTCGAGATCGCCACCTCGAACCGCGCCACGAAGGTCGTGTCGATCTACGGCGGCAAGGCCTACGAGGGCCAGGTCGAGCAGCTCAAGGCCGGGGCGCAGATCGTCGTGGGCACCCCCGGGCGCCTCCTCGACCTCGCCGGCCAGCGCCTCCTCGACCTGAAGCAGGTGCAAGAGGTCGTGCTCGACGAGGCCGACAAGATGCTCGACCTCGGGTTCCTCAGCGACATCGAGAAGATCTTCCAGCAGGTCCCGGCCACGCGGCACACGATGCTGTTCTCCGCGACGATGCCCGGCCCGATCGTCGCCCTCGCGCGCCGCTTCATGACCAAGCCGATCCACATCCGCGCGACCGACCCCGACGAGGGCCTCACGCAGGCGAACATCAAGCACGTCGTCTACCGCGCGCACTCGCTCGACAAGGACGAGGTGGTCGCGCGCATCCTGCAGGCCGAGGGCCGCGGCAAGACCGTCGTCTTCACCCGCACGAAGCGCGCCGCCGCGAAGCTCGTCGAAGAGCTCAACGACCGCGGGTTCAACGCCGCGGCCGTCCACGGCGACCTCAACCAAGAACAGCGCGAGCGCGCCATGGCCGCCTTCAAGGCCGGCAAGAAGGACATCCTGATCGCGACCGACGTGGCCGCCCGCGGCATCGACGTCAACGACGTCACCCACGTCATCAACCACACGGTGCCCGACGACCACGACACGTACCTGCACCGCGCCGGCCGCACCGGCCGCGCGGGCAAGACCGGCATCGCCGTGACCTTCGTCGACTGGGCCGACATGCACAAGTGGGCGCTCATCAACCGCGCCCTCGACATGGGCCAGCCCGAGCCCGTCGAGACGTACTCGTCGAGCCCCCACCTCTTCACGGACCTCGACATCCCGGTCGGCACCAAGGGCCGCCTCAAGTCGGCGCCGAAGGCCGCGACCGACGGCGGCGCGGCCCAGCCCCGCGAGCGCGTCCCCGGGGCTCGCAGCAGCAACGGCGGCAACCGCCAGCGCGGCCGCGGCGAGGGCGGACGAGACGGCGGCCGCGGCGACGCGAGCCGCTCGTCGGACCGCTCGGCTCCGGCCGCCACGACCGCCCCGGTCGACGCCGACGCGACCGGCACCGACGCCGAGGGCCAGCCCGCCCGTCGTCGCAGCCGTCGTCGCCGCCCTGCCGGCGGCGGGGCCGGCCCCCAGGCCTGACGACCTGACCTGCTCGCGACGAGCGGACGACTGCGGGAGGCGCGGTGCGGGAGATCCTGCACCGCGCCTCCGTGCGTCACGGCCCCGCCCTCGGGGCCCGTCACCGGCGGGGCACCGGGCGCCCGCGCGGGCAGGGCTCAGCCCCGGACCGGGGCCCAGCCCGTCGCGGCCTCGACGATGCGCGCCAGCTGGTCGGGCTCGGTGGAGTTCTCGCCGAGGCGGTTCGGCTTGCCCTCGCCGTGGTAGTCGCTCGAGCCCGTGACGATGAGGTCGTGGCGGCGGGCCAGCTGACGGAGCTTCTCGGCGCCGGCGGCGGTGTTCTCGCGGTGGGCGATCTCGACGCCCAGGAGGCCCGCCTCGACGAGCTCGTCGAAGGCGCGCTCGGGGATGTTGGTCGACCGCCCGCGCGTCGCGGGGTGCGCGATGACGGGCACTCCCCCGGCCTCGCGGATCAGGCGCACGCCGTGCATCGGGCTCGGCGCCTCGTGCGGTTCGTAGTAGCCGGAGCGCCAGTGCAGGATGCCCGCGAAGGCCGCGCTGCGGTCGGGGGCGAACCCGCGGGCCACGAGCGCGTCGGCGATGTGCGGGCGGCCGAGCGTCGCCCCGTTCGTCGACTGGGCCAGCACGTCGGCCCAGCTGATGTCGTAGTCGGCCGCGATGCGCTCGACGATGCGCTCCGCGCGGTGCAGGCGGCTCTCGCGCAGGCGCGCTGTCTCGGCGACGAGCCCGGGGTCGGCCGGGTCGAAGAGGTAGCCGAGCATGTGCACGCTGTTCATGCCGAGGCTCGTGCTGAGCTCCATGCCGGGCACGAGGGTGAGGCCGGTGCCGACCACGGCACGCGTGGCCTCGGCCCAGCCCGCCGTCGAGTCGTGGTCGGTGAGCGCCACGGTGCCGAGGCCCGCGGCGACGGCCGCCGCGACCAGCTCGGCGGGGGTCTCCGTGCCGTCGGAGACGCTGCTGTGGGCGTGCAGGTCGATCGGGCGGTGCGGCATCACCCCATCGTAGGCGGGCGACCCGCGAGGCGGCCCGGCCGGGCGACCCGTCGGGCCGGGGTCGTCACCTATGCTCGGTCGAGCCATGATCCGTCGCCTCGTCGCCCTCGTCCTCGTCCTCGCGGTCGCCGCCGCGCTGCTGCTCGCGCTCTGGCCCCAGGTGCTCGACCTCGAGCGCGAGTGGCCGCTCGCCCAGCTGGTCTCGTTCCGCGGCGCGGCCGCCGTCATCGCCGTCGGCCTGGCCGTCGTGCTCTTCGTCGTCGGGCTCGTGGCCCGGCCGGTGCGCTCGCTCGCCGCCTCGATCGCGGTGCTGCTGCTCGTCTTCGGCGCCGTGTCGGGCGGGGTCGTCGGCGCCCGGGGCCTCGGGCGCGACGCGTTCGTCGAGGCCTCGCCCGGCGACGTCACGGTCCTGTCGTGGAACACCCTCGGCGGAGCCCCCGGCGCGGCCGCCATCGCCGAGCTCGCGGTCGCGGAGGGCGCCGAGGTGGTCAGCCTGCCCGAGACGGACGACGTCGTCGCCCAGGCCGTGGCCGACGCGATGGGCGTCGCCGGCCTGCCCATGGCGCGGTTCACCGTCACCTACGACGACGTGCCCACGTCGAAGCCGACGTCGATGCTCGTCTCGACCGCCCTCGGCGAGTACACCGTCGCGCGCGACGAGGCCGGCGCCGCCGTCGAGACGACCCCGGCGATGCCGTCGCTCGTCGCCACCCCGGTCTCGGGCACGGGTCCCACCTTCATCGCGGCGCACCCCGCCGCGCCCGTCCGGGCCGACATGGACGAGTGGCGCGACGGCCTCGGCTACCTCGCCGACGCCTGCCGCACGGGCGACGTCGTCATGGCCGGCGACTTCAACGCGACGCTCGACCACATGGCCGACATGGGCCGCGCCGGGGGCGCCCTCGGCCGATGCCGCGACGCCGCGGTGGCGACGGCCAACGGCGGGGTCGGCACCTGGCCGACCGACCTGCCCCCGCTGCTCGGCACGACCATCGACCACGTGATGGCCACCCGCCAGTGGCTGCCCACGGGCTTCCGCGTCGTCACCGACCACGACGAGGCCGGCAGCGACCACCGCCCGGTCGTCGCGCAGCTGAGCCCGACCGGCGCCTGACCCGCCGAGCCGCACCCCCGCCCGGCCCGAGCGCCCGACCCGAGCACCCGGCCCGAGCGCCCGGCCCGAGCGCCCGGCCCGACGACCCGGGTGGAGGCGCACCGCCGTTCAGGGGACAATGGTCGCCATGGCTGAACAGACGGCACCCCGCGCGACCACGAACCGATCCACCACCCCCGGGTCGGACACCTTCAAGGACTACATCTCGTCCGGCTGGGCCGAGCGCCCCGAGACGCTGCCCGAGGCTCGCGAGCAGGCGCCCTTCGCCGCCGACCGTCGCGCCCGCCTGTCCGCCCTGCACGCGGGACGCCGCCTCGTCGTCCCCGCGGGCCAGGCGAAGGTCCGCTCGAACGACTGCGACTTCCCGTTCCGCGCCCACTCCGCGTTCTCCCACCTCACCGGCTGGGGCTCGGACACGGTGCCCGGCTCGGTGCTCGTGCTCGAACCGTCCGGCGACGGCCACGAGGCGACCCTCTACTTCCGCGCGAGCGCCGGCCGCGACAGCGACGAGTTCTACGCGAACCCCGAGATCGGCGAGTTCTGGATCGGCCCGCGGCCGACCCTCGCCCAG
>Ga0265798_10005295_pt1 | contig 17436 bp, 13 predicted proteins | sample P3T30metagenome_FD_192430 | JGI IMG/M metagenome (GOLD analysis project Ga0265798, IMG submission 192430) | Plant litter microbial communities from East Loma Ridge, Irvine, California - P3 T30 | ecosystem: Environmental > Terrestrial > Plant litter > Unclassified | place: USA: California... | reverse complement strand
TTGCTCAATCCTTTTTCCTGAAGGTGATGATCATTAACAAACTGATGCACCGGCATAAGCTCTACGGCAGTAACACCCAAATCCTTCAGGTACTGTATTGTCACCGGATGCCCCAAAGCAGCGTAAGTTCCACGTATCTCCTCCGGAATATCCGGGTGGCGCATGGTAAAACCTTTAACATGAAGCTCATAGATGATGGAATTGTGATAACTGGTTCTTGGTAGTTTATCACCCTCCCAGTCGTACCCCGGATCTATAATAACAGCTTTAGGGATATATGCTGCACCATTGCCATCGCTATAGCTTAGATCCTTATGTTCCGAATTGAAATCATAACCAAACAAGGAATGATGCCAATTGATAACACCCGAAATGGCTTTTGCATAAGGATCGATCAGCAGCTTGTGCGGATTAAAGCGATGTCCATTTTCAGGCTCGTACGGCCCATGAACACGATAGCCATACAGCTGTGTTGGTTTTATACCCGGAATATAGCCATGCCAGACCTGATGTGAATGCTCCGGAAGAAATTCCCGGATTGATTCCTCCCCGTCATCTTCATTATCAAATAAGCAGATTTCTACTGCTGTCGCATTTTCTGAGTACAATGCAAAGTTTACACCGTTCCCATCCCAGGTGGCGCCTAATGGATAAGGTTGCCCTGGGTAAATCGTTACCTTTTCCATTATATCGATATTCTACCTCCTGTCACCGGGATTGTTGCACCTGATATATAACTCGCCTCATCGGCAGCCAGGAACACATAAGCATACGCAACTTCTACGGGCTGCCCTGGTCTGCCCATTGGGGTGTTCTCACCGAATTTCTCCGGTTCCGGCATGGTGGAAGGAATCAGCGGCGTCCAGATCGGACCTGGCGCAACGGCGTTCACACGAATGCCTTTACCCGCTTCAAGTAGCATCTGGCTCAGGTTGGCCGTAAAGTTTTGTATGGCACCCTTGGTTGCCGCATAATCCAGCAGTGAAGCATTTGGATTATAGGCATTGATGGAAGTGGTGTTGATGATGTTGCTACCCGGTTTCATGTAGGGCTCTGCAGCCTTACACATATAGAACATCGCGGTAATGTTGGTATCGAATGTCCGGCGCCATTGTTCAGCAGGGATCTCCTGTAACGACTGTTGTGCCATCTGATAAGCGGCATTGTTCACCAGAATATCAATTTGACCAAACTCCTGAACGGCATGTTTGATAATGCTCATGCAATGCGCCTCTTCGCGGATATCTCCCCGCACGATCACCGCTTTCTGACCTGCAGCGCGCACCAGCTCCGCAGTGTGTTCTGCATCCTCATCTTCAGCTTCATCCAGATAGCTGATCAGCACGTCCGCACCCTCACGCGCAAATGCGATGGCAACGGCCTTTCCGATTCCGGAATCGCCACCAGTGATGATGGCTTTTTTGCCCTTCAAACGGCCGTGTCCTTTGTAAGATGTCTCACCGTGATCTGCCAGTGGCTGCATGAGTTTCTCCTGGCCAGGTACCGCCTGTTCCTGCTTTGGGAACGGTGGTTTAGGATATTTATCGCTTGGATTTAAGTTTATGTTATTGTTTTCCATGGTTGATGATTAGGTTAAATTTTAACAATGCAGCGTATTCAATGTTTGAAACATTATTTAAAACTTACTGATTTCTATCCTGTTAATCTGCTAAACCTGAACCTATGGAAACTAACAATAAGACTGCGCTGATTACCGGTGCAACAAAAGGCATTGGCTATGAACTGGCCAAATTGTTCGCTAAAGACAACTATAACATCATCATGGTTGCCCGTACGCCGGAGCGCCACGGCAGCATAGAAGAAGAATTTGCAATGCTTTACCCACGGGGTAAGTTTCACTACATTGAAAAGGATCTGAGCCGCGACGGCGCTGCTGATGAACTATATGAAGAAGTTAAAGCCCTGGGATTACAGATTGATGTGCTTGTCAATAACGCCGGAATTGGAGAAGCAGGCCCTTTTATCGAAACGGATCTAAAGAAGAATCTGGAAGTGGTCCATACCAACGTCATCAGTCTGGTTAGTCTTACACATTATTACCTGAAGGAGATGGTGGCCAGAAATGAAGGGCGCATTCTGCAGTTAGGCTCTGTCGCAAGTTTCAGCCCCAACCCATTGCTTTCGGTGTATGCGGCATCAAAGGCTTTTGTCCGTTCCTTCACAGAAGCAATCATCAATGAGATTAAGGATACGAAGGTAACCATGACCTTACTTGCGCCAAATGCAACAGACACGGGTTTCTTCATCAATGCAAATGCGGAAGATACCGTTGCCGGCCAGGGTGAAAAAGACAGTCCTGCGGATGTAGCGAAGGCAGGCTACGACGCCCTGATGAAAGGTGAAAACCGCCTGATTTATGGATTACCAGCAAAAGCAATGGTTACCATGGGCAATGTATTGCCTGATCAGGCACAAGCTGCCATGGCAAGAAAACAGTTTGAAGAGAAGAAAGATTAACTGCACAATAAAGAATGCGGCTAACACAAAATGTTAGCCGCATTCTTTTTAACGCATCAGCCTGATTATGGCTTCAGAATCACTTTCACGCAATCGTCTTGTTTTTCATCAAAGATCTTGTAGGCATGTGCCACATCACTTAATGGTAGATTGTGGCTAATGATGTCATCAAGAACAACTTTCTCCTGTGTAACCAGGTCGATAAGATGATCAATATAATTTAATACCGGCGCCTGTCCCTGCTTGATGGTAATACCTTTATCAAACATACGGTGTACCGGGAAGTTGTCGTACGGACTACCGTAAACGCCAACGATAGAAACGGTACCACTTCTGCGGACGGCTTTAAAGCAAGCTTCCATGACTTTAATGCTACCTTTCTGGAAGTTGATGGTCGATTTCATCTTGTCCAGGATGTTACGCTCCGGTTCAAAACCAACAGCATCTACACACACACCTGCACCACGGCCGCCAGTCATTTCACGGATGGCTTCCACCACATCTACTTTGTGCGGGTTTAGCGTATCCACTTTGTTCACCGCCTTGGCTCGCTCCAGTCGGTAGTCTAAGGGATCAATCGCGATCACGCGACTTGCACCATTGATCCATGCTGCTTTCTGCGCCATTAATCCAACTGGACCGGAACCGAAAATCGCAACCACTTCCCCACCTTTAAGCTGCGCCCAATCAATTGCCGACCAGCCTGTAGGGAAAATGTCCGTCAGAAACAAAGCTTGTTCATCGGTAATGTTGTCTGGTATTTTTCTCGGACTGATGTCTGCATAGGGTACGCGGACGTATTCTGCCTGACCGCCTGAGTAACCCCCATAAAGGTCCGTGTACCCGAACAGCGCCGCACCTTTTTGGTCTGCCAGATCGCCATTAGGCCCATAATGTTTATAGTTGGAGTTTTCACAATGTGGTGAAGCACCATGGTTGCAGAAGAAACAAGAACCACATGCAATCGGGAAGGGTACAATAACGCGGTCACCCTTCTTCAGGTTTTTAACGGCGGGGCCGACTTCCTCTACAATCCCCATGAATTCATGACCCATGATCATGTCGGTAGGTTGCGGAACGGCGCCACTTAAAATGTGTAAATCGGAACCACATATTGCGGTTGAAGTGACCCGGAGAATAACATCTCCGCCTTCTTCAATGCGGGGATCGGGAACGGTATCGTAGCTGATATCGCCTGGTTTGTGAAATACTGCTGCTTTCATAGTGTAGGTTTATGGCTATTCGCCTGGATTGTTGATTTGTTTTAAATTTAGTACCGGCGGACCCGTAATTACCTGGCCTTTCAGGTCATAGCGCCCGCCATGACAAGGGCAGTCCCAGCTTTTTTCAACTGCATTGAACTTCACAATACAGCCTGCATGGGTACAGGTCGGACTTAAAGCCGTGATCTGACCTTGCGGATCTTTATAGACCGCAATTTTTTGACCTTTGAAATCCACCACCTCTCCGCTGTCCGGAGCCAGTTCTGCGAAAGATTCCATATCTGCTGTATTGAAACGGTCCGCGATAAAATGATAGCCCACCTCCACGTTCTCGGCTACAAAATCTTTGAAGCCCGCTACAGGTTTCAGCCTTGACGGGCTGAAGAGTTCCAGGTATTCGTTGGTCTGCCCAAGAATGGCATCCCGCAACACTTTTCCAGTGATCGTACCCAGGATCATGCCGTTACCGCTAAATCCTGTGGCCACAAAAGTGTGATCATTACTGCCCGGCATCTTGCCGATAAATGGTAGCCCATCTGCTGGAACATAGTACTGTGCCGACCAGCGATAGTCAACACTTTCCACATAATAGTATTGCCTTGCATACGCTTCCAGCGCCTCAAATGCTGCCTCAGGGTTTTCGTGTGCAGTTTTATGATCTTCACCTCCAAGTATCAGGTAAGGTTGCCCAGCTATAGTATGCGTGCGGATGTAATGATATGGGTCCTTCATGTCATACGCCATGTTTTTGGGATAGTCGCCATTTTTAAGCTTCACGCCAATCACATAACTACGGTAAGGAAAGCATTCTACATCGAAAACAGTCAAGCCCGGAGGCATATGTGTCGCATACACCAGGTTTTTGCCTTTAATTTCAAAGCGATCTGTGTGCGCAATCTGCAGGTCTTCTTCGCTGGTGGTTTTTCGTACAAAAGCATTTTCAACGATGGTACCCCCTAATGACTGAAAGGCCTTCGCAAGGCCCATGCAGTATTTCATCGGATGAAACTCCGCCTGATCATTGAAGTTCACCGCAAATTCAAATGGTACCGGAATGCCATTCTCCCGAACTTCCACCGCCTCAACGCCAGCCCTTCTTGAGGCTTCCAGCAGTTTAAGCAAGGATTTGGTTTCTTCTTCCGTTTCTGAATAGATTACACCATCTTTCAATGCGAAATCACATTCAATCTGGTACTTTTCAATTAGACTTTGCACAATGGCGATGGATTCTTTTGCCGAGTTGGCGAGTGTCTTCGCGCCATCTGCACCAAAATCCTTTTCCACCTGATGGTAGTCGGTATCAAAAAAAGTATTGATGTGAGCCGTAGTGCCGCCGGTGGTCCCGAAGCCAAAATTATGGCCTTCAAGGATGATGCACTGCTTGCCTTGCTCCTGCAGCATCAGCGCGGTTGTGAGCCCCGCTATGCCACCGCCAATGATGACAACATCGTATATGGTTCCTGAATAAACAACTTCTTGCTGCGGATTAAGCCATGGCTGTAATTGCCATGGACTTACCGTTTTACTATCTCTTGGGTTGAGGTTCGCCTGGTTCATAGGTTGTATTGGAAGGTTTAAAAGGAAACGTACCGCGCTCCGGAATTGTTTACTTTTGCCTTGTGTTTATCAGAAACTTATTCTTCTATACCGGCATAGCCCTCGTCATTACAACGGCCTTTCAACCACATCGTGAATGGGTATCAGCAGAAACCGAATCAAGCATCCAAAACCCGCTGCAGCAGGATACCGCCACATACAAAGAGGACTTCGAAGCTTCGGCAAAAGGCAGTTATGCACCTGGAGACCTGGATCTCACAAACGGAAGCTGGCACCTGAACAATGCCATGATTGGCAGTGCTGTTGCGGACCTCAAGCATGGCAGCCGCAGTGTGCGCATGAAAACCGGCAGCATTGCCATGAACTTCGACCTGCAGCACATACAGCAGGTTTACATCTCCCATGGCGTATATGGCCAGGATCGGGCATCAACCTGGAAGCTAATGCTCTCCGTGGATGGTGGTAAAAATTACAGCCAGGTTGGTGCAGCCATCACTGAAAAAAACCACACCTTGGTAACGGACACCTTCAGCGTCAAGCCTTTTTACAAGATGCGGTTCCGAATAGAAAATATCGGTTCTAATGCTGCAGCGAGGATAAACCTGGATGATATCACGTTTGTAAAAGTTGAGCCTGCGGTAAGCACCAGCGATAGCAGCAAGTTAGCCGACCTAACCGCACCAACAGCTGGGCATACCGGCACCGCTACGCTTTCAGGCAAAACTCGAGGTCTGGTGTATGATGTGGATATACAGCCTGAAAAAGGAGACAACAGCAATATGCTGTTTGGCAATCCCTCCAGAGCATCATCAACCACCCCAGAGAACTACTACCTGGATCTGAAATATTACACGCAATCCTATAGCCGCAGTAAAGCGATCCCCAACTGGGTGAGCTGGCACCTGGATGCAACGACAACAACCCGGATTGCCGACCGGATGGATAATTTTGCGGGGTTCAGCGAGCTGCCGCCGGAGTTCTTCGTGGTCACCAGCAGCAGTTATGTTGGTTCCGGGTTCGACCGCGGGCATAATTGTCCCTCGGCCGACCGAAGTAGCTCGAAAGCTGCAAACAGTGCCACCTTTCTGATGACCAATATGGTGCCTCAGGCACCAAGAAACAACCAGCGCACCTGGGCCAACTTCGAAAGTTACCTGCGAAGCCTGGTGGATGCAGGCAACGAAATCTATATCATTATGGGTAATTATGGCACCGGCGGCATTGGCAGCAAAGGTCCGGCAACAACCATCGCTAATGGCAACATCGCCGTTCCGGCACATCTGTGGAAAGTCGCGCTGATCCTTCCGCAAGGGAACAAAGACCTGAGCCGCGTAAATGCAAACACCCGGATCATCGCCATCAGCACCGCTAATGTAAATACGATTGACCCCGATTGGCGCAAGTACCTCGTAACGGTAAATGACATTGAAAAGGCGACGGGCTACGACCTGCTTACCGCATTACCCGAACGGCTGCAGACGATATTAGAACAGCGTAAAGACAACGGCTACTAGTGCCTCGCCCTGCATGGAGGCCAATTATGATTAGCGCCCATTTTTATTAAATTTGCTTCATTCACATCTATTAAGAGCTATTAATATGACATATAAAGAAAAATTAAGCCAGATCCGTGCGCAAATGAAAGCGGATCAGGTTGAAGCTTACATCATTCCCTCCGCAGATCCACATATCTCAGAATACCTACCTAAACATTACAAGTGCATTCCATTCGCTTCTGGCTTTCGTGGCTCAGCAGGCACATTAGTGATTACGCATGATTTTGCCGGCCTGTGGACGGATTTCCGCTATTTCGAACAAGCAACAGAACAGCTTGAAGGCAGCGGCTTTGAACTGGTAAAACAAAAAGTGCAGCATGCACCTGAATACATTCAGTGGCTATCTGGCAAGCTTGCTAAAGGCGCAAAGGTTGCAGCAGATGAAAGATTGGTTTCTATTGCGCTTGGTGAAATGATCAGTGGCAAATTAGGACTTAAAGGCATCACCATGGTCGACCGCGACTACCTGGGTCCAATATGGTCAGACCGTCCGGCACTACCTGCAGAACCAGCGTTCTTAATTGACACAGAACATATTGGTCAGTCTGTTGGTTCGAAGATTACAGCCGTAAGAGTGGAACTGGCGGCAAATGATGCCGACTACCACCTGATCTCTTCGCTGGATGATCTAGCCTGGTTGTTCAACATCCGCGGCCGCGATGTAAGCTACAATCCGGTTGTGCTAAGCTTTGCATTAATCAGTCAGGATCACGCAAAGTTATTTCTGGATGAGCATAAACTTACCGACGAAGAGAAGTTGACCCTGTTGAAAAATGGTGTCGAAGTATGCGCATATGGCGAAATAGAAACGGCCCTTGCAAGATTACCAGAAAACAGCTCTATCTTCATCGATCCTAAAAGAAACTGTTATGCTTACCTGAAGTTAATTCCAGCTTCTGTGCGCGTCATCAAAAACACGAATCCATCTACAAACCTGAAAGCTGTTAAAAACGATACGGAACTTGAAAACACCCGTATTGCCATGACCAAAGATGGCGTGGCCATTACCCGCTTCCTGAAATGGTTATTTGAACAAATTGGCAAAACCCGCATTACTGAACTTTCTGCAGCAGCGCAGTTAAGAAGCTACCGGGCAGCACAGGAAGGCTTTGCAGGCGACAGCTTTAACACCATCAGTGCTTATGCCGCACACGGTGCACTTCCACACTACTCCGCATCTGCAGAAAGCGATGCAGAAGTGAAACCGGAAGGCTTGTTCCTGGTTGACTCGGGTGGTCAGTACTTCTATGGCACTACAGATATTACCCGTACCATACCGATGGGCGAAACCACGGAAGAAGAAAAACGTGACTACACCCTGGTACTAAAGGGAATGATCGATGGCTGTAAAGTGATGTTTCCGCAAGGCACATGTGGCTACCAGATCGATGCCATCACCAGAAAGCCCCTTTGGGATCATGCGGTGAATTATGGCCACGGAACCGGTCATGGTGTTGGTTATTTCCTGAATGTTCACGAGGGTCCACAGGTGTTTAACCCAACGGCGAATCCTGTAGCACTTGAACCAGGTATGATCACCTCAGTGGAGCCTGGCGTATATCGCCCGGGTAAACATGGTATCCGGATCGAAAATCTGGTGAATACCGTTGTTGTCGATCAGAATGAATTCAATGTCTGGTATGCTTTTGAATGCCTGACCATTGCACCGATTAACACTTCCATTGTTCAGAAAGACTTAATGGAGCAACACCAGATCGACTGGTTGAACGACTATAATGCTTTAGTATTTGAAAGACTAAGTCCACACTTATCCGCTGAAGAAGCAGCGTGGCTTAAAGCGGAAACGCAAGCCATTTAATTCGGCAGACTGATTTTTCCCATTGCAACAGCGGGTTGGCCTTCAATATGAAATGCCGGCCCGCTAATGCATTCATTCGCCAATAAGGCAAATAGAACGGCTTCTTTCGCGTCCGGATTCAAATCCAGGATTGCCGTGCTCTCCATCTCCACGCCCAGCTGTTCTTCCAGAGTACGGATGAGCAGTGGATTGTGCATCCCACCCCCACTCACATATACCCTATATTTCGTGCCCGCCGGTATTGTAGCTTCAAGGGCCTTAACAATACCGACGCTACTGAATTTCGCCAAGGTTGCAAGGACATCTGCATGGGCTATACCTTGCTGAGCCTGACCAACTTCGTCGTTCGCCACGAACGGAGCTCCCGATAGGTCCATATCTTTCTGTACCTGCTCCAGATGCTGTAGACTGAAGACCTCAGGACCTGTAGTTTTCGGAAACTCGAGTGCAAAGAAAGGAAGTTCAAGCAGTCGTTGTAATAGCCACTCATGTACCTGCCCGCTCAATGCAATCTCCGCATCTTCGTCAAACTGCTTCCCAGGGAAATGCTTCTGTACGTACTGGTCCATCAGCGTGTTGCCCGAGCCTGTATCCGTAGAAAAAACGCCCGGTAAGCTTGGATTTTGAACATCCGCGTTCAAAGCAGGCAACCAGGTGAAGTTGGCAATGCCGCCAATATTCAACAGCACGCGGTGTTCCTTCGGATCAGAAAACATCAGATAATCTCCATACAGTGCCAGCGGCGCACCTTCTCCTCCTGCAGCAATATGTTTTTGGCGAAAGTCGCTCAAGGTGATGATGCCTGTATTCACCGCAATATGGTCCGCATCAGCAATTTGTAAGGTCGCATTTCCGTAAGCTTCCTGCTGGTGTTGAAAATACGGCGCATGGAAGATGGTCTGTCCATGGCTGGCGATAACGTCTACCTGTTCATTGCTAATGCCCCATTCCTGAAGGGCCTCATTGATGAGCGCCGCAAAGTAAGTACCCAGCCAGGCATTGATCAGGGTTACATCCTGCAAGTCCACCTTCGCTTTAGAACTGATCGGTTTCAGTCTTTCCTTCACCTCAGGCGGATAACTTACCGTTTTAAACTGCAATAGCGACACCCTGGCGCCGGGACCGCTTCCTTCAAATTTGCAGAGCGCAATATCAAGGCCGTCCAGTGAAGTGCCCGACATCAGTCCGATAATGGTTCTGGAAGGCGCCTGCGCAATTTGAAACAGCCTGGTAAGATCTTTATGCATGCCTAAAAGTCAATTACAATTTTACGGTTGGGATAGTCGAGCTTGTTGCTCTTCCGTTTTCCATAACCACTGAAATGCATGATGTTCGACTGATCATCAAACTGATCGTAAAGCACGCTGTTGGTGGTTTCGACCCTCTTCAAACCGGGTACCGCTTCAGATTCCAGGTACACAATCGTGGCTTCGTTATCTTTTTCAAAGCCCAGGTAAGTTAAAGCCAGCGTTTTCTGCGGCGTTCTGAAGTTCAGATTGGCTAATATATATTTCTTCACCAGCACGTCCATGGCCTTGTGCCGGGCCTCAGCAGTTAAGTCGGTTTTTACCTGATAGGCCTTCGCCAGTGCGAGCTCAAAATCATCGGTAAAGAGCCTGCAGCTTACTTCAAGCGTGTTTGTCTTTGAATTATAGTTGATGTCGGTCGAGCTTACGTGAAAGGGGTGGAACGCTTCAGCACTCAGGTTTATTGGCGCAAGGCAGCCCAGTATTAGGTAACAAATTAATAGCGGTCCGCGCATTCTCTTTTGCATAGGTCAATTCTTTTTTCGGTTTACAAAAAAACACTTTAAATTTAAACATTCCATAAAAAACAATAATGAAGAAACTCTACATCTCTTTGCTTATTGCCGGTGTTGCCTTTCAGGGCCTAAAAGCACAAAACATCCAGAATAACCCTGGAAGTAATCACGGTAATAAGTTCGAACAACTGGGAACCATCCTGACCACACCCAATGAGCAGCGTACTGCAAGTGGTGCACCAGGCGTGAAGTACTGGCAGCAGCAGGCTGACTATGACATTAAATGTACCCTGGACGAGAAGAACCTGCTTCTTAAGGGAACCCAAACGGTAACTTACACCAACAACTCTCCAGACGTGCTTACCTACATCTGGCTACAGCTGGACGAAAACGAGCACAGCACTTCTAAAAATGCAGGTTATCAATCCAGCAGCAGAATGCCATCCATGTCTACCACGCAAATGGTAGATCGCGCAGCAGCAGAAAGCCAGGAAAACGGATATGGGGTAAACATTACTTCCCTTACTGATGCTTCAGGCAAGAAACTAACCTACACGGTAAACAAAACCATGATGCGTGTGGAAATGCCACAACCATTGAAATCAGGACAAAAATTTGTTTTCAACGTGACATGGGATTACAAAATCACAGACCGACTGGTACTTGGCGGACGTGGTGGTTACGAATTCTTCCCTGAAGACGGCAACTACCTGTTTACCATGGCACAGTGGTATCCAAGATTATGTGTGTACAGCGATTTCCAGGGCTGGCAAAACCACCAGTTCACCGGACGTGGCGAATTCGCACTTACCTTCGGTAACTTCAAAGTACAGATTACCGTTCCTGCAGACCACATCGTGGGCGGTACCGGAGAGGTAATCAACTACAACGCTGTACTTAGCCCTACCCAATTAAGCAGATACAAACAAGCGACAACTGCAAAAGCACCTGTTGAAATTGTAACCCTTGCAGAAGCTAAAGCAGCAGAAACCAAGAAAAGCACGCAGACTAAAACATGGGTGTTCCAGGCACAAAATGTACGTGACTTCGCATGGACTTCATCAAGAAAGTTCGTTTGGGATGCTATGGCACAACCTGTAGAAGGTAAAAATGTAATGTGCATGAGCTTCTATGGTAAAGAAGCCTATGGTCTTTACAGCAAGTTTTCAACTAAGGCCGTTGCTCATACCGTGAAAACATACTCTGATTTCACGTTCCCTTATCCATACCCTACTGCACAAAGTGTTGAGGCAGCAAACGGCATGGAGTACCCGATGATCTGTTTCAACTACGGCCGTACCGAAAAAGATGGCACTTACAGCGAAACATCTAAAAACGGCATGCTGGGTGTAATCATCCACGAAGTTGGTCACAACTTCTTCCCAATGATCGTAAACAGCGATGAGCGTCAGTGGACCTGGATGGATGAAGGATTGAACTCCTTCCTGGAATACATGACCGAAGAGCTTTGGGACAACAAATTCCCTAGCAAAAAAGGTCCTGCATATACCATCGTAGATTACATGAAATTACCAAAAGATCAATTGGAGCCGGTAATGACCAACTCTGAGAACATCGTACGTTTCGGACCAAATGCATATTCTAAACCAGCAACTGCTTTAAACATCCTTAGAGAGACCATCATGGGCCGTGAGCTGTTTGACTATGCTTTTAAAGAATACGCAAGAAGATGGGCTTTCAAACACCCTACACCTGCAGATCTATTCAGAACTATGGAAGACGCCAGCGGCGAAGACCTGGATTGGTTCTGGAGAGGCTGGTTCTACAGCACAGATGCCTGCGATATCTCCCTGGATTCTGTTAAAGTTGCAAGACCAGACTTCAACGGTAAAATCCCTGCACCAAGAACAATCAATGCGCGTGTAGATAAACCACAGGTGAATGCTTTCGAAGACATTTCTAAAGTTAGAAACCGTGAAGACAAACGTATCGTGTTCTACACAGATCAGGATAAAAATGCAAGAGATTTCTACTGGAGCTATGCACGTGGCGCCGTTAAAGTAGACTCTACGCCAACCAAAATGGAATTCGGCAGACAGATCGAGCAATTACCAGCTGCAGAACAAGCTAAATATGCTGGAAAGTACTTCTACGAAGTGAACTTCAGCAATAAAGGCGGATTGATCATGCCGGTTATCGTTGAGTTTACTTATAAAGACGGCACGAAAAAACTTGATCGCATTCCTGCACAGATCTGGCGCCATAACGAAAAGAATGGCTCGAAGTTCTACGTTGAAGACAAAGAAGTGGCTTCAATTAAACTGGATCCAATGCGCGAAACGGCTGACATTGATGAGTCTAACAACGTTTGGGGTGGTGAAGCGAAACCTTCGAAATTCCAGTTATTCAAACAAAGTGGCGCTACTGCAGCCCGCGGCCAGTCCGTAGGCACAAACCCAATGCAAAAAGCAATTAAGTAGTCGTTTACAACAATATAAAAAAAGCTCCGGATCGCATGATCCGGAGCTTTTTTTATATACCGTCTTAACAGCTAATATTTATAAGGTAGTCGTTTCCTGGTTTGCAACAGATTGCTCCAGCTGCGTATACCACTCCAGACCATACTTACGGATAAGTGGACCTTTCAGAAACTGGTACACGGGTACTTTCAGCTCACGACCAAAAGAACAGGCATCACTGCAGATGCTCCAACGGTCGTAGTTCAAGACCTCAAACTCCGGATACTGCGTAATTCTTATCGGATAAAGGTGGCAGGAAATCGGCTTTGGCCAATCCACTAAGCCCTGCTCATAGGCTTTCTCTATTGCGCATTTCGTAATACCATTTTCAAAGGTCACATAAGCACACTCTTTATTCCCGTCTACACATGGTGTCGTCAGGTCGCCATCCATGTCAAGCACGGACGTGCCGTATTCCTCAATGGCAGCAATACCCCGTGGTGCAAGCAGGTGTTTGATCTTTGGGTAAATGTCGGCCAGAATTGCCTTCTCTGCATGCTCCAGCGGCGCCCCCGAATCCCCTTCTACACAGCAGATCCCTTTACATTTATTCAAATTACACACGAAGCTCTCCGAGATCAAATCCTCATGTACAAGGGTATTTTGTACTTCTATCATATCAATTGATTTTGGCAAGCGGGTACTTCAGCCCATCTGCCGATGAAATTTCCATGGTAACAGCCCCAACCAGAATTTCAACCTGAGCCTTTACAGGCACCCTGTTGCCATCATCTGTTATCCACAGATATAGTTTACTATCTTTTCTAAAAATCCTCCCTGGCTGTATAGAAGGACTGAATTTTAAACACCTGATTTTACCCAGGTTTGTCTTGATGACCTCACGGCCAACAAAGGCGATCTCCAGCTGGCTGATCTCATCACCCAGGAAATAATTAAGCTTAAACTTATCGCCAATCTTCATCTTGGAGATGTCCAGACTTCTGGCGAAATAATATGCGGAAACGAGATCAAAGGTCTGATTGGTTGGTCCTGTAAAGGTACCCCGATTGGAAACCACCTTTCGGGTCTTTTGGTTGAACCGTGCCTTGTCTGTTCTTTTATACCCACCTTCCCGAATGTTCTCCTGGTAGAAGTAAGGGGTTAGGGTTTCCTGATCAATATAAGAGTCGTAATGATCCCTGATCTTGTAAAACACATCGAATGTTCCGGAGGTACGACCATCAACAGAAAGCCGGTATGTGGGTTTGTTTTCAAACTTCATATCGGAGTTCAGGACCTTCAGCGTTCCTTCTGCTGCGGTGATAAAGCCATACTTAAGTTTGTACTTAAGAACTTCTCCAGGTTGAAAAACCGGCTGCGCCTGTACAGGCAGCTCCTGTGCAAATACGCTGACGCTAAATAAACCAAGGGATAGGAATAGCAGGAAATGTCTCATGCGAGCATTAAACAAAAAGCTTTCCAATTAATCCTTGCGCTTAAAGATCGGCACTGTCGAGCAGGGTTCGCCATACATGATGCTCTTCGCCACTTTGCTCAACTGTCTGGTAATTTCTACATAAGCAAATACCGGAATGTCGATGTCCGCACAACCCTTAACCACCACACGCTCGTTCAGGTAAGCATTGAAGTCGATCTTTGCCAGCGCTTTACTAAGCAGCACTGCCTCCAGTGTTTCCAGGCTTCCAAAAACAAGCTCATTCACATGAGGGCTCAGGCGATTAGACAATAACATATACGCCCAGGTTGGTACAATAGCATCTGCAGAACAAATGATGGCCACGTTCTTCCCAGCATACTGCGACCAGTCGTGCGTTTTAATAAATTCACGGAAATCCTTTTCCCTTAACATCAGGCCATGAAAAAGATTGTCCTTAATATCATAGACCACACGTTCTGCCTGGTTATAATATGCCTCCAGATCAAGGGTGATTAACCCACTGGATGCTACTTTGTTGACTATATTTTCCTGAATTTCCATTTCTTATAACATAAAAAAACCGGAAGAACAATTCTTCCGGTTACAAAATTACGTAAAATAAGGTTAATAGAATTTCACCCTATTGTCTTTTATCTTGACTTTATCCTGTAGTGCCTGGAAAGCCGCGCCTAATGAACGTTGCGCAATTCCAAGTGACATGGTTTCTTTTTGCTTGTAAGTATTCGCCAACGGCGCTGGTTTACTGAAGCTGGTTGCTGCATAAGCATAAACACCACGCTCACCATCAACTGGTCCGCCAACCTTGTTCAATGCTGTTCCGAAAACGGCACCGATAAGCTTGTTTTCCTGTGCTGCACCTGGTAGAATCGGGTTCGCAAATACCACGTTCTGTACTGGTGTAACTGGTTTACCTAATTTCTGTGCCACCTGATTGATGTTCGATGCACCTTTTAGTGCAGCGTTCATTTTCTCCGTAAGCATTTTAGCTTTCACTGCAGTGATCACCATTGGCTCGATATCCTTTTTAACGGCTTCCATTGGTAACAAGCCTTTTGGACGGATATCCGTAAGCTGCGCAACCACATAAGAATCTTCCATTTGGAATACTTCTTCCAACACATCTCCTTTTGAAGCATCAAATGCTGCTTTGATAATCGGACGTGGGGTATCCAAACCTGGCGCATAACCCTGGCTTGCAGTAATCTTATCAGCAACTGCTACAGTGTAGCCATTTTGCTTTGCTACATCAGCGAATTTCTTGTCTTTAACAGAAGCCAGGAAACTTGTTGCTTTTTTATAGGCAGCTTCTTTAGTTTTCGGACTTGCAGCAAGGTTTTTCTCAATGTAAGCCAGCTTCACCACTTTAGAAGAGCCGATTTGTTTTTCAATTTTGATCAGGTGTACACCGAATTGTGATTGCACTACCTTCAACTCACCAACCTGGCCATCGAAAGCAGCATTTTCAAATTCAGGAACCATTTGGCCACGGCTAAAAGTACCTAAGTCGCCACCTTTATCTTTAGAACCATCAACGCTGTATTGCGCAGCAAGCTGTGCGAAGTTGCCACCTTTTTGTACCAGTGTTTTTAAAGAGTCTGCAAGTTTAGTTGCAACATCAACACCACCAAGGGTTGCAGGGTTTAAAAGGATATGGCTAGCCTTAACTGAATCCGGTGAAGTACGTGCATTAACAACTTTTGCAAGTTTGTATGAACCATTGCTAAGCACAGGTCCGTAGATGCTGCCAACTGGCAAGGCAAATACTGCCGAGTCTACTGCAGGATCCAGTCTGCCTTTAGTCAGGTAAGTGAAAGGAACTTTAACTTCAGAATTTACAGCAGCAAATAGAGAGTCATTTTTGCTTACCCTTAGGTCCTGCGCCAATTTCTCCACTTGTTTGCCAACAGCTAAAGAGTCCGCTTTCGTTGGATTGATATTGAAAGAAACATAGTTGAACGTACGGGTTTCCGCAGGATTGTCAAAAAGCTTCTTGTGATTTGCATAATAATCATTGTAATCTGCATCTGTAGGTTTTACAGAAGCATCAGCGATGCTTGCATAATCAAGCGACACATAGCTGAAGTTCGCCAGTTTATTCCTGTTCGAATACTCTTCGTTTGCCTCCAGAGAAGTTACATATACGGAGTTCTTTACCAGGTTAGCATATTTTTGCTGTAGGGCCTGCTTCTCGATTTCAGCCTCAAGCATATCCCACTGTGCTTTAAGCTCCGCATTTTTCTGCGCCTGCTTTAAAGAGCCGATTACTGCGGCACGATCCAGCTGACCAGTTTGTGGGTTACCAAAGTACTGCACGATAATCGGGCTTGGTTTGCTGCCCTGATATAAATCAAACAGCTCATCACCGGAGATCGTAAGACCTAAACGGTTGTATTCTTTAGAAAGCACAACGTTAGCAACTTCAGCATTCCATACGTTTTCAACCGCCATGGCCTGCATTTGCGGATTTGCAGCACCGCCATATTGTTGTCTGAACTGTGCTTCTGTTTGTTCTACCTTCCGGCCAAAGTCTTCAATGCTGATATCTTCACCATCTATGGTTCCAACAACCCGCTGGGATTCTGCCCAAAATGGCTTCCCAGTACTAACCACATCACCTAACAAAAATGCAACAATTGCGAAACCGATGGCGCCAATCAAAATGTAGCCTGCACGATTACGCAAAAATGTCATTAAACCCATAATAATCTGTATTTACTTTTTTTAAGAGGGCGCAAGATACAACTTTTGCGAAAAAAAGAAAACTTATAATGGTATTTGAATAAGTAATTAAAAATTAGCGCGATATAGCGCCAAACGGAAGCATTTTATTGGGTAAGATCGCCCTTAATATAGGTCTCCCCATAAGCGTTCTCGAAGGCCACAGTGCTGAAATCTTCGGGTGCCGTGAAGTTGATGGCGTTGATCACCGTACCATCTGGTTTGGTGATTATACCTTTTGGAGAAGTGAAGGTTTTGGTGTTCTGATTCCACACCAGTTCCTCCGTATTGAAGGTTAGATTGGCATTTATGACCACCACATTTTTACGGAAAATCGTAATCTGTTCCGTCTCTTTCATGATGGCATACTCGGAAGTAATCGTGCCCTTGGAGGCTTGCAGCTCGTCGTAGAACTCCACCTTTACACCCTTCGGCATTTCCTGA
>Ga0265798_10005293_pt1 | contig 17438 bp, 17 predicted proteins | sample P3T30metagenome_FD_192430 | JGI IMG/M metagenome (GOLD analysis project Ga0265798, IMG submission 192430) | Plant litter microbial communities from East Loma Ridge, Irvine, California - P3 T30 | ecosystem: Environmental > Terrestrial > Plant litter > Unclassified | place: USA: California... | reverse complement strand
AAGTCGATACGGTAGTTACCGGGTCGCAGGCGGTGATGAATGTCAGCGGAGCCGAGTAGATGCTGGTGCCGCCGGCGGTGCAATTACTGCGCACATACACTTGGTAGCTCGTGGCCGGCGTAAGGCCCGTTATAGTTACCGGTGAGGCGGTAGCTGCTACGGTGGTGCCACCGGTGCTCACGTTAAAGCCTGTGGGGCCGTACACCAATTCATAACCGCTTGTGCCCGTAGTGGGTGGCGTAAACGTAATGGTGGCCCCGGTGGGCGTCACGCTAGTAGCTGCCACGGCTGTCGGCGGCGCGCAGTTGGGCACGGCAGTACCTATCTCTATGGCCACGCGCGCCTTCGGGTTTGCATTCACAAAGTCGGTCCAGGTAGTGCCCGTGGTGCTGAAGTAGAACGTACCCGGCCGGATGGGGTCTTCAGTTTGGTAGTTGATGCCAATGTTAGCCGGCGCGCTGGCAGTGCCGGTTTCGCGCAGTCCCACAAAGAAGGTTGCGGGCACCGCAATGCCGGGCAGCGTTACCGTGACCGGGCCCGCGTCGGGCGTGCGGGTTTGGGTCGGGGAGGTGTAAAGCAGCTGCCCGGGCAGGCCGCCCGAGCCGGTAGCATCGTACAGCAGCACCTGGAATGGTGACGTATTATTGGCGCTCGCCGCCAGCGTCAGCACTACATCGCTGACGACGGTGGCAGCGGGTAGGCTAAATTTCTGCGCCAGCCAGCCGTTGCCCACCCCCACGCTGCCTACCGTGGTGCCGGTGGGATTGGTGTACGACAGGCGGTTGGCCGTAACGGTTTGGCCATAGGTGGCGGTATTATTAGCGTTGTTGCCATCGGCAGGCACCGTCACCGTCACGACATTGTCGCCGGCGGCCAGCGTGGTGGGGTAGGCGGCAAACGTAACCGTGGTAGACGCTCCCGGCGCTAGCGAAGCAATGGTTTTGGTATCGCTAAATGTATTGGCGCCCGTCACGTCCAGGGTCACGGCCAGGTTAGTTTGAGGGGCAGCGCCGGCGTTGGTCACCACGGCCCGCACGGTGTGCGGCAGGGCAGTTTGGGTAGCCAGCTTGCCTAGGGTATAGATGCCGGACACGGCCGCGTCGTTGGGCGGGGCCGTGGCAAAGCGGAACGTGCGCCCTAGGTCAGGGCCGTAGGTGCGGCGATAGTTAAGCGTAGTGCCACTGTAGACGCCCGTAATGAAAACCGCCGTTGACCACGCCGCCGTCGACGACGTTTTATTGACCAGCACATCTTGCCCGGCCGAGCTGCCCGAGCCCTTAATGCCCACCGTTGGAAAACGGTTGATGCTGGCGCCGGCTGTGGCCGACACCACCGGACCGTATACAAACTCAATGGTACCCGTGGCCTGGTAGAGCTTTACCTGAAACGCGAAGTTGTCGAACTGCGTGGCATTCACGCTGCCCGCTTTGTCGCGCACGTTTTTCCACTGAATGGTGCACACCTGGCTGGTACCCGTGCCCGTGGTGGCCACCCGGTACTCGGCGGGGCCCACGCTGCCATCCTGCAAGTCAAAGTTGAAGGGCGCCAGTAGGTTCACGTCGGCCGGGTCAGCACTGCTAATAGGGTCACCCCCCGCGGCTTGGCCATTTTCGTAGACCCCAAACAGGTTGGGCACCGATGGCGCGGCGCTTCCTAAGCGCATAATCCCGTTGGTGTTCAGTACAAACTGCGTAAATGACGCGCCGTTGTAGTTGAACGTAAACCCAATGTTTTGAGGCGCCGAGTTGGCATCGTCGGTGTTGGCCGTAGTGATGACCGTGCTCCCGCTCACCGTGGCCAGGTCGGTGTAAGTACCAGGCACGTTGGAGGCCGTTGCCACCGCATAGTTCAGGGATTGGGCCTGGGCAGCCACGGCGGCCCCACCCGCCAGCAGAGCCGTGAAGCCGAACTGCCGTAGCCGGTGCGCTAACCCAGTTGTCTTAGCGTAAGGTTTTTTCATGTAAAAGCAAAAGAGGATAAGCGTAAAATGTGGCAACTGAGGCTGTGCCAACAGCTGAACTATGGCAAAAAATACTACCCAGCCCACGCATGGTTTCTGGGCAGCTTCTTGACGTAGGCAAGGCTCTGCGGCGGCAATAGCTGGTGCAAGAACCTTTAAACCCCCAAGATGCTAATTTTTTATGGAACTTTCGGCGGGTAGAATGGTACTTCTATCCCAGGCCAGGCTAATACTGGCCGCTACCTGCCAAACCAAGCCGCTAAGGCTCACTTGCTTGTTTAGCTGCTAGCCGCTTTTACACCCTTCGTTTGCTCTTATGCGCATTGGCTTATTCGGAACGGGACGCGTAGCCACGGCCTTGGGGCCAGCACTCGCCGCCGCGGGCCACGAGCTGATTTTTGTGGCGGGCCGCACGCTCGCCAGCGCGCAAGGCCTCGCGGCTCAGTCCTCCGGTTGCGTGGCCCTCACGCTGCCCCTGGCGCAGGCCCCGCCCCCAGCCGACCTCTACTTACTAGCCGTGCCCGACGCGGCCGTGCCAGTGGTGCTGGCGGCCATAGCCTGGCCGGCGGGCGCGCTGGTGGCGCACCTGGCTGGCGCGCTGCCGGTGGCGGTGTTTGCGGCGCTGCCGCAGGTGCGCGGCGGCGTGCTCTACCCGCTCCAGACCTTCAGCCCCGGCCGCGCTATCGACTGGCCAGCCGTGCCCCTATTTGTCGAGGCACCCGACACCGACGCCGAAGCGCAGCTGCTGGCCCTAGCCCAAAGCCTGAGCCAGCGCGTAGCGCGGCTCGACTCGGCCCAGCGGCTGCGGCTGCACCTAGGGGCCGTGTTTGCCAGCAATTTTACCAACCATGTGCTGGGCATAGCTCACCAACTGCTGGCCGAGGCGGGCCTGTCTTTCAACTTGCTGGCGCCGCTGGTGCGCGAAACCGTAGATAAGGCCCTAGGTGCCCAGCCAGGCCCATTTGCAGTGCAAACGGGCCCGGCTGCCCGCCACGATGCCCCCACCCTGGCCGCCCACACGGCGGCACTGGCGGCCCACCCCGCCTGGCAAGCACTTTATACGCAGCTCACGCAGAGCATTCAGGCGGCAGAGGCGCCCGCTGTGGCGCGCCCGCCCAGCCCTGCCTAACTTTGTACTTTCAACTGGCTCACTGGGGCCCACTACTATTTTGCAACCCTCCACCATCATCTTTCAGTTTCAGGACGGCCAGCCTACTCAAACGCACGTGGCCGCCAGCGGCGAGTCGGTGCTCGACGTGGCCCTCAACAACGGCATTCAGCTGCAGCACAACTGCGGCGGCGTATGTGGCTGTAGCACCTGCCACATCTACGTGAACAAGGGCATGGATGACCTACCCGAGATTTCCGATAAGGAAGAAGACTTCATCGACCGGGCCATCAGCCCGCGCATCAATTCGCGCTTGGCCTGCCAGTGCGTGCTGCCCAACGAGCCGCTCGAAGTAGTTGTCACCATTCCGCCCCAAAACTTCCTGGGGCACTAGTTTTTTAATCAATGGTTACTTGTTAATGAGTGGCTAGCAGCCCTTTGCTCCTTCTCAATTATCCACCATTAATAATTAACCATTGACAATTAACCACTAAGAAATGAATCATTACGAGCCGCCCATTGAGTGGGCCGACCACGAGGACGTTGCCATCGCGCTCTACGAAAAGTTTGGCGACGACTTCACCGAAGCCAAAATCTACCGCATCCGCTTTACCGAGCTGCTGGAGTGGGTGCTAAGCCTGCCCAACTTTGCCGGCACCCGCGAACAAGCCAACGAAGGCCACCTTGAGCAAATCCAGGCCAAGTGGGTGTATGAGTGGCGCGACCACCAGTAAGCTCAACCCCAACCTCCTAGGGCCGTATTACCGTTGCTGGCTGGCCCAGCACCCACCTGTTTGTCAGCTGTGGCTGCGCCAGTCAGCATTTTTTTCTTTTTTAACAGGCTATGAAAACCGGAACAGTAAAATTTTTCAATGAAACCAAAGGCTTTGGTTTCATCACTGACGACACCACTCGCGAGGAATTCTTTGTGCACGTCACGGGTCTCAACGGCGGCCAGATTCAGCAGAACGACCGCGTAGAATTTGAAACCCAAGAGGGTCGCAAAGGCGTAAACGCCGTGAACGTGCGCCGCATCTGAGGCGTCGCTACGTTGGGTTCATCCCAAAAAAGGCCTTTCCAGTGTTGGAAAGGCCTTTTTTGGTTGCTTTTATAGCTGGTTAGTGCCCTAGGCTACTTCGGCCAGCCGCACCACTAGCCCATCGACACGGGGCGTAAGGCGAATTTGACAGCTGAGTCGGCTGGTTTCGTGCAGCACGGGCAGTGTGTCAAGCATAGCCCACTCATCTTCGCTGGGCTCGGGCAGGGCCGGGCCGGCTAGCACTTCTACGTGGCAAGTGGCACACAGCGCCATGCCGCCGCAGGTAGCCTGAATGGGATATTCATTGGCTTTCAGCAGCTCCATCAGGCTCAGACCCATGTCGGTAGGGGCTTCTAGCTCGCGCCGCTGGCCGGGCGCCTCTTCTACATAAACTCGAACGTCAGTCATAATTAAGTTAAGCGTTGAGAGTTAGGAGTTCAGCGTTAGGGAGGCGCGTCTACTGGCTTACTCTTAACTCCTAACTCTCAACTCTTAACTACTTACATCGAAGGCACCCCGTTTACAGTCGTGTATTTGAGGGTGTATTTTTTGTCGGGGTAAATGTACTTAAACGCGCCCTGGCACATGAGCGCCGCCTCGTGGAAGCCGCACAAAATGAGCTTAAGCTTGCCGGGGTAGGTGTTGATGTCGCCGATAGCGTACACACCGGGTAGCGAAGTGCTGTAGTCCAGGGTATTCACCACTACGGCATCGTTGTCGAGCTCTAGGCCCCACTCGCCGATGGGTCCCAGCTTGGGCGTTAGGCCGAAGAGTGGCACGAAAGCATCAATGGGCACGGTCAGGGCTTCGCCATTATTGCCCGTGATGGTGACTTGCTCTAGCATGTCGTCGCCGTGCAGGTGCGTTACGTTAGAGCTAAGCACGAGCTTGATTTTGCCGGCTTCGGCCAGGGTTTTCACTTTCTCGGCCGAGTCGGCAGCGCCGCGGAAGGTGGTGCCGCGGTGCACGAGCGTCACGTCGGCGGCCACGTTGGCCAGGTAGTTGGTCCAGTCGAGGGCCGAGTCGCCACCGCCCGCAATCACAATTTTTTTATTGCGGAAATGCTCGGGGTCACGCACCATGTAGTGCACGCCTTTGCCGCTCTCGAAGCGCTCTAGGTTCTCCACGGCCGGCTTGCGCGGCTCAAACGAACCTAGGCCGCCCGCAATGGCCACGGCCTTGCACTGAATCTCGGTACCGTCGGTAGTATAAAGCTGAAACGAGCCGTCGTCGAGCTTGGCAAAGCGCTCTACCCGCTCCCCTAGGGTGAAGGTGGGGTGGAACGGCTCAATTTGCTTCATCAGATTGTCAACCAGGTCGCCGGCCAGCACCTCGGGGTAGCCCGGAATGTCGTAAATCGGCTTCTTGGGGTAGATTTCGGTGAGCTGCCCACCGGGCTGCGGCAGGGCGTCTACCACGTGGCAGCGTAACTTTAGCAGACCAGCCTCAAACACGGCAAACAGGCCTACTGGCCCGGCCCCGATGATGCAGATATCTGTCGAAATAATCTCGGGCATTACAGGAAATTTAAGTATTTAGAATGAGTACAAAGATACGAATGAGGGGGTGGACTGGCGAGGTAAATACGGGTTTTTAGGGCTGGGTGTAGTAGCATTGGCCCGGTTTTCGTTTTGGCGGCGGCATACCTGGCCGCATTTTTAGTTTATGAGCTCCTCTCTTACCCCTACCCTGGCGCGCCTAACCGCCCTAGGTCTGCTGGCCGCCACGGCCTGCACTGCCCCGCGCAACATCACTACCTCGGGCAAAGTGACGCCCCAGGGCGAATTCCGCGTGGCTTACAATCAGAACTTTAACGTGGCTACTGCGCCGCTCGCTAAGGCGGGCTCGGCCGTGCGCAGCGCCGCCAGCCAGCTCGGCACCCAAGCCGCCGAAGGCCAGAAGGTGAACTATTCCGACGCTGTGAGCCAGGTGCAAACCGCTGCCCTTGCCTACCTGGTCGACCCCGTGCAGCCGGCTTCTGACCTCAGCATTCGCTACGGCATTGTGCCTCGCCTCGACGCCGGCTATAAATATGCATTTGGCTCGCACGTCTTCGACGCAGCCTATCAGCTGCTGGGCCCTACCGGCTCGGTCGAGAACCCTGAGCGCGGGGCGGCCGGTGGCACCACCTACGCCAGCATCGGCCTGCAGTACGCTATTCAGCGCGCGGGCCTGCCCAAAATTCCCTTTCTCAACGACCTCAACAACCTACTGGGGCTTTCGGCTACCCGCCAGGACTTGATTATTCCGCTCACCGTCAGCCAGTCGCTGGGCGCGGAGGAAAGCATCGGGGCCATCAGCTACGGCGTGGTGTACGCTCACTCGTGGGTGAGCTACGGCTTCACCCCCAATAACTTGTACAACCGGGCCGGCACCAACGTGCTGCCCGCCCTGCCCAACCAGAGCAATAATTTCTCCTCCTACGGCCTGTTTCTCAACGCCAAGTTGGGCTATAAGTATGTGTACTTCGTGCCGGCCCTCAGCTTCTACTACCAGAACTACGGCACCTACACGCTGGTCGATGGTAGCTCCACTTCGTTTAGCGGGGCCACGTTTATTCCGTCCCTAGGTGTGCAATTCCGTATCCCAAGCTTCAAATAAGCTAAAGTAGCTTGGACTTTGTAGTCCGAGCACGAGCGCAGCGAGCATCTTACGGCAGGAATGTTTCTAAGCAAACGCTTTAGACGCAACTGCTCGCGGCGCTCGCGCTCGGACTACAAAGTCCAAGCTACTTTCTTTCTACTCCACTATCTTCAGTATGACCATTCTCTACGGGGTGCCCGGCGAGGGCCTGGGGCACGCCACGCGCAGCAAAGTCATTATTTCCTGGCTGTTGGCCGAGGGGCACGATGTACGGGTGGTTAGCAGCTCGCGGGCTTTTACGCTGCTTGATAAGACCTTTCCGGGGCGCGTGCTGGAGATTCAGGGCTTTCACCTGGCGTATAAGAAGCTGACGGTGTCGAAGTCGCGCACTATTGGCCTCACGCTGCGCACGGCGCCCGAGGCGCTGCGCACCAATTTTCGGCAGTACCGGCAGCTGCTGCACGGCTTCCGGGCCGAGGTAGTGATTAGTGATTTTGAGTCGTTCAGCTACCTCTACGCCAAGCTGCTGCGCGTGCCGGTTATCAGCATCGATAATATGCAGATAATCAGCCGTGCCCAGCTCGATGTGGCCGTACCTGAAGAAGAACAGGAAAACTTCGACGTGGCCCGCTACCTGGTGCGTGCCAAGGTACCCCGCGCCAAGCATTACCTTATTACTACGTTTTTCGAGCTGCCGCTGCGGCCGCGCTATGCCGAGCGCACTACGCTGGTGCCCAGCATTATTCGGCCCGAAATTCAAGCTACGCAGCCGACTAAAGGCGATTATGTGCTGGTGTACCAGACGGCCACCAACCAAACCGACCTAGTCGACATTTTGCAGCAAGCTCCCGACCAGGAATTTCGGGTGTACGGCTTCAACAAAGACGAGGCGCACGGCAACGTGCTGCTGCGGCCCTTCTCCGAGGCGGGCTTCATTGCCGAGCTGGCGGGCTGCCGGGCGGTGCTCACCAATGGCGGGTTTTCCTTGATTTCGGAGGCCGTGTACCTACATAAGCCGGTGTGCGCGGTGCCCATTCCGGCGCAGTTTGAACAGTGGCTGAACGCAGCCGAGATAGCGCAGCGCGGCTACGGACGGCACTTCGAGTCCATCACGGCGGCCAACGTGCAAGCCTTCCTAGGTCAGCTACCGGCTTATGAGGCGGCCCTAGGTGCTTATCAGCAAAATGGCAACGAAGAATTATTCACGAACCTGCGGAAAATATTGGCGGGGCTGGCGACAGTGGATTAGCTAGGTGCCTGACCTTACCTTTGCCCGGCTGGCCTAGCCACTCGTGGCACCCTAGGGCAGCACCTCATAGCTTCTTCACCTCATCACCAGAAAAATGAGCTACATCGCAGCCATCCACGCCCGCCAGATTTTTGATTCGCGCGGCAATCCGACCGTCGAAGTTGACGTAACCACCGATTCGGGTACCGTAGGCCGTGCCGCCGTACCATCGGGCGCCAGCACCGGCGTGCACGAAGCTGTAGAGCTGCGCGACGGCGACAAGGCCATGTACCAGGGCAAAGGCGTGCTGAAAGCCGTTGAGAACGTAAACACGAAGATTGCCGAAGAGCTGGTAGGCTTCTCGGTATACGAGCAGGGCCTGATTGACAAAATCATGCGCGAGCTCGACGGCACCCCCAACAAAGGCAACCTAGGGGCCAACGCCATCCTGGGCGTGAGTTTGGCCGCTGCCCGCGCTGCGGCGCAGGAGCTGGGCCAGCCGCTGTACCGCTACGTAGGCGGTGTGGGCGCCAACACGCTGCCCGTGCCCATGATGAACATCTTGAACGGCGGCTCGCACGCCGACAACAAGATTGACTTCCAGGAATTCATGGTAATGCCCGTGGGCGCCAGCTCGTTCAGCGAGGCGCTGCGCTGGGGCACCGACATCTTCCACACCCTGAAGAGCGTGCTGAAGAAGAAAGGCTACAGCACCAACGTAGGCGACGAAGGCGGCTTTGCCCCCGACATTCAGTCGAACGAGGAGGCTATCCAGATTGTACTGCAAGCCATCGAGCAGGCTGGCTACCAGCCCGGCGAGCAGGTAATGATTGCCCTCGACCCCGCTGCTTCGGAGTTCTTCGAAGATGGCCACTACCACTTCAAGAAGAGCACCGGCGACAAGCTGACGCCCGAGCAAATGGTGAGCTACTGGGTAGACTGGACCAAGAAATACCCCATCATCAGCATCGAAGACGGCCTGGCCGAGGACGACTGGGCTGGCTGGAAGAGCATCACCGACCAGGTGGGCAAGAAAATCCAGCTGGTGGGCGACGACTTGTTCGTAACCAACGTAGAGCGCCTGCAACGCGGTATTGATGAGCACATTGCCAACGCCATCCTCATCAAGGTAAACCAGATTGGCTCGCTCACCGAGACCATCGACGCCGTGACCCTAGGTCGCCGCAACGGCTACAAGTCCATCATGAGCCACCGCTCGGGTGAGACTGAGGACTCGACCATCGCTGACCTAGCCGTAGCCCTGAGCACCGGCCAGATTAAGACTGGTTCGGCTTCGCGCTCGGACCGGATGGCTAAGTACAACCAGTTGCTCCGCATCGAGGAAGAGCTGGGCGAAATGGCTTACTTCCCTGGCAAGAAAATGTAAGGAGCCGCCGGCTTCTAGCTACAGAAGGCCCTGCTTTGCTAGTCGAAGCAGGGCCTTCTTTTTTGCTTAGCTTTGTAATCAGCTCATTTTTGGCCATGCAATTCCCTGCCTTCCTCTTCCCCATCCTGCGCGTGCTGCGCAACTTCTACTTCCTCACCGGCGCGGCCTTTGTGGTGTGGATGCTGCTTTTTGATGGCAACGACCTAGGCAAGCAGTACGACATGTACCGCAAGTGGAAGGAGTTGCGCAATGAGAAAGAGTATTACGAGTCGAGCATCGAGGCTGTAAAGCACGACCGCGCCGAGTTGCTAAGCTCGCCGGCCCTACTCGAAAAGTTTGCCCGCGAGAAGTACCTCATGAAGCGCCCCGGCGAGGACGTCTTTGTGCTGGTGCCCAAGGAAGAGGATAAGTAAGCCTTAGGTCTACTTTTATAAGAAACGCCCGCTGTTCTGAGAACGGCAGGCGTTTTTTGTCTTTTGTATCTTCACCGCAAACCACCACCAACTACTTGCTCCTTGCCGCTACGCGCCCCCACTCCCTACTTATGGCCTAGCGTAGGCGTAGCGCTGCTGGGTTTGGTAGCTACGTTAGGCTTCCAGCCTACACCCAGGCCCACCCAGGCACAAGTAGCGTGGCGCTTCCTTGGCGAAGTGCTACGTGCCGACTACCCGGCCGCCTACCAGCGCCTGGCGCCTGAAGTGCGTGCCACGCTACCCCCAGCGTCGTTTGGGGCCGCAGCCGGGCCGCTACAGCACCTAGGGCAGCAGCGAGGGCACGCGGTAGAGCTATACACATTAGGTACTTGGCTAAGAGAGGGTGGCGGGCACGAGCCTTGGTTCTACCGCTTTTCCTTTGCCAGCGACTCGGCCCACCGCCCGCCACCGGTGTTGCTCGAAGTCACCTTCAGCGATACTACTGCGCGGCAAGTGCTAGGCTTTGGGGTACGCCACCGCTAAAACTTGCCTGTCATGCTGAGCGAAGTCGAAGCATCTCTACCGGTGAACTAACTTCTAACGCTAACAACGGTGCGGTAGAGATGCTTCGACTCCGCTCAGCATGACAGACGTTTTTCTAACTTACTGCACCTAGGGCAACGAAATCTTACCTAGGCTAAGAGCCGGGTGGCCCGCCAGCATCTCGTTGGCGAGCACTGCGAAAAGGATAGCTTCTTTGGCATCGGGCGGCACGCTGGCCTTGGCGGTGCTGAGCAGGCGGGCGGTGGGCAGGTGTCGGCCTAGGGCTGCCAGCAGCGTGGCATTGTGCGCCCCGCCACCGCTGATAAGGATTTCGGCCGTGGGCTGCGGCCCTAGATAGTGCCGGGCGGCCTGGGCTACGCCGGTGGCCGTGAGCTCTACGAGCGTGGCGAGCAGGTCGGGCGCGGATAGGCTCGTGGTGGAGGTTTTGGCCTGGCTGGACTTCAGATAGGTGGGTGAAAACAGCTCTGGCCCAGTAGTCTTGGGGAAGCCTTGGGCGAAAAACGGGTGACTGAGCAACGCCGCCAGCAAGCCCGCGTGCACGTGACCTTGGGCAGCGAGATAGCCGCCCGCATCATAGGTCTGCTGGGGGTAATGCTGGCGCACCACGTGGTCGAGCAGGGTGTTGGCGGGGCCGGTATCGGTGGCCTGGGCGGGGCCACCATCGGCGGGCAAAAACGTGAAATTGGCAATACCGCCTAGGTTAAGCAGCAGCCGGTCGGTGCCCGGCTGCCGAAACAGCAGCTCGTCGGCAAACGGCGCCAGCGGGGCGCCTTCGCCACCAGCCGCCACGTGCTTCTGCCGAAAGTCGGAGAGCGTGACGATGCCCGTGAGGTGGGCCAGGTGGTCGCCATCGCCGATTTGGAGCGTGGCGTGGTGCCCAAACTCGGCCCGCCGGTGCTGGTGGCGCGGCGCATGCCAGATGGTTTGGCCGTGGCTGGCCAGTACGTCTACCTCGGCGGGTGCCACGCCCCACTGCTGCAAGCAGTTCAGTACCGCGGCAGCGTTGCGGCGGGCCACTTCGGCGTGCAACACCACCACTTCTTGCAGCTGCACCGTGGGCTGACTGATGGCCCGCAGCCGCTGCTGAAACTCGGCCTCGTAGGGCACGGTGGCGAAGTGCTCAAGCACTACATCGAGCGTAGCGCCGTAGCCAGTGCAGCGACACAAGGCCACGTCGAGCCCATCGAGCGAGGTGCCCGACATCAGGCCGATAATGCGCCGGCTCGGCTGGTCGGCAATTTGTACTAGCTTGGTTAACTGCGCATTCATAGGTCGGTGGCAGGCGCGGAGGGGTCGCCCGTTAGCTTAGGGTTGTCGCGGTGGCGGGTGGCATCGCGCTGGGTTTTCTTGGCGAGGTTGCGGGCCACGGCGTCGGTAAGGTTTACGCCGGTTTGGTTGGCTAGGCAAATGACTACGAAGAGCACGTCGGCTAGCTCGTCGCCCAGCTCGCGGCCCTTATCCGACTCCTTAAACGACTGCTCGCCGTACTGCCGGGCAATAAGGCGGGCCACCTCCCCCACTTCCTCCGTGAGAATGGCCATGTTGGTAAGCTCGCTGAAATAGCGCACGCCGGTGGTCGTAATCCACTCATCTACGGTGGCTTGGGCTTGGTCGAGGGTCATTAGGAGGCAGTGGGAGAATCTAGGATAATTGTGACGGGTCCGTCATTAAGCAAACTTACTTGCATGTCGGCTCCAAAGATGCCAGTGGGCACGGGTTGCCCCAGCTCTTGCGCCACCAGGGCCACAAAGCGCTGGTAAAGCGGCTCGGCCACGGCGGGCGGAGCGGCGCCCACGTAGCTGGGGCGGTTGCCCTTGCGCGCATCGGCGAGCAGCGTAAACTGGCTCACGACTAGTACCTGGCCACCCACGTCGCGCACGCTCCGGTTCATCTGGCCGTTCTCATCCGAGAAAATACGCAGGTTAACGAGCTTGCGTACCATCCAGTTGAGGGCGGCCTCATCGTCGGTGGGGGCGCAGCCGGCCAGCACCAGCAGGCCGGGCCCAATCTGGCCAGTAATGGTGCCCTCGACAGTAACGGAAGCTTCGCGAACGCGCTGAATAACGAGACGCATATAGTCAATTAGCGGTTAACAGGTTTGTCTGTTTCTGCGAGCGTAGCAGCAGAAGCTGCCCAGGTGCGATTACTGCGTTGCGCTCGCAAGGACAGATTATTTTTTAATTTTCAAGCTGTCTAAGTGCTGCCAGTAGCGACGAGCATTGAGCTTGTGGTCGGCGTAGGTTTCGGCAAAGTCGGAGAAGCCACTGCCATCGGGCCGAGCACAGAAAAACAGGTACTTGTGCTGGGCCGGCCGCAGCACTGCGTCGAGCGCCTGCGGGTAGGGTGTGGTAATGGGACCGGGCGGCAGGCCCTTGTGGCGATAGGTATTGTATGGCGAATCGACCTTCTTATCCACATTGAGCACGCGCTTGCGGGTACCTAGGCCGTGCAGGGGCCACAGGAGCGTGGGGTCGGCCTGCAGGGGCTGGCCCCGGCGCAGGCGGTTGAGGTATACGCCCGCAATAATAGGTTTGTCGGTGGCCTGGGCCGTTTCGCGCTGCACGATGCTGGCCAGCACAGTCACTTGCACCGGGCTCATTTTCAAGGAGTCGGCCTGGCGCCGCCGAGCCGTCGTCCAGAAGCGGCGGTGGCGGGCAGCCACTGAGTCGAGGAAGGCTGCCGCTGGCGTGGGCCAAAACAGCCGCAGCGCTCCCGGGATAAACAGCGTGCGCACGGTGGCCGTGTCGAGGCTATAGCGCTTGACTAGATACGCATTATCAAACAGCAGCTTATGAAGCTGCACGGTATCTAGAAAAAGCTGACGGCCGGCCTGGCGCGGCAGCTGCGGTAGGTAGTGAAAGGGCTTAAGTGTAAACGTAACGGTGTCCTGGCGGCCACTTTCGAGCAGCTGTAGCAGCTCTAGGTTGCCGAGGCCGGCGGGCAAGGTGTAGCGGCCGGGGCGCGTGGGGTTGTCTTTAGTGCCAAACTTGCGCAAGCTGGCTAGCACCACCAGCTCGATGGGCCGCTCCAGTAGCCCCTGCTGGCGCAGCGAGTCTAATACTTCGCCCTGCTTAGCCCCCGGCCGAATGTAGAGGTAAGCGGGCCCGTCTACGTTTGCCAGCACGTTGGGCTGATACAACAGCCGGTGCCCCGCGCCGCCCACTAGCGCCAGAATCACCCAAAAGGTTACCTGCCGCCAAAACGTCCAGCCCGTCATCGTCCGGCGGGGCAGCTTGGGCGCAGTAGGTGGCAACAAGGGGTCAGTCATATGCGGATGCAGCCCGGCTCAGCAAACCAGGCGCGACCAAAATTAACGCCCTAGGTGGGTTTGGCACGGCCCTACTTGCCCAAGCGGTAGAGTAGGCCCACGCTCAGTTGCCACCGGCCCAGCTGCCAGGGGGCCGCCGTGGCTGGCTGGCCGCTCACGGTCAGCTGCACCTCGCTGGCGGGCAAAGTGAGGGCACTTTCGCTATCGCTGTGGAAGAAGCCACCCTGCTCCGTAGTCAGCAGCCGGGTGCGGGTGCGCACGGGCCACAGGTAGCCTAGGTCGGCCAAGGCCTGCCACTGGTGGCTCAGCTCCACGCCTAGGCCAGCCTTAGGATACAGAGCATCGGTCAGGCGCTGGAGGCTGAGGGCGAGGCGGTCGGTGGCCAGCTCGGTGCCCGCCAGGCGCAGGCCAGCGTCGGGGTTGTCGAAGGCACCTAGGTCGCGGCCCAGGCTCTGGCGCAGGTAGGCCACGCCCAGGCGCCCTAGCACGGGGCGGCCCCGCGGGTTTAGGTTGTGCTCCCAGTTCAGGCCGGCCTCCCAGCCATCGCCCCCTAGCTGGCCCAGCGCCTGCCGCGTCAGGCCATACAAAGCCAGGTGGCGCGGCAGCTCTAGTTGCACACCTAGCTGGTAGCTGGCCGCTACGCGCCGGCGCCGCACCTCCGTAGCCGCCACCGCCCGAAACGCGGAGCCAGGGGGCGCTACGTCTACGCCTAGGGCGCTCTCGGCAGCCGCTATAGGCAATAGCCCCAGGCCGTAGGTATAGCGCAGCCGCCCCCGCCACCAGCGCCGGGCAGGCGGCGAAGTGGCGGCCGGGCTAGGCGCAACCGCGGTGGGGGCCGGCCCAGGGGCGACTAGCAGCTGCTTGGCTTGCTGCTGGCGCGTTTGGTCGAGCAAGTCGAGCTGCAGCTGGCTAGAGGGCAGCAACGTTGTGTAGTTTTTCCAGAACGTCGAATCGTAGGGCGTGGGAGCCCGCAGAAAAATATCGTTGTACTGCGCCCGCTCGGGGTACGGGATGGGCACGGCCTGCACCGTGTCGATGGCAGTGGTTAGAAACTCGGCCAGGTGCCGCCGCGCCTGCCCCGCCACCGGCGACCCTAGGGTATTGTACCAGATGCTTTTGAGGTGCCAGCGCCCGGCGTAGCGCTGGTAGGCCACGCGGTAGGCGCGCTCGGTGGCCCGAAAGCTCAGCACGTGCTCGCGGCGGATGCCGCTGGGCGTGCGATGCCAGGCAGCCCCCAGAAAGGCATAGCTCTGCTCATCGATGTACAACTCGCCGGCAAAGCTGGCCCGGTCGGTGCCCGGCCGCGGGCCAAAGGCAATGACGTACACTGGCCGCCCCTGAAACGTGGTTTGGGGGGTGAGTTGGTACTGGTAGTTCTTGAACTGCGAAGGCTGAATAAACTCAGCCCGATTGTGCACAAAATCAAACCGGTGTGGCACAAATGGACCCGCCGACCACTCTATCTGGAGCAGGCCTGGCGCCGCGGGCAGCGTATCGCGCAGGTCCACTTTGCGAGCTTCCAAAATCTGCACCTGCCCGTCGTCATTGGGGTGCTGGTAGGGCGCTTTGTACACCAGCAATACGCCCTCGCTGAGGTAGTCATACGCGTGCCCGGCGCCGTGGTCGTCCGACTCGCGGAAGAAGCCCGTCAGGCGCGTGGGCCGCGTGGGGTAGTTGCGCGGAATGCGGGCCACCGCTTCTTGGATGATACCCGTCACCGACGACGACACGGCCACGGTGCCTAGGGTGGCAGGGCTACTCGTGAGCTCAATGCGCAGCTCGGGCGCCGGCAGTGGCGGCAGCGGCCGGGTGTAGCGCCGGTAGCCCAGCAAAGCTACCTCTAGCTCGGTAGCAACATAGGGAGCGGGCACCCGCAGCGCAAAGCGGCCTTCCTGATTAGTGCTCGTACCCAGCTTATTGCCTGCAATGCCTACTTGCGCGAAGGGCAAGGGCTGGTGGGTGTCGGCATCGAGCACCAGGCCGCGCAGCACCAGCGCTTCTTGCGCCAGGGCCGGGCTGGCCAGCAGCCACAGCAGCAGGTAGAGCAGCTTCATGGGGCCTAGAGTTAGTTGAAAGTAGCTTGGACTTTATAGCCCGAGCACACGCGCAGCTCGCATCCACGCCAGGACAGCTTATACCAGCTTACCTAGGCGCAAGATGCGAGCTGCGCTCGCGCTCGGGCTACAAAACCCAAGCTACTGTTACCTAGGCGCCCAGTGGGGCGTCGAGGTCGGCGAGGGGCAGGCCGTGCTGGCTGGCGGTCTCGCTCAGTAGCTGGCGCTGCCAGGGGCGCAGCGCGGCCAGGCTACCCTGCTCCACCACGTCGCCGATAAGGCGATTGCTGAGCACGGTATTGGCCAGCACCGGGCTGTAATCGGCAGCCAAGTGGTTTTTGAGCGTTTGCAAGAGCAATTCGCGAGCTTCGGCACGGGCGGCCACGGGGCCATTAAAACGGCGGCGGAAAGGCTGCGGCCGGCGCTGGTCGGCGGGCAGCGGGCCATCGGGCGCCAGGTCGGCAGTGGCCAGGGCAATCAGCTCATCAGCGTAGGGCGCGCGCTTGAGGTCGGGGTGCAGGCCGCCGGCCCCGCGCAGCGCGCCGTGCGAGGCAATGGGCTGGCGTGTGAGCTCGGCTAGGCGGTCGTTGCTGAGCACCATGTAGCTGGGGCGGTCGAGCTGGCGCGCCACGCGGTCGCGCAGGGCATACAGCTCGCGAAATAGTGGCAGCTCGCCGGGCGAGATGCGGTACTTGCCGGCCAGGCGCAGGTGCGGGCGCAGCTCGTCGCGGCCGTAGCGCACAGCCTCTAGGGCGTGGTTTTCTTCCTGGGCCCACTGGGCGCGGCCTTGCTCTTGCAGGCGAGCGGCCAAGCGGTCGGTCAGCTCAAAGAGGTAGAGCACGTCGTTGGCGGCGTACTCCTTTTGCGCCTCGGTAAGGGGGCGTTTGAGCCAGTTCGACTTTTGTTCGCCTTTGTCTACCTCAAAGCCCAACTCGCTCTGAATAAGGCGACCTAGGGAAATATTATTATCCTCCAGGGCCAGCAGCGTGAATTGCACGCTCGTGTCGACGATGCTGCGGCAGTGCACGCCAAACAGCTCATCGAGCAGCAGAATATCTGACTTGCAGGAGTGAAACACCTTGGCTACGGCCGGGTTGCGCAGCACCGCAAATAGCGGCTCTAGCCCAGCGGCCATCTCGGGCTCAAGCGGCAGCGGGTCAATGAGATAAACTGCTTCGCCATCGAAGACTTGAATAAGGGCTAAGTGGCGGCCATAGCGATAACGGTTGTCATCAAACTCTAGGTCGATGCCGATGCGCGGCAGAGTGGCGAGGTGGGAAGCTACGTCGGCCACCTGGGCTGCCGTAGTGAGATACTGAATAAGTGGCTTCATGCGTGCGCGCAAAGGTAGGGCCAGGGCAGGCAGTAGCCCAGCACCAAATTGGCTTAGCAAAATCGGTTTAGCTAATGTTTTTATAGTTTTTTCCACACCTATAAGGGGCACTAGTGAAACAGGACACTATTTGCATAATTTATATAGTTTTCTGTAAATTGCTCCTTCAAAGCAGGTGCCTGCTTTTCGTATTGCTCTTCCTTTCAAAAGAATTCCCATGAAAATCAACCCCTATTTTTTCTATAGTTCATTTCATGAGAAAATCATACTTTGCTCATTTTCGGCTGCTACTGCTGCTGTTAGGCTGGCTTCTGGCCATTCCTGGCCTAGCTCAAACCCGCTCCGTTAGCGGCCGAGTACTTGCCTCGGATGGCGGTGCGCTGCCCGGCGTCACAATTTTAGAAAAAGGCACTACTAACGGCGTTACTACCGGCGCCGATGGCCGCTACACCTTAGGTGTGCAGCCGGGTGCCACCTTGGTATTCAGTTCGGTAGGCTTCG
>Ga0265798_10005290_pt1 | contig 17442 bp, 18 predicted proteins | sample P3T30metagenome_FD_192430 | JGI IMG/M metagenome (GOLD analysis project Ga0265798, IMG submission 192430) | Plant litter microbial communities from East Loma Ridge, Irvine, California - P3 T30 | ecosystem: Environmental > Terrestrial > Plant litter > Unclassified | place: USA: California... | reverse complement strand
ACGAACTGGTTGAAAGTTTTACCGTTGGCCGCGACCGCGAGTTTGACCGGCAAATGGCCGCCTTTGATGTGCTGGGCTCTTTAGCACATACCCAAATGCTGCAAACCATTGGTCTCATGAGTGCCGAAGATCTGCAACTGGTACAGCAAGAGCTTAAAGCTATTTACGCCGATATTCAAAATGATAATTTTGAGATTGAAAACGGTGTAGAAGATGTACACTCGCAGGTAGAGATGCTGCTTACCCGCCGCATTGGCGATGCCGGTAAAAAAATTCATAGCGGCCGTAGCCGTAACGACCAGGTACTGGTTGATCTCAAGCTATTTTTCCGCCATGAGTTACAGCAGGTGGTTGAAGAGGTGCAGCAGTTGTTTACACTACTTATCGAATTAAGCAACAAGCATAAAGATGTATTGCTGCCCGGCTACACGCATTTGCAGGTGGCTATGCCTTCTTCCTTCGGCTTATGGTTTGGCGCTTATGCCGAAAGCCTGACCGATGATTTGGAGCTTTTGCTGGCTGCTTATAAGATCACCAATAAAAATCCCTTGGGTTCTGCAGCCGGATATGGCTCGTCTTTTCCTCTTAACCGTACTTTAACTACACAGTTGTTAGGTTTTGAAAGCCTGAACTACAATGTGGTTTACGCGCAAATGGGCCGTGGTAAAACCGAGCGCATTATTGCACAAGCCCTATCGGCCGTGGCTGCTACGCTGGCAAAAATGGCCATGGACCAAACCCTGTATCTGAGCCAGAATTTCGCTTTTGTAAGTTACCCCGAAAACCTGACCACCGGCAGCAGCATTATGCCGCATAAAAAGAACCCCGACGTTTGGGAAATTATGCGCGGCAAATGCAACCGTTTACAAGCGTTGCCCAATGATATTGCGCTGATGACCACTAACCTGCCATCAGGCTATCACCGCGAAATGCAATTGCTTAAAGAACTTTTGTTCCCCGCCTTTACCGACATTAAAAGCTGCCTGCACATGGCCAATTTCATGCTGCAGCATGTTACTGTTAAAACGAATATATTAGATGATCCGCGATATGCTTACCTCTTTAGCGTAGAGGAAGTGAACCGGCAGGTGCTGCAAGGCGTACCTTTTCGTGATGCATACAAACAGGTAGGCCTGGCTATTGAAGAAGGCAATTTTGATCCCGAAAAAACGGTGAACCATACGCATGAAGGCAGCATAGGCAACTTAGGCAACCTGGAAATAACCGAAGCCATGATCAGTCTGCTCAAAAACTTCAAGTTTGAAAAAACAGCCGATGCCATTCATGAATTAATAAAATAAGTATAAAACAGCCATGAACGGACAAAACCGTAAAGACATATACCCCGGCTTAGAGGTTGATATCATCCTTAAAAAAGATCAGCGCAGCGGCAAACTTACCCGCGGTATTGTGCAAAGTTTGCTCACCAGTGCCGCCTTTCACTCCCGCGGAATTAAGGTACGGCTTGAAGATGGACAAATAGGCCGGGTAGCGCACATTGTAGAGGAAGATTAAACAAACAAATAGCCCAAAACCGGCTTACTACGCTATACCTTTCTTATAACTTGCACCATGCCTGATAATATTAGCCAAAAAGCCGAAAAAGAAATTGCTTTCCATTTAGATGCGCATTACCGGCTCCTTATAGCCATTGTGGTAAGTACTGTAGTTGCATTTGCTATCAAATCGGTATTACCGGCAACCGAAACTATATTAATCAGTTGGATCTCTTTTGCTTTCAGCCTGATCATACCCGAGTGGATCACCATCATTACCATCCACCCGCGCGATCTGCATAAGGTAGCTACCCTTCAGGATTCCAGCCGCACGTTCATTTTTTTATTTGTACTTGCCGGCTCGCTCATTAGCCTGTTATCTATCGCGTTTTTAATGAAATCGCCCGAACAGGCCTCCACAGCGCAAGTAACAGGCCATGTCATATTAACCATCAGTTCGGTTATCATTTCCTGGTGGTTGGTACACACGGTTTTTACGTTGCGTTACGCGCATGTATATTACGATACCCGTAACGACGATGGCAGCACAAAACCAGCTTGCGGTCTGGATTTTCCAAACGAAAAAGAGCCCGATTACCTTGACTTTGTATATTATTCCTTCAATATTGGTGTTGCATTCCAGGTATCAGATATTAATATAACATCGCGTAAAATGCGGCGCCTTACCTGGGTACACAGCCTTATCTCATTTGCGTTTAATACGGCCATTGTTGCGCTCAGCATCAATATAACGTCTGAATTGATCTCTAAACATTAAATTATAATGTTTGGATAATAAGATATAAAGGCATTCATTTTTGCATTCAAAATTCATATTTGTTAAAATATTTTACCTTTAGTTATACAATTTTTACACTTAAACGAACCTAAAGTTTCATCTGCCGTCTTAGTATTGCTAACTTTGACGCAGCTTATAACAGTGATGTTATATAGCGTTGACGTAATTAATCCTATTGATGTTGAAGCGTATATTAGTGTTGGATGATAACCAGGATATTTTAGAAGTTGTAAACGAAGTACTGTCTTACGAGAACTTTGATGTACATACCACATGCACGAGTAACAATATATTACAAGTTGCTCATGATTACCACCCCGATTTAGTGATTCTTGACTATCTATTAAATGACGGTAATGGCGGAGAGATTTGCAAGCAATTTAAAGCTGATAGCAGATTGTGCCACATACCGGTCATTATTTTCTCAGCGTACATTAACCGTGATGTTAATTATCCCTCGTTTGGGTGTGAAGCTGTGATACCAAAACCATTTGATTTGAACGAATTGGTTGAAAAAGTTAATCTCCTTACCGCTAAAAATTAATCTAAGCGCATAACCATACCCGCTTTCATACAAACTATTCGGCTACCTTTTTAATTGTACATTATTGTGTACGGTAATGCCTGCGTATTTCGTCAAATTGCGATATTCAGAAAGGCATTTTTATCCGGATTATTAATTTGGCACGCATTTGGCAAAGAGCTATACAACTAAATAACTGCCTTATGAAAACATTAAACACTACTCAAATACTTGTTAAATCAATTGATATCGAATTAAAAAAACTCTTGCAAAAAGATTTAGAAGCGTTCCGTGCGGCGCAGTTAAATAAGCAAGGCGCCAACCAGGGCAACAAACAAGCTGCCTGAAAATATACCATCTATCCTATGAATAAAAGAGTTTTTGCAACCATGTAAAAACTCTTTTTTTATTTAAAGACGTTTGTAATTAAAACGCATCAATTATGTTGATACTGAATTAAATATATCCGTAATAAACGTTTCAGAATAATATATGGCATGCAAATTGAATATTATATAAATTTAAACCCACCAACCAATGAGTAAGTGTATAATGATTATTGATGAAGATTTGATGGAGTTGAACAGGCTTTCACAAATATTAGACTGTCAGGGTTATGATGTATGTCCGTTAAGTCGATCGTATAAAGTATTTACTGCTATTTCCAGTTGCCATCCCGATCTTATTTTGGTTGATAGCATGCTGACCGAAATGGATAGCATGGTATTGAGCCGTGCTATAAAAGCAATTGACACGATAAAAGAGATACCGCTCATGCTCATCTCCGGAAAAGATTATAATAATTACACCTACGCTTTTAAACCGCAGGACATGTTGCAAAGCAGCATGGTTAAAACCGCCGATATCCATTCTTTATTAAAAGATATTGAAGTAAAGCTGGCCAGTTAGTAACTCCGTATTTTTACTACCAGTCCATTACCCTGGCGCGCATACGTTTTATGTAATGACGTATGTCTAACACAATGCCCGCACAGAAGTAAAATACAAGTGGGAAGCCTACCGACAAAAAAGAAGAATATATAAAAAACAAACGGATTTTAGCGATCGAGATATTGAATCGTTCACCTAAATAGGTGCATACCCCAAATGAGTATCTTTCAAAAAAGGTGAGAATGCGCTGTATCATAATCGGTTTGTACTTAAAATTTGATTTCCTATTCCACACTGCAAGCATTTCTTCTGGTTGCAATAACTTTGCCTTAACTCCAGTAACGCCTGCGATTCAAAAGCATTTTGAGCCTTAACACCTAATGCTTTAAAATCATCCAGGATGTAATTTTGTTCAAGTGGTAAACTTTCCAGCAACTCCAGGCTACGGTCAACGTAACGAGGTAACTGGTAGTGATTACCGTAACTGAACAAAAACACAGCAACAGTATTCATCAACAACAGGTCTATTGATGTATTGCCAAATGCCTTGATAGCAAACTTCGACTCGACACCAAACCTGTAATGAGTATCCCAGTATTGGTTAACAACAATATTACTAAAAAGTTTCCGCAATCCTGCCACCGTATTTTCCTCTAATATTTTAGAAAACAAGTGGTTACATTGAATAACTAAACCCGCAAACTGTGCCAGCCTCACGGTCGGAAAATTTAAGGGGCGCAAACGCAAATACTTCCAGAGATGCTTTTCAACAGGCGTTAGGTTATATTTTTTGCGCAGGTAATCATATTCAGCTTTAAGCTCAGTGGGATAAATTTCTGTCAAATCGTCTTCTAAGAAGCCAGCCTGGCCAAAAATGAGCGCCTCAATTTGCAAAGCATTTGTTTTGTGTTTGGCAAGCAAGCTTTGCGGCAAAGCTTTGGCCATTAGCTCAAATGGCAGTGCGTTTATTTTAAAGCCAAAATTAGCTGCCAGGTACTGATAAAAGGTTTCTTCCCAATTGCCAGTATTCATGTTTAATGTATTAATTACCCCTGCCGACTTTTTTTCCAGCCTTTCCACCAACACACGGGTCAGCCAGTTGTGTATCGAAATACTGTTTACCGTTTTAATACTTCCCTCGCACGGGATAATTTGCTGGTTGCCGTACGCCATCTGGTGATAACGGCCATATAATTCGGCAGGTATACGGTTAACCAGTTCTATGGTGGGCAGCGGCTTACCATCGGGCAGTGTTACGGGTTGGTTATCGCGATACACCACATGTAAGACCACGTTATTGTAAGCACCATCATTACTGTGATTGTGCTGATACCAATCGGCCGATGCCACATGGATTTCAACATTTCCTGCCCAGGTGGTACCTCCTATTTTAATACGTGCATTTTGAAAATCGGCGCCGGCATTAAAATTATGCGTTCCAGCTGAAATGATTTCAACAGCTTCTCCATCCGTAGTTTTCAAGCCGCGAAAGTCATACAATTTAAACTTCCATACGTAATGTAAAAAGTCTTCTGTGAAAATCATCACCTAAAATAGTGTAAATGGGCTACGTAAGCAAATGGCCTAATGATCCGCAAAGAATTTAAATGTTTGTAACATTAAGGTTATAAGCGGTGTAATTTTATTTCTTTCATTTACATTTAGTTGATAAATAATTAACTCCCCGAGATGAATAAATTTTTACTAACCATGGCGTTTGCTGCCGTGGCTACCGGAAGTTTTGCTCAAGGGCGCGCAGATAGTTCTGCCCGTCGTGCCGCATTACCTGGTGGCTTTGCAGGCAACGTACCTCAGCAACGTGCCGTTCCGCGCCCGTACAAAACCGTGATTACTGATAAGCCTGTTTCACGTGCAGGTTTATTTAAAACGCATAAGGTAGATGATAAATACTACTTTGAAATTGGCGACAGCATTTTAAACCGCGAAATTTTGGTAGTTAGCCGCATATCGCGTGCAGGTGCCGATGTAAGAGCTGCTGATGGCTACGCCGGCGATCAAATTGGTAATACGGTTATTAAGTTTGAAAAAGGACCTAACAACCGCATTTTCATGCGCAAGATCTCTTACCGTGCTTACAGTGCCGACAGTACAAAATCTATGTACCAGGCTGTACAGCGTTCAAATATACAGGCCATTGCGGCCGCATTTAACATCGCTGCTTTCTCGCCGGATAATAAAGGTACGGTGATTGATATGACCGATTATATTAATGGTGATAACGAAGTATTTTTCTTTAGCTCACCACAATCAAAACAACGCATACGCTTAGGCAACTTACTGCCAGACCGCAGTTATATTGAAAATGTACGCAGCTATTCAAATAACGTAGAGATCAGTACCGTGAAAACTTATGGTTTATTGCCTGCGGCTTCGCCTTTTGGTCGTGGCGGTGGCGCTCCTGCTCCGGCAGTGGGCGGTGCTAATGCAGCCAATGGTTCGGTAACCGTAGAATTAAATACCTCATTGGTGATCTTGCCTAAAGTGCCTATGAAGGGCCGTTATTTCGATCCCCGTGTAGGTTACTTTACCAGCAGCTATACCGATTTTGATTTAAACCCGCAAGGTGTTAAAGATGTTCAGCTGATTGCCCGCTGGAGGTTGGAGCCTAAAGCTGCCGACATGGCCAAATACAAACGCGGCGAACTGGTTGAACCTAAAAAGCAAATTGTATATTACATTGACCCGGCTACACCTAAAAAGTGGATCCCGTATTTAATGGCCGGTATAAACGACTGGCAGGTTGCTTTTGAAAAAGCAGGTTTCAAAAATGCAATTGTGGCTAAGGTTGCCCCTACTGCTAAGCAAGATTCTACCTGGAGCCTGGAAGATGCCAGCCACTCGGTAATTGTTTACAAACCCTCTGAAACAGAAAATGCAAGCGGTCCGCACATTTCTGATCCGCGTAGTGGTGAAATTTTGGAAACGCACATTAACTGGTACCATAACGTAATGAAACTGGTGCACGATTGGTATATGATCCAAACTGCAGCAGTTGACCCACGTGCCCGCAAAATGACGTTTGATGACAAGCTAATGGGCGATCTGATCCGCTTTGTATCATCGCATGAGGTTGGTCACACTTTAGGTTTACGCCATAATTACGGTTCGAGCTCAAGCGTTCCGGTTGAAAAACTGCGCGATAAAGCCTTTGTGGAAGCTAACGGCCATACACCATCTATTATGGATTATGCCCGCTTTAACTATGTGGCACAACCCGAAGATAACATTAGCGCTAAAGGTTTATACCCGCGCATTGGCGATTACGATAAATGGGCCATTGAATGGGGCTACAAATACTTAGGCAACAAAGGCCCGGATGAAGAAAAAGACGAGCTGAACAAAATGGCTATTGAAAGCGCCAAGAACCGCCGCTTATGGTTTGGCACTGAAACCAACCCCGATGATCCGCACTCACAAAACGAGGATTTGAGCGATAATGCCATGGTAGCCAGCACATACGGCATCAAAAACCTGCAGCGCATTTTGGTTAAACTACCTGAGTGGACCAAGCAAGAAGGCGAAGGTTATGATGATCTGGAGAATATGTACAACCAGTTAACTACCCAGTTTGGCCGTTACATGGGCCACGTGGCTAAAAACATTGGCGGTATTTATGAAAATCCGAAGAGTTCAGACCAGGCAGGCCCAGTATACGAAAATACACCTGCTGCTACCCAGCGCGAGGCTATGACTTTCCTGGATAAGCAATTATTTACTACGCCAACCTGGTTATTAAATCAGCAAGTGCTTAACGACATAGGTACCAGCCCGGTACAGGTTATTTATGCCCGCCAGGATGCTGTACTTACCCGTATAGTTACACCCCGTGTGTTTAATAAACTGGTAGTTGCTGAGGCGATGGACGGTGCTAAAGCCTACAAGGTAACCGACTTTATGGGCGATATGCAAAACATCATCTTCCGTGAAGTTAAAAGCAACCAGGCTATTGATGTATACCGTCGCAACCTGCAAAAGCTTTATGTAGATAAATTGATAGACATGGTTAAACCAGCCCCGGCAAACGCTGCTGTACAATTTGTAACAGCTGGCCGTGGTGGCGGTGCCCCACGCGACCCGGAACAAACCGATGCTGTATCAGTTGCTAAAGCACAATTGCGTGCAATTAACACGATGATCAAATCGGCTACGATTGCCGATTCGATGAGTACATATCACCTCCAAGATCTGTCAGATCGTATTACCGAAACATTGAATCCTAAGGGATAATCATAACGGTTCATCAATTAAAAAGCCGCCTTGTAAACAAGGCGGCTTTTTTTTCGTACTGATGAAATGTCTTCGAAAACGATGTTCAAAAAAGTGTTCAAAAACCGTTCAATAAGTGTTCACGCGTGAACACTATTTCTACACTTTTATAAGTTTATTGCTTTTTAAGAAATGCCAACAACCGGTCTTACATGAATAAAAATGTACTTTTTTGAAGTTTTATGTAATTTATCTGAAGGTATTGATACTTTTTTGCGTGAACACCATTTCCCCATTTTGCCAACTGATTTACGATGGCTTGTTCATGGTAACAAGCCATCTTAACAATTTTTATATCAGTCTGAGCTTACTTATCTAATCCGCCACGGCGTGTAGCCTTTACCGGCTCAGGCCATTTCATGGGTTGGCCCGTGCGTGGGTTATTGCCTAATACCGCTTTTTCATTAGAAGTCCTTTGCGGATCTTCGCTGGCCATATAAATGAGGATAGCAGTAAGGATAGCGTTTTTACGCACATCATCAAACACGATCTTATCATAAGTATCGCGGTTGGTATGCCAGGTATAGTTACCGTAGCTCCAGCTTAAGGAGCTTAATGAAAAGCCCGGAGCACCTGCAGCCACAAAAGAGGCAAAGTCAGACCCACCCGCACCCGGCATGCCCGGAAAACTGGTTTTGATAGAATCGCGGATATTAGACGGCACGGCCGCCAGCCAGCGGGTAATGTATTCGTTAGCATGGGCAAAACCTTGTCCGCCAATGTTGACTACCCTGCCGGTACCGTTATCCTGGTTAAATAAGGCTTGCAGGTTCTTCACAATTTCAGGATGATCTTCTACAAATGCACGGGAACCATTCAGTCCCTCCTCTTCGCTGCCCCAGTGACCAACCATAACAGTACGTTTTGGCTTAGGATATACTTTTTTCAAAATGCGCATAGCCTCCATCATGGTTAATGTGCCGGTACCGTTATCGGTAGCCCCAGTGGCACCATCCCATGAATCAAAGTGGGCCGAGAGCATTACATACTCATCAGGCTTTTGTGAGCCTTTAATTTCGGCTATGGTATTGTAAGTAGGTACCACACCTAACTCTTTCGACTCAGTATGCATACTGATCTTGGGCTTGTTGCCGCTTCCGGTTAAGCGGTATAGCAAACCGTAATCCTCCAAAGCAATATCAACTGTAGGCACCTTTTTAGTATAAGCGCTAAATATCTTATCAACCCCAAAGCCAGCCGACCAGTTGCTGGTGATGATACCTGCCGCGCCGGCATTTTCTAAGGCTACAGGTAAGGTACGGGCGTTAAAGCCGGTTTTTGTAATACGGCCCCGCCATGCCTCGGTTTGCGCCGTGCGCGCAGCCTTCATTTTATCGAACGATTCTTTGGTGGCAAAAGTTTGCCAGTTATCATCCGGGCGGCCCGTAGGCTGCGCCATAGAGATCATCACAAATTTACCTTGTACAGTAGGCAGCCACTTTTGAAAAGCTGCAGAGTCGGCCAAATCGGGAAGGATAACCAGTTCGGCAGTAACCGTTTTATTGCCCATACCCGGGCTCCAGGCCAATTGGGTACCTTCTAAAGATTTAACCCGGGGATAAACCATATCAATGTGCGAAACGCCACGCTCCCAGCCACGCCACTCGCCCCATTTTTCGTTACGGGCACTTACACCCCAGCCTTTGTATTTGGCTACCGCCCACTCATTAGCTTTCAGCATTTGCGGCGTACCTACCAGGCGGGGTCCCACCCCGTCAATAAGTTCATGTGCCAGTTTTTCGAGTTGAGAATTTTCGTTGCCTTCTTTTACAATTTGGTCTATAACGCTGTTTTGCGCATGGGCCAAACCCGAAGATAGCAGCAGTACCACGGCAGGTACCAGCGACAGGGAGTTGAGTTTGCATTTCATAATGCCAATATAATATAAATGCACGGTTAATTAAAAGTCACGCTGTTGTTACATCATGGTAAATAAAATACCGCAAAAGACTTACCATCAATCTCTCAAAATATGTAACTTTAATACTTCGTTATGAAAAAACTATTTTATTTAACTGTGCTTGCACTTGCAGGTCAGTACTCTTATGCGCAGGGCAAAGCCGCGGAGCAGGGTATCGACACGGCCATATTTGCCAACAGCGCACACCATTGGTACGATATAAAGGATAAACACAATGTGATTAATCCTAAGCAGCACCAGCCCCGGTACAAGTATACAAACCTTGCTGCCATTGGCGATAACATACTGCTTTATCAGAAAAGCAATGGCGGCTGGCCCAAGAATTATGATATGATGGCCATATTAACGGCCGACCAGAAAGATAGTTTATTACGGGATAAAGACAACCTCAACACCACTTTTGACAACAGCACGTCTTACTCTCATGTGGCGTGCCTGGCTCAAATCTACGAGGCTACTCAAAACCCAGAGTATAGTAAAGCGGCCGTCAACGGACTGGAATATATTTTAAAAGCGCAATATAACAACGGAGGGTGGCCCCAGTACTACCCCTTACATAAAGACTACAGCCGCTACATTACCTATAACGACGATGTATTTACGGGCATTATGGAGGTACTTAAAGATGTAATGGACAATAAGCCGACCTACCAATTCATTAATGCCGCTATGCGCCGCAAAGCAGAAACGGCGTTTAACAATGGAATTGATTGTATACTCAACACGCAAATCAATGACTTTGGAGAGCTTACTGCCTGGTGCCAGCAGCATGACGACGTTACCTTGCAACCTGCCTGGGCCCGGGCTTTTGAACCGCCATCTATCTGTAATGCTGAGAGCGCAGGAATTGTATTACTACTGATGGATATTGATAATCCTAACAAGAAAGTGATCAACGCTGTAAAACATGCGGTGAACTGGTTTAAGGAATCGGAAATTGAGGGTATAAGGATTAAAACTATCGCCGCCGCACCCGATACCAGCCAATATACCATATCGCATATTGACCGCGTAGTTGTGCAGGATGCTACAGCCCCTCCTATCTGGACTCGTTATTATGAACTGCAAACGCATAAGCCGCTATTTTGTAACCGCGACAGTAAGGTGGTATATTCTTTAGCGGAGGTGGCGCGCGAACGTCGCTCGGGCTACGGCTGGTACACTTACGAACCGCAAAAAGCGCTTAACCGTTACGCTGAGTGGGTAAAGAAATTGGGAGCGGATTAATCTAGTTTATTATCTTGAGCGACAGTGAGATATCTTTGCAGAACTTTTTGTGTAACTCGTTTTCAGGCAGTAACATTATATATAATTACTGCCTGAATGACGGGGATTAATACTATCCTTTAGCCTGTTGCTTAGGCCCGCCGTTGGGTTTGCGGCCTTTGTAATTGCCACCTGAGCTTTTACCACGGTGCGGTCTTTGGTTTGATGATTCGGGCCTGAACTTTGGTGCCTCACCTAACTCGGCAGGTAAGGCTACTTCATCAATTACCTTGTCAATCAATTCCTGAATATTCTTGAACTTACGTTGATCGCGTTCATTAACAAAGGTAATGGCGGTACCTTTGGTGGCTGCGCGTGCTGTACGGCCTATACGATGAATGTAATCTTCCGGATCGCCGGGCACGTCGTAATTTACTACCAGGTCAATACCTTCCACGTCAATACCGCGCGATAAAGCATCGGTACCAATAATAACGGGTAACTGCTTGTTTTTGAACTGAAGCAAGATCTCTTCGCGTTCACTTTGTTGAATATCCGAGTGAAAAGCATTTACATTGATACCCGCCGATTTCAGTTCTTTGTATAAGGCTTTCACCTTATCTTTAGTTGATGCAAAAATAATGATGCTGGTATAAACGCCGCTTTTAAGCAGGCCTACCAACAATTTGGTTTTTTGCTCATCGTGCACCTTATATATCTGCTGGGTAATACCCGCAGCCGGCTGAGAGATAGCAATGTTTATTTGTTCAGGATCGTTTAAAATGGATTTGGCCAACGTGCGTATACGCCCAGGCATGGTAGCCGAAAACATCAGCGTTTGCCGTTTGGCAGGCAAATAGCTAATAATGCGCATAATATCATCCTGAAAGCCCATATCTAACATACGGTCGGCCTCATCTAATATCAAATACTCCAGGTGGCTCAATTTAAGCGAACCCGAGGTTAAAAAAGAGATTAACCGCCCGGGAGTAGCAATCAGAATATCCACTTTATTGGTAATGCCCCGTTTTTGGCTTTCATAAGCCATACCGTCACCACCGCCAAAAATAGCTATCGAGCTAATTTCAGTAAAGTACGCCAAGCCTTCAACCTGCTGGTCTATTTGCTGAGCCAGCTCCCGCGTAGGAGCCAATATAAGCGTACTTATTTGGTGTTTAGGGTGTTGCCCTATGAGGTTAAGCACCGGGAGCAGGTATGAAGCCGTTTTACCGGTACCAGTTTGGGCACAGGCAATTACATCCTTGCCTTCCATTACTACCGGAATAGCCATTTGCTGTATAGCGGTTGGCGTTTTATAACCCATGCTGAGCAGGCCTTCGGCCAGTTGCTCGTTAAAATTAAAATCTTTAAAAGTCACAGTATCTATGATAATTCTGCAAGATAAGAATTATATTATGGCATTGGTGTGTAGAGCCTATCTAAATACTTAAAACCACTATCACCACTATCATATCAATACGTCAAGATAACTTACGAAAGTAAATGCATGCCTTCAAATTTAAAAAATGATCGATAAATTGCTTTTACTTACAATTGCCTGTTCAGCAAATTGAACACCTTTTGTTGCAAAATATCCATATCGAAAGGTTTTTCGAGGTAATCATCGGCACCTGCTTCCTCTGCTTTTTGCTTAATATCCATGCTGGCCGAAACAATGATGACCGGTATATCTTTAGTGGATGCCTGGCGTTTAAGCTGGCGGCATACCGTTGGTCCGCTGTGGCCCGGCATCTGAATATCCAGCAAAATAAGATCGGGCAGCGCTTTAACTGCCTCAATAACAGAAGTTCCGTCGGGCACCTTAAGCACTTCATAACCCAAAATATCGAGTATGTCGCTAATAGAATCCACTATAGCTTTATCATCATCTGCAATCAATATCGTTTTTGGCTTGGCATCCATACGTTATCTGTTATCAAAAATTAAGCCTGATTTTTGTATATTACGGCCAGCACTGCCCTATTATTGTGTAAAATAGGCAATCATCTATTGTTTATACCGCATGAAAGCAACAAGAGAAAAAGTAATTATTGATTGGGTTTTAATTGTACTAGGCATATTTTCGGCAAGTTTAGGCTTGAAAGGCTTTTTGCTTTCGAGCCATTTTATTGACGGCGGCGTTACCGGTATTTCTATGTTGCTGGCCGATATTACCCATATTCCTATAGCGGTTTTGCTGTTTGTAATTAACGTACCGTTTTTAATATTGGGGTACCGCCGGCTGGGACTGAGCTTTGCCATTAAAAGTACGGCCGCTATAGCCGGACTCTCGCTCTGTTTAGCCTTAATTCACTTTCCTGATGTTACCTCCGATAAGTTGCTGACTGCCGTATTTGGAGGTTTTTTTATAGGCGTAGGCATTGGCTTCGCTATTAGAGGGGGTGCCGTTTTAGATGGCACCGAAATAGCGGCCCTGTTGCTAAGCAAAAAGGCTCAGATACTTAAAGTAAGTGATATTGTACTGATCCTGAACGTGATCATATTTGGCGCTGCTGCCTTTTTGTTAGGCATCGAATCGGCATTATACTCCATTCTTACTTATGTATCGGCCTCAAAAATGATGGACTTTATATTGAACGGCTTAGATCAATACATTGGTATCACGGTAATATCGGCCAAAAGCGAAGTAATACGCAAGGTAATTACGATGCAATTGGGTCGCGGAGTAACCGTTTACCAAGGCAAAAGCGGTTACGGTAAAGATGGACATATTAATGATCCGCGCGATATTATTTTTACCGTATTAACACGCCTTGAAGTGCCTGCCATCAAAGAAAAGATCCTGAAATTAGACCCTGCCGCCTTTATTATACAACAGAGCCTTGATGACACTACCGGGGGATTAATGAAGCGTAAAAAGGAGCATTAAGCGTGGGCTGTTTGAGCCGGGTCTGCATAAGTACTGTTAGTTAACACCCTAAATACAAGAGAAAGCACATCGGACCGGTATCTTTTTACGCCCTGGTCATCGGTATAAGCACGGGTTTTTATCTTACCTTCCAGGTAAATAAGATTTCCTTTATCTAAATGAGGGGTTACTTCAGCAAACTGGTTAGCAGGAATTTTAACCTGATGCCATTCGGTATGTTCAACTAACTGATTATGCTTTTTAATGTACTCGTTGGTGGCTAAAGGGAAGCAATAAAAATTTTGTCCGTCGGGTTGTTCGTATAAGCGAGGGGATTTGCCTACGTATCCCACCAGGAACACCTTATTTATGCCGGCGTTATTGAACATAACTATAAGAAATTAGTATAAAATAAAACGTATCTGTTTAGGCTTCGATCTCACGAAAGCCTGAAAGCAATTTTACAAGATATTATCAGCATAAGCGGCGGTATAAATACGCGTTCGCAGATGTGATAAATACGGGTTTTAACTAATAAATATATAATTACCTATTACAACATAAATCATTATCTGTAGATAACATGAATAGTTCGGGAAATTACTCAGTTAGAATAATGTATCGGGGGTGGGTGGAAATTTGGGACGTTCAATGGTCAGGTCTAACTCTTTATTAAGTCGCTCAATTAAATAATCGCATAGTACGGGTGTGGCCACTTCATCAGACTGGTGCATACCAAAATAAAGCGCAACCAAACCCTGGTTAGCCCATTGCTTTATGCGCTCTACCCAACCCTCAATTCTTATGTAATCTGTAGGATGAAGCGCATTGCCCACAAAGCGAATGAAAGCATTGTTGGTGGGCAGGGTCATGTGAATAACGTCGCGGCGGCCGGCGGTATCGGTAATAATGGCGCCAATGCCAAGCCGCTGCATTAATGCAAAAGCTGCATTGCGGTGAACGGTATCAGCAAACCAATCGCGGTGCCTCAACTCGGTAAATATGGGGAGGTCGCGCGGGAGGCTTTCCAAATAGCTTTCAAATTCAGCAAAATTTTTAGGCAGGTAGTTGTCGCTCATTTGCAAAAATATGGGCCCTAACTTTTCTTCAAAAGCCAGCATACTTTCTAAAAATGACGTAGTAAGTTCATCTGCTCCCTTTAGCCTTTTAATATGGCTGATGAGTTGATTTACCTTGGGGCAAAACTTGAAGCTGGGGTTGGCCGCTGCTTTATTTTTCCACTTGGTGATGGTTTCGGCATCGTACATACGGTAATGAGTAGCATTTAACTCTATCATGTTAAAATGCTTTACATATTCCGATAAAAAATCGGCGTCTTTGGTTTTGGGTGGGAACAAATTACCTTTCCAGACTTTTTGCCCCCAACTGGCACAACCCACGTATACCTTTAAGGGTTGCTTATTGCGAGATTGGCTTAATGTAGCGGTAGTAACAGGAGCATCGGGCGGTAAAGTAAAATCAATTTCCAATAACTGCGCGTCGGTTACCTTGCCAAATTCCATAAGCTGTTAATTGATGCTTTCCAGCATTTGGATGTAGAGTTGAATGCCTTGCCTAATTTCATCAATGTAAATAAACTCATCGGCCGTGTGTGAGCGGGCCGAATCGCCGGGACCCATTTTTAGGGATGGTATATCGAGCAAAGCCTGGTCTGACGTAGTGGGTGAACCATAAGTGGTACGGCCTAAAGCCAAACCGGCCTGCACAATGGGATGATTACGATCTATAGACGAAGGCTTGAGCCGTACCGATCGGGGTACCACCTCGCAACTCACATGCTCCCTGATCATGTTAAGCACTTCCTCGTTACGGTAAGCATCGGTTACCCTAACATCAACCGTAAAAGCACAGGTAGCAGGCACCACATTATGCTGCGACCCGGCGTTAATAATAGTTACCGACATTTTTATAGGCCCAAACAGCTCCGACTCTATCGGGAACCTGTAAGTGCGGAACCATTCAATATCGGCCAAAGCTTTGTATATCGCATTCTCTCCTTCCTCACGCGCCGCATGGCCCGACTTTCCGTGCGCAGTACAATCCAGCACCATTAGCCCCCGTTCGGCAACGGCCAGCTGCATGAGAGTAGGCTCGCCCACAATGGCAAAATCAAGTTCGCCCAAGTCAGGAATAATTAACTCCAGTCCATTTACACCCGATATTTCCTCCTCGGCGGTAGCCGCCAGGCAAAAATTATACTTGAGATCAATTCGCTCATAAAAATGTAGAAAAGTGCTGATAAGCGATACCAGGCATCCCCCGGCATCATTACTGCCAAGCCCATATAGCTTGCCGTCTTCCAAAGCAGGATCGAGCGGATTACGTGTGTAACCTGAGTTAGGTTTCACGGTGTCGTGATGCGAGTTAAGCAGTATGGTTGGTTTGGCCGCATCAAAGTATTTATTGTAGGCCCATATGTTATTTAGTTTACGCCGGGTGGGCACGCCGTGCTGATTAAAAAAAGCCTGTATAGCCGCGGCTGTACCCTCCTCCTCTTTACTGAAAGATTGGATACTGATGAGCTGCTTTAAAAGTTGCAAAGCGTTAAGGTATACCGTATCGGGTGTAGCCATAAAATTCAGGCAGTATAATGCTGATGATGTACCTGCAAATGTATACGATTTTTGCAAACACCGGCAAAAATGTGCACGTACAATTACTTTGTATTCGTAAAAAAGTATACAGCGAGCAAATAAGACTATTTATAACTTTGATGAATGTATCTTTGGACAATGTTTGGTAACATGGTTATAGCGTTGCTACATCGATAGTTAAATCCAGGCAGATAGTTTGTAATTATGAATAAACCACAACAGCTTCGTACGGTTAAAGTGATGCGGTATGTAACACCGCTTCGAGAAGGCGGCTCGTTGCCCGCCATTGCCGAGGCTGACGACGAGTTTTTATATGTGCTTAAGTTTCGTGGCGCAGGCCAGGGCGTTAAGGCGCTGATAGCCGAACTCATTGGCTGCGAAATTGCGCGTGCCTTAGGTTTCAAAGTACCTGAACTGGTTTTTGCCAATTTGGATACAGCCTTTGGCCGTACCGAGCCCGACGAAGAGATACAAGACCTGCTTAAAGCCAGCACAGGGTTAAACCTAGCGCTGCATTACCTGTCGGGCGCTATTACGTATGACCCTACCGTTACCCGTTTAGGCGACGAACTTTCTTCAAAAATTGTATGGCTGGATTGCCTCCTAACCAACGTTGACCGCACACCGCGCAACACCAATATGCTGATGTGGCATAAAGAACTATGGTTGATTGATCATGGAGCTGCCTTGTACTTTCATCACTCCTGGCATAACTGGGCCGAACAGGCTAAGCGGCCGTTTGTACAGGTCAAAGACCATGTGCTATTGCCCTGGGCAAGCCAGTTAGATACTATTGATAGCGAATTTAAAGCTATTTTAACTCATGAAATCATTC
>Ga0265798_10005289_pt1 | contig 17442 bp, 18 predicted proteins | sample P3T30metagenome_FD_192430 | JGI IMG/M metagenome (GOLD analysis project Ga0265798, IMG submission 192430) | Plant litter microbial communities from East Loma Ridge, Irvine, California - P3 T30 | ecosystem: Environmental > Terrestrial > Plant litter > Unclassified | place: USA: California... | reverse complement strand
ATCACGGACCTTGCCATCGCCATCATTACGACGGTGATACAGCTGCCCGCGGTCAAGGATGCCTATAATCGCAAAGCATATGCCTGGTTGACCATCTTCCAGATCATCAGAGTCTATCGAGTTGTTCTAGCGGTCCCCATGACAAGAGACCTTATTGTGAGCATTCCGTCATTGGCATCGTACTGCTGCTGACTTGTACCCAGATGGTTGTCTTTGGTAACGTTGGTGGTCTTCTGAACTTAATTCTCTTCGTGTTCTTGTTGACTTTCCTCGCGTCAATCTTCGCGTCTCAGCTTTTCCGAGGAGAAATTCCGGAACAGGACGAAGGCGGCGAGACGATACGAGTCCCTTTCTTCGACATCTACAACTCTTTTCTCGGCATGTACCAGATATTTTCAAGTGAGAATTGGACGAGCATTCTCTATGGCGTTACCAACTATCAACAACGTTTCGGCATCTCTTGGATTGGCGCTTCATTCTGCATCCTCTGGTTTATCTTCGCAAACTGTAAGTGGATACCTGCGCTGAAGAGATACATCTGCTGACATAGATAGTCATTGTGCTCAACATGTTTATTGCTGTGATTCAAGAAAACTTCGACGTTTCAGAAGACGAAAAACGCCTGCAGCAAGTCAAGGCTTTCCTGCACCAGAAAGAACAGGGCCTCAGCTCTTCTCATGGGTAAGTGAACTCGACAGAAATACAAGAACTAGCTTATGTCCTGTAGCAACCTGTCGCTGTCGTCCATATTCAAGCTTGGCCAGGCAAACCGCCGAGACCCACTTGATTACGGATCTGCCGCCGCCGAAATGCTGCTCAAGGACGCTGTTGTGCGCGACTTCCTTGACGAGGGCGTTGAAAGCGGAAGCCCGCATGAGGACGCGCCCCAACCAGGTATACGCCCAGCCATGACCATGGTGGGATCAGGGGCCATGTCTACCATGTGGCAACGTTTCAAGCGCCGAATAATACACAGAGAGGCAAATCCTTTCTATGCGCCTCTAGACTTTGGCCGAGCTTACGAGGACCTGGACCCCCGACGCATGGCTAAAGAAGTGGTGTCGGCCACAGAGAAACGTAAAAAGGCACAGCGCGAATACTTGCGCAATCACCCCAACTACAACGTGTCTCTGTTCATCTTCAAGCCTCACAACGCAGTGCGGAGAATATGTCAACGCATTGTTGGACCCGGTCGCGGTGGCGATCGGATCGAAGGTGTGACGCCTTCAGTGCCTATATGGTATGCGTTTTCTGCGTTCATATATGCGGCAATCATCGCAATGGTGCTTCTGGCCTGCGTCACCACGCCACTATACCAACGAGAGTACTTTTTGAAGCACGAATTCAGCGTCAAGAACTGGTTCGTTTGGACCGACATGGGGTTCGCACTCGTATTCAGCGTTGAAGCGCTGATCAAGGTCATTGCTGATGGCTTCTTCTGGACACCCAATGCCTATTTCCGAGGCTCCTGGGGATTCATCGATGGCGTCGTGCTCATCACTCTTTGGGTCAACATCGTCACTTCGTTGTACAAGGATGGTCAGGTCACCAGAACAGTCGGCGCATTCAAGGCACTGAGGGCGCTCCGCTTGCTCAATTTCAGCGACAGCACTCGCGATCATTTCCACTCTCTAATTGTCCGAGGATGGTGGAAGCTCTTTTCTGTAAGTTGCGATCCTCACCCGAAAGGCTCGACTAATCACACCAGGCTGCCTTTGTCTCGCTGAGTTTACTGATTCCGTTCGCCATCTATGGACTGAATCTCTTCGTCGGACAGATGCAAGCGTGCAATGACGATGGCTCTGGCATCGTCAACTTGAGCGACTGTGTCAACGAATATGCCAGTTCCCCTTTCGAGTGGGAAGTCCTTGCGCCACGGCAAGCTTCCAATCCGTACTATGACTTCGACAATTTCGGCAACTCTCTCTTCATCCTCTTCCAGATTGTGTCACAGGAAGGATGGACAGACGTCATGTGGTCCGGTATGAGTATCACAGGTGTCTTCAAGCAACCAGCCGACTTCGCCGCCCAAGGCAACGCCGTCTACTTCATCATTTTCAATTTGCTTGGGGCTGTCTTCGTGCTCACACTTTTCATCTCCGTCTTTATGCGAAACTACACAGAACAGACTGGTGTTGCTTTCCTAACGACCGATCAGCGCTCTTGGCTCGAACTCCGCAAGTTACTACGTCAAGTCTCCCCTTCCAAGCGACCGTCCTCCACCAAGCAGCGCGAGACCTGGGAAGAATGGTGTTACCGCCGAGCTGTACGCAAGACAGGGAGGTGGCAGCGCTTCATAACAGGAGCTCTCATCCTACATCTTCTACTTCTATGCTTAGAGTGGTATCCAGGGTATGGGCCGTGGGAGAGAGCTAGGGGTACGCACTTTCACTCTCAACAGGGTTCCAAATGCTGACCTTGCTACAGACTACATCTTCCTTGCGCTCACCATTTTATTCATCTCCAACGTTATCATCCGCATCATCGGTCTCTCGTGGCATCGCTTCCGAAAAAGTTCTTGGGACGTGTTTTCTATTTTCGCGGTCTCGGGGACGTTCGTCACGTCGATCCTTGTCCAAGCAAGGCGTGACACAAGAGTATTCACCCAACTCAACAAGCTGTGTCTTGTCTCCCTAGCCCTACTGCTGATACCTCGCAACAACCAGCTTGACCAGCTCTTCAAAACAGCAGCAGCTAGCTTGACAGCCATCGCAAATCTCCTCGCTACTTGGTTCGTGCTCTTCTTGGTCTATGCTATTGCACTCACGCAAACCTTCGGTCTTACTCGCTTCGGTGGAAAGGAAACTGGAAATATCAACTTTCGAACAGTCCCCAAAGCACTCATCTTCTTGTTCACCATGAGTATGGGAGAAGGCTGGAATGAGTTCATGGAAGACTTCGCCAATGTCGACAAGCCGTACTGCACTGTCGGGGAGAAGTACTTCGATAGCGATTGTGGGAGTCCTGAGTGGGCGCGCGCGTTATTCATCACGTGGAACATCCTCAGCATGTACATCTTCGTCAATCTGTTCGTCTCGTTGATCTACGAGAGTTTCAGCTACGTGTATCAACGCAGCAGCGGCTTGTCCGTCATCAGTCGAGAAGAGATCCGTCGGTTCAAGCAGGCTTGGGCTGAGTTTGATCCAAACGGGACGGGCTTTATCTCACGAGATCAATTCCCTAGGCTCTTAGGTGTAAGTGCGGTCATAGAGTTTTGAAGCGAGTGGAATGGCTGACAGGCGTAGGAACTCTCTGGTATCTTCGAAATGAGGATCTACGATGGCGACTTCACGGTTGGCAGACTAATTGAGCAATGCGGTGTTGTCCCGCGACGAGCATCCAATCTGCCTGTTCCAGGTCGAGAACCTACACACGAAATCGACATCATCAGTCTCAATCGTTGTTTGTCGGATTTGCCTGTTGCCGAGATTCGTCGTCGACGCCAACGCATGAACACGTTCTACGAAGAAGTGCTGGTCTCTAGTGACCCGGACAGAGGTATCCAGTTCACTTCTCTCTTGATGATCTTAGCCCACCACAAGGTCATCAACGACAACAAGAGTTTGAGGTACGTGCATTGTCAATTCCATTCGGTGAGTCAGACTGACAATGGCACAGGCTGGAAGAGTTCCTCCGTCGACGCGCTCGTCTTCAACGTGTTGAGGAAGCTGTACGCCGCAATGTTGTCGTTGGATTTTTCGATACATTGTACTGGGCCCGCCGGTTCCGCCGCGCTATGGACCAGAAGAAACAAGGCCGCATGGCGACGATACCTCAGTTTACTGTGCCGGAAATCTTCATAGACGACGAAGATATCACTAACGCGCAACGCGCGCCTCACCATTCGCCCAGCGGTAGCTCGCTTTTCACACCTGCCGACACGAACACACAAGGCGGGCTTAGTTATATTGCATCGCCACCTAGGCTTGACACCAATGCCGCAACAATGCGAGGACGAGCAAATTCAATTCAGCAGACACCTACCGGGTCGCCAACCCGTGCTTCGCCGGGTGCAAGTCCCTTTTCAAATCCGACAGACGGCGACTGGCAATTTGCATCTGCACTGAGCCGGCCACCCAGTCCGCTCGAGGAACTCGAACCTGGTCCTGCAAACAGCAGAAGTAGGGCCAATTCGGCCGTCAGTGCAGCAGACGTCTTAGAAGTGCTCGACAACTCTGCTTGGGGCGAGAGCATACGCAGGAGTTTCACACAGAGAAGGAGGAGTTAGATGGTGTATACGTCATGATGATTTGCACATGAATTGGATGTGCACATTGGTATGGATTGCCAGACCAGAACGAGCCGAGGGCCAAGATGAAGGATCGTGGGTGCTCACGTTTGGAATGGGCCTCAAAATAGGCCAAGGTGAGCAAAACCGGGCTCCGCACGACAGGGATGCTCGGTGCTACGGGAGCTGTCGCATAAACGCCTGAAATGATCCAGAAGGGTGGTACGCCGGCATCAACCCGGCTAATGGTGTTCTGGAGCGGATTGCGGGAGTGTGTTCATATCTGAATTGGGAGGAAACTTGTGTCTATAATCATGGGGCATTGGAGGGTGGCGAACCGGAACCGCTTGAGATGGTGTTGTAATGAAGGCGAGGCAATGGCGGCGACCCTTTGACACATTGCATAGCCACGGCGTCAGATCGATGAATTGAAATCTATTACTACTGCAAGGATAGGCCCATTCCATTGCTGCGCTTGAGGAGTGACCAACGGATACTGCTTGTCCGGTCCAAGATCTGCTCACGGCACGATCTTTTACGAGTATATGCAGGAGTTCATCACAAGAACGTGCAATGCGTAAAACCAGTGCTCATGAGCCTGTCACGGTGATGCCGCACATGCATATGAATGCTGTGATGACGTTCGAGGTCTGCATTCCGGTCTCGACACACGAAGCCACTGTTTCCTCGCAGCGCGCATCAAACGCGCTGCATTCATCCATGCATCTCACACAGTGGACAGACAAGAAGCATCGCCACATCAATTTCCAGTTTCAGAAATCAATCTACAGGAAATGGATTGTAGTTACAAGTGACTTGCAAGGGCAATCGAAAGTTTGAACTACATCGGCACTCTTGCTCAACAATCGCCACCATCCATTTGTCTGACACCTTCTGGAACCCGTTTGCAGTCCATCATTTTTTTCTCCCTTGGACATGGCGCCCGAGGCCCTGCGTGAAGCCATTGCGTCTGAAACACTAGCGCGCTTGAAGACATGGCTAGGCCGCATCAGGACGGGCACCCAGACACGCTCGCCTGTCGCAGACTCGCAGCATCTGTGTGTATCACGGTATCAGCAGCGCGGAAGTGGCGTCTTGAGACAGGTCGCTTGGGGGTGGAGACGGAGAGGCCTTCAGGTCGGGGGGGAAATGTCTTGATGATGGTGGTGTGTTGCTGTGTTAGGTAGGTAATCGTTCGTGTCGTGTCGACCCAACAAACACGGTGAAGTTTGAAGAGTAATAGTCGGAGCTGAGACCGTTGGCATAGGTAAGCTCCGCGACCGAATCTACTACTGACAGTCCATCTCAAAGACAATCTGGTCACGAGCTGTCTCTCCTCATGGATGTTCCCCGTAACGGGCAGTCGATAAGATTTGCCAGTCCCTTCTGCTCAAATCTCAACCGCAATCAGTCCGCGGCATGGACGCGTTCGCTTGTTTCTACACGGCGATCAAACGGCCGCAAGCCATGCTCCGACACACGCGGGACCCAGCATCATTCCTGTCCCGGTTTGCTTCACAAATCGCAGCTGCGCCGAGATGGGTTAGCAGCGTGTGTGAGGGCAGGGGTGCGCGGATAACTTGTCTGACGCACTGGGGTACGACACAGCGACGCGACAGAAGTTAAACATGCGCTGCTTTCCGGACTACGTGTTGGAATGCTCTAATTACAGATCCTTCTTCTTCCTTTTACTTCCCGTACGTTCGTTTCTTGCTACCTTTTACTTACTTCATTCTTGCTCGTCTCGTCTCGCCTCGAAGGTTGATTCATCTTCATTCTTTCCAAACGTTTTGAAAGCTGGTCACTTCTTTCCCGGATACACACATATATCGTCAAACGACAACCGTTCCCGTGACACCAACATTTTCTCATATCTTGGGGCGATCGCAACTTGATTCAGAACTGTCTCAAGCACGATCGTGATCAGTACTTAGACCAGCCTATCCGCTGTCTATTGTCTCATACACTCGACACCCTTCCCTCCCATCAGGAAGTCGATCGATCGCTCTTTACACAAGTACAAAAAGGAACCCACTCGCTAGCACACCACACATACATCAACCAGCTAGTAAACCACCACCACCACCACAGCAACAAAAATGCCTTCTCAAACCCGCACAAATCGCTTCCAATCCTTCACCCCCCTCCGCTCATCATCAACCACCACCACCCCCCTCCGCCGCCTCCGCACCGCCTTCTCCCCCTCGCGCTCCACGCGCTCCATCTCGCCCTCATCCAGCACCTCGACAGAAACCACATCGCCGCTGACGCGCAACTCGTCGCCACACAGCTACCGCTCGTCCGCGGCCAGCATCAGGCACATGCTCAGCGTGCGCCGCCAGCCCAGCGTCCTCGAGTTTGAAATGGAGGAGGAGAAGCACCTGTTTGGGCGGGAGATTGAGCTGTTGGAGCCTAGGCCTGCGATGGGGTTTGGGGGTTTGGATGGTAGGGATGTTAGGGTCGTGGGTATCTTTGAGGTGTTGAGTGGGAAGTGTTAGATGGGTATGATCTTGAGGGAGATGTTGTTTATGTCTTTTGATGATTTGGAATGGATGGTATGGTATGGGCGTTTGGATCGTGGGTTGGTGGGAGTTATCGGGGTCGTCGGCTTCGACGTGGGTGTTTCTGGTCACCTTGTACATCTTCTTTCTTCTTCCTTTGGAATGGCCCTCATGAGGCATGGTAGAACGCTCGAGCAAGCCTCAGATTGGACATATACCCCGAGGAGGAATGATGGCAACAGCTTTTCATGAATATCAAACCACTTTTCGACAATCTCGCCGTGCGCCATGCAATCTGGACTGTGACTGGCACCCAATTTTTCAGCGCCTGATCGATGCATGTCCTTCAGTGAATCAAATTTATACAAAGTGTTGTGTTAATGAAATCAATATCCTGCGTCTAATGAACCCCATTCACAGGCTCCTTCAGGTTGTCCAACTCGTCCTTCCTGCTCCGATACAGCTCTTGAGCCTCTCGTTCCCTCCGGCTCACGAAGCTGACCTCGTCTCGCAGACTCTCCAATCTCCTGCCGATAGCTGACTGCTCAGAATACTGCATAGTCCTCGTCGAATCCAGATCGACCTTTCCCTTTTCGAGCGCACCGAAAGCATCACCAATCTTCGTGCGCAAAAGCGCTGCGCGCTTGATGTATCCTGCGTGATGCGTGTTGAGCCTCTTCTCGATTTTATTCGCCGACTCAGCCGACTCGATGATCTTTTCCTGTGCGTTATCAAAGGCCTCAACAAGCAGCTGGTGCTCGTCGATCTCGTCTTCCTCGTAGCCTGCGATGCCTGGCAGGATAGCTGTGCCGTGGAGCTGCGTCCAGGAAGCTGCGAACTCAGAGTGGAAAGCCTTCTTGTCCTTCTCGGACGTCATGGCGAGCTCGAGAGCCATTTCCATCTTTGCGGCTCGGAGAGCGTCATCGCTTATCCTTTCCACTGGCCGGAGTGTGCCGGTGACTTGACCACCGCCGAAGTTATGGACGTCGTTGGCAATCAGTAGTGCCATCTCAGTCTCAACTTCTCGCTCCATGTCGTCGGAAAGATCCAGTACTCGTTTGAGCATTGCGTCAATATCGACTATCGCAGGCCGGGGTAGGAACCTCTGAACAACCTGCGTCTGTCGTGCGAATTCGGCCCGCTCAGCGGCCTGTTGCAGCTCTCTGGCTCTTCGATCACGCTCGGCCGCATCTTCCTCGCTAATCTCAACCTCCATCTGGTCTGCTTGCTCCTCTGGTAGCTCGAACTCCCAGCTGGTCTCTTTTGGCTTGGGCAGTGCAGCAAGTCTGCTCTTCAAGTCCTGCTGTTTCGCCTTTTCCCGTATTCTGATATCGCGAGGCGTCTGCCCAACGAGCTGCATGGCGCCGTCTTCTCCATTCAGGCGCAACGTGTCGCGGGGTGTTCGCATTGGGGTTGCGCCAGGTCCCTGGCGTGCCGGTGTGGCCCCAGCATTGCCTTGGCGGAAAGGCGTCGCCATGGGATTGGGAGTGACGATCTGGTGGCGGGTCGAAGGTGCGGAGAGCGATGCAGGCGCTTCGTCGTTTACAAGATCTGGGTTCTCTCCACCGAGCAGGGCAGACTGGGTCTCTGTCCGTAGGCGAGCGTTGCGTACCTCGTTCGCGATCATGTCCTCTTCCTTAGGCGCCATTGGCGTGCGGATTGGCGTGCTGCCGACCATGCTCGAGTAGTTGCCCACCAAGCCTTGGGTCGCACCGTTGTCGCCGCCAATTCCTGTTATGGCACGCTCCCCCGTCATGCCCATCTTGACAATGTCTTCCAGCTCTGCTTCACCGACCTGGGGGGCCGGAAGCACGAGGGTGCGGCGCTTGCTGCTCTGTTCGGCCTCGCGGATGCGCTGCATCTGGGCAGCTTTTGCGTAAGAGGCGGCCAGCCCCCCTGACTTCTCGTCCTTCTTCTTGCGCTTGCTGTCGCCGCCTTCCTCCATCTGGTCCATCTTGCGCTTGTTCGCCAGCTGCTGCTTGCGGGGGTCGAAGGCCTCGCGCTGCTTCTCGTTGCGGTCGAGCTCCTCGGTGGTGTCGAAGAAGCCCGAGGGGACCTGCTTCTCAAGCGGCACGTCGGCGTTGTAGTCGATGTGGTTGCCCTTCTTCGCTGTGATCTTGATGTTGATGCCCGCGGCCTTGAGCTCCCGGCGCTTCTGCAGCGAGGCCACCCGGCGCGACTCCTCCAGCTGGCGCTCGCGGGCCTTGCGCTTCGCCTTTTTGCCGCTGACATTGCCCAGGCGCGCGCGGGCCTCGGACAACATCTCCTTGTCCTCCTCGTCCATGTCGATGGCGTCGGGCCGGGCGGGGCGCGACTCGGCATAGCTGTCGACCTCGCCGGGCCGCAGGCGTCGCACGTCGTCGGCAGACGGGGCAGCGGCCTCTCCGCCCTCTGGACCAGCCAGGCCCAGGTCTCCGCCCTCGCGCGCCTCCTGCTCGTCCAGCAGCTTCTGGTAGCGCTCGAGGCACTGGGTCGCGGTGCGGCCGACGATCGGGGCGATGGTGCGCCATTGCGTGGGCAGCAGGCGCGCCATGGTCAGCAGTTTCTCGTCGTCCTCGCGCGACCACTCCGTCTTCTTGATGGTCGGGTCCAGCCATTCCTGCCATCTGCTCTTGCACTGCTTCGCCGTCTTCTTCGCGAGGAGAGAGGCACAGCGGCTCCACTGGTTAAGTCCGTACTTGGAGATGGCGGCTTTGAGCACCTCGTCCTCGACGTTGGACCACTGTCCGACCTTGGTGACGACCATTGTGACGGCGCCGAGGTCTGTGAATTCTAGAGGTCAAAGGAGTGTATGCCGCACGAAAAGGTTGTGGTGGGCGGCGAGTTGGCGCGTGGTGAGTGTGTCGCGACGGGAGAGTTCGAAAGATATTCCCTATGCTCTGTCGCTAGCGCAGGCTGCACCTACCACGTGAAGCACTAGCCAATCAGGCACTTTTCACCACGTGAAGCCTCAATCACCGTGACGTAGCGGTAGATATATTCGATATGGTCGTTATGAGGCGAGTAACAGTGACACTCACCGACATCCGCTTCTAGGTCTCATCGAGCGCACCATGCTACCCACGAAACAGGCCACGTCCCGACTCTCAACAAGCTTGCTCACACGATGCGCCTTACCAAGTGCGACGCGAAATCTCCAGCAGCCATCAAGAGCATATGCATCCAATAATAGCGATAGCACTTCAAGTTCATCCGAGAGCGGGTCATCGGCAAGTACAGCCCCAAGTGCACGCCCGTGACCACAGCTTATGGCTCGCAGATATTAGCGGCCAAGTCTCCAGAGGAAGTGGCAAAGGAGCCCAAGAAGAAGACACAAGCAGAACTAGATCAAGAGTTACAGGCAAAGCTACAAGGTCTATCGGGAGACGGGGGCGACGCTGGTGTCGAGTACGAGGATGGCAAACCAGTCTCCATGAAGCGCAGCGTCAAGAACAACATGTTCCGCTACATTTGAGCGCACAATGGCTACAACACAAACCAATCCAAGAAGACTTTTGAGCAAAAGAAAAAACATTATCATTAATGACGTCTGGGTATCATATGCGCGTAAGAAATAACATCCTACAACCGACCATGCTCGACACTCGCAAACTCGTCCTGCTCTTGACGAGCAGCCTCTGCTTGCCGCGACCAGACCTCATGACGAAACCCCATCTCAGCTGCGCCCCGAGCTGCCAAATGTGCAACATCGTCTTTCGAGACGAGCTCCAGCATCAGCTCAACGTCCAGCTCCATCTCATTCCACACCGCAGCCTTGACAACCTCCTTGAACTCCTCGTCAGCGCCGTGCTCGCCCAGCAAGATGATCCTGCTCCACGGCCGTTGTATGTTCCGTACAGCCGCCGCGATCATCTCATGTATACTTGCCCAGAACTTTGCTCGTGGTACTTCGAAGACAGGCAGATTCCACCAGCCGAGTTGCATGTCTGCGCCGTACGAAAGAGACAGAGACTCCTCGAACGGACTGTTCATTGTCATGGCCCCAACGCTAAAGGATGAGTTGTCGAAGCTAAAGTAGAGTACCGTCTCGTACTTTAGCGTGCGTGTATACGTCTGACAGCTTGTATAGTCCATCGAGGCATCGCACAAGCCGCGACCCAGGGCCGCATAAGCCGCGTAATTCTCTTCGTATTGGGGCGACCGGCTATTGGTCTTTGTTGAACTAAGTCCGGCATGAGAGAAGGCGTCGCGCAGATCGAGGACATTGTTTGGCGCGAGTCTAGGAAATGCCGGTGCGATGCGCTCAATCGGTTCGCCCAACTCTTTCTCCACAGCTGCGCGCACTTTCTTCAGGAACCCACATAGTATCCCAGAGTCGTGACTCAATGGTAGGCCAGCCTTGCTACGCTCCTCGCGTTCAAGGCGATTTCTCTTGCAAGCAGGCAATTTCGGGTTCCATCCGCCATACAACAAGCCAGCTGCACCGTTTTGGCTGCGCGAGCGTCAGCTTTGCTGCGATACAGCTACACAGAACTCACCAGTCACGCGTGACATCGTCCTTGCCCTGGGCCCACCGCGACATCGTCTCCACGTACTCGGCATCGCCATCAATCTTCCCCAGATCCCGCAAGGTTCCGTTTTGGTAGCGGACCGATGCGATGGCGTATGACGTTGTGAAATGGACTCCAACCATTGGCGCTTCTTCTGATGTGTGCTCCAAGACTGATGCGGTCATATCTGGTCCAACCTTTCCCAAGTCTGCAACAATGGGTATCTGCTGCGGCGTGTGCACAGCTCTAGCCCCCACCAACGGCAAAACGACCAAACCGAGAAGCTTCATCTTCCCCCAAGAACCAAACAACAATAGAAGTGATGAAGGCAAACGTTGTGAAGCCAAAAGTGGACGTGGAAAGGACTGAATGAAGCGCAAGCCTGCCTTGCACCGGGCATTGTTGCTATGTTATAGATTCCATAGGAAAGTGTGCATCTCGTGTAGAAGCAGGGGCCGCGCAGGGTTCCTGTTCCGTCAGATCCCTGGGCTAGCCCATTGAGGAAGCGCCAAGGGGTGAAGGGCTGACATTGAGATGAATGGCTTCGTTGGTTGTGCTGCCTAATATGAAGCTTCGGGAATGGAAGGTCGCAAAAGCAACGACGATGAAGTGCTGGTACGGAGACGCTTCGAGTGGTACAATGTTTACTTCAGTCATAGGAAAGAGGTTGGAGTTTGGCGATGTCAAGGTGCCAGGCACGGCACGTTTTCCGTCGAGCCCCTGCGCTTGGTGCTATTTTTGGCTGACCGGCAAGGCTGTCCTAGCCGCAACACCAACAGCCCTGTGCAAAAGCCTTTGATGTCTCCTGGATGTATTCAAGCATGTGGCTCTGCAATAAAATTACACTCATGCCGATTGCTGGTTGTTCAGCCTGGTTTTCGAAGTCGTGACTGAGTGACACGTGCGGCTCCATCGGGAAAGAGCCATCTGGTGTAGGTACGCTCGCTTTCGCAGAAAAGCGCGATAACATCTGACGCTCCGGAGACAGGGCGCGAATGATCGAGCAACATCGTAGCTAGAAGGTGGTGGGAGGAATGCGACGATGCGCACTACGTACGTCAGCGAAAGCACAATGACACCCACGATAAGCCCAATGCGCTGTGCTCTTGCCCGCTCAAGTGCAACTTCAAGTACGTACTCTCTAGCATCTTTCTGATCTCCAGCAGTGCACTCGATCTCCATTGCTCGCAGTCAGCCATTACGTCGCAAACATGCATCTCTGTATACGGAAATCTTCCCAGAAACGCCTACACCATACAACGCATAGCCAGACCACGGCTGCAGGGGTACGGTACTACACTGTTGCGATGAGTAAGCACTGCATGTGTACAGTTTCCACCGAAGAGTTTCCCGCAGGAGAACGGACGGTGACTGAGTACACAGCGATCAAGCCTATGATGTCAAGATATAGGGTTTGCCATGATTTGAAATGCGTGAGGGGTTAATACGGCTCTGTACAAAGGCTAGGGAGCGCCAGGTAACTACGGTCTGGCTCTACACGACGCCTTTGCCCTCAACTCCAGCTATATCACGTCGCGAGTCTATAAATCCTTCCAGTCCACACAATAATCGGCGGACACGATGTCATCGCAGCCTGCACCCTACACTATTTCGGTACCCGACGCCGCCATCGAGAAGCTCAAAAGAAAGCTATCAGATGCAGACTATCCAGACGAGCTTGACAGCCCAGAACAATGGCCCTACGGCTCGCCATTAGCCGACGTCAAACGTCTAGCAAACCACTGGGAAAAGAAGTTCGACTGGCGCAAAGCAGAGGCCAAGCTCAACGAGCTCCCGAATTTTCGAAAGCCGGTCCGTGTCGACAACTTCGGAGACATTGACATTCACTTCATACATAAGAAGAGCTCCAATCCGAATGCCATACCTCTGCTTTTCTGCCACGGATGGCCAGGCTCTTTCGTCGAAGTCACAAAACTCCTACCGCTCCTCGAAGCTGGCGAGAAGGAAGGAAAGCCATCTTTCCACGTCGTAGCTCCGTCACTACCAAACTTTGCCTTCAGTCAAAGAATCTCCAAGCCCGGATTCGCCCTGACACAGTATGCAGAGACGTGCCACCGTCTGATGCAAGACCTAGGCTACGACAGATTCGTCACGCAAGGCGGCGACTGGGGATTCTATGTCACCAGAACAATGGGCGTGCTGTATCCAGACCATGTGCTCGCAAGCCACATCAACATGGTCCGCGCGCACGCACCAACATTCACTTCTCATCCGGGCCTCGCACTGCAGCACGCCGTGACGCCGTACACCGAAGCCGAAGCAAACGGCATGAAGCGAAGCGAATGGTTCACCAGCCAGGGTCAAGCATATCGCCAACTCCAAGCTACGAAGCCTCAGACGCTTTCATACGCATTCGCCGACTCGCCCGTCGCACTACTCGCCTGGATATACGAGAAGTTGATTGATTGGACAGATGGATACGCGTGGACCGACGACGAGATCTTGACGTGGATCTCCATCTACTGGTTCAGCACGGCCGGATCGAACGCACATATTAGAATCTACTACGAAGCGAGCCATAATCCGACAGAGCTCATTCCTGATAGAGAGCGTGCAAGCGAATGGGTTGATCGAGTGAAGCTAGGCTTGGCCCATTTTCCGCGCGAAATCACGGTCGTGCCGAGGTTGTGGGGTAAGACTTTGGGTGAGTTGATATGTTCGTGTTTCAGTGAAGGACGATTGACTAATGGTATTTTAGGACCGGTGGTACATGAGAGTGTGAACGATAAGGGTGGCCATTTTGCGGCTTACGAGAGACCGGATGTCATTGTGGATGACTTGCAGAAGATGTTCGGGAAGAGCGGACAGTGCTACGGGATTGTGCCTGGGAGATCTGGCTTTTGAAGCGATCGATTGGGGTCAGTCGTCGTCGTGGTGCTTTGCTTGTAGTTGGACACGACTAAATCCACGCTCTTCAGCACGTGGAGTAGATTTTTGAGTGCCTCCAGGATTCACCAATATCATGTGGTCTAGACACTCAAATCTGGTACTTTGACACGAAACGCCTGCTTCTATTCAATCGTTCTCCGCTTTTGATTCATGAATCGTATGTATTGGGGCGCAGCGTGACCATTTTCCTACATCCTTCTCTTTCTTTCCACCATACCCAAGTACTATTGTCCTAGTTGCGCATGTAGCGAGCCCTCTGCCATGTACCCAAGAAACTGTATTTTCCGCCGAGGCGGCATTTGGCTATGACTCGTGAGAACAACGTAAGTTTTTCCGATCCACCAGCATAAAGCATGTGCGTCACGAATGTCATTACCAAATGTCTGCCCTGATCCGCAGGTCATTGCGCAGACGATGTAGATTCAGTCGCTTTTCATTCGGAGCATGCTTGTTGTACAGTCCATTTCCTAAGAGTTCCTTTTCTTTCGTTTCTCTCTTCTAATTGGGGGTGTGTTCCCCAGGACGAGAGCAATATCATGGTCGCTTCTCAGCGTCACTGACAAGTGACCTGCTCAAATGAGCCTCATCCCGATGCAGCGAGTGCTCAGACAAACACGGAAATCTGCAGCTGCTTGACCAAGCCCCGCAAAGCGATCCAAGGAAAGCCATCTGTATCTGGAAACGTTTCAAGCATACTCTGGTACGCCGCATCATTGCAACTCAGTCCCATAGCATGCATTTGAATAGCCCAATGCCCCTTGAGCCACAGATGCTCAGGCCCGTTCAAAGCTGCGGTAATCTTCGTCCCGAGAGTCAAACACCAAGTGATGATCGTGTTTGCCGGCTTAGGATCAGCCGTGCTCCTTAGCGTGAAGTAACGATCGATGGAGTATGTGCAAGCCAGCCATCGGGCGGTCACTGCTGACGCCTCCATTTCTTTTGGTGCACCCTCATGTACGAAGGGGAGTAGAGATGTCATGAGACGGGACACCAAAAGGTCGCCTAGTCTTGTTTGCGGTGGCAGCGTCCGGAGGCCGAACCAAAAGTATATTTGAAAGGTCTCGGCGAGCAGCGCGTCGGTGTCAGATAGCACGCCGGACTTTCTGTGGGCTTCAAGTATTTGTAGGATGGCATACTCTGCGTCGTAGAGCGGTCGTATGATGTAGGAGTCGACTTTCTCGGCTGGATGTGGATCCGCGTATGCGATTCCGAGGTGGTGCAATAGATTTACAATGTGCTGCAATGGCTCCGACAGTGTTGGCAAGTGTGACAGTGTGTCTGCAGTCCGTTTGTCTGCCTGGCTTTTTATCTTCTCAGGGATACGAAGACATGGGCTAGGATGGTAGTATGGCATGATTGGCGTCTCGACAAGCTGCGTTGATACCATAATCTCGCACCTATGAATGTGAGCGACGATCGATTCACGGCCTTGTTACGCTTTGTACGTACCATTGTAGTGCTTTTGCCGTCCACCGAGGTAGTGACTTCATGCCGTCCAGTATGTCGCCGCCGCCGCGAAGAGTAAGGACTCGAAGCGTTGCGTCGCGATGTAGTGCCGCTGTTTCAAACATGCCGGAGAAAGACGCGGTTGCTGTTATGCACCCCATTGCGTTGAGTAGATGGTCAGAGTACACTCCGGCTTCTGCTTCCTTCTTGAGAGTATTTTGTATGCCCTTTAGAGCCTGGTTGTAAAACCATCCCACTTCTTCGGTGTCGAGAGACCCCAATATTCCGTTACGAATGGTCACTGTAGCTGCGATGGTTGAAGTTACGCGGTCAGTGTCTGTCGTACATGCTTATCATACCTCCACACTTACCGTACAGCCACACGATGAAGGCGACTTTAGACTTGGCCATATTACCTAGGACTGTGTTGTCTCGACAGAAGCCTACCAGCTCCATGTTGGGTCCTTGCGCATACTTGTCTGTATTCTTGGTTAATCTCCGGGCACGTCAACTTCGAAAGCTGTGAGACAAACCGTCGGAGCATGGTATTTCCTCTGGGCAACCATTAAGAACTGAGGATGTCAGCTATGCACGCCTTCAAAAAAGAAGCAGGCGCACACGGACTTCAATGCTGGTGTACACCAGTTTGTACATGATGAAAAGGTAGCCAACTCACAGAAATCGACAATGTTCTTGTAGTCCCGACCAACATCAGGCAGGATGCTGAAGCAGTCGAACTGGTAAGATCCCGCGCTCGACGTCGGACTTCCCATGTTTGTTGCACCACTGGTCCTCCTTCTTTGCAGCTCATTTATGCCATTGCGGACCTGAATGTCTCCTTCCAATTCGGAGCTGGAACTTTCTCCGACTGACACTTGCTTATTGAGGTCTAGTCTCTTCAACTTCTTGTTCTTGTTCACCCACTCCCTCGCCTTCTTCCGAACGACTTTATCTTTTGCCGGGTCGTTCTCGTCTAGGAATTCAAGCCTCGTCGTAGTACTGGGCAGATCCACCGCGAAGGTCGGTTGCATTTGCTGAAAGAATTTGCGGCCTTTACTCCTCACAGGGATTCGCTCCTGGTCAGTGTTCGGGTGCATCTTGCGACCAGGCTCAGGCGTATCGTCATGGTGTGGCATACTGTATTGCATACAGTGCCTGAAAGAGCAGGTCTGCTATGGAACCAAATGGTAGACGTCGGTGGAATCGATTTGTCTATCGCATTGAAGATTTTCCGCTCCCGTGCTTGCAGCCTTGCTTCCCTTGTGGTGGATGAGGCGCAGCGAATGGCGCTGGATTCCGCCAAACGATGATTCGAAGCGACAGCAGCATCGCCACAACGAGTGGGGCGTAACCGGCAGGACGTATGCAAAACATCAGCATGTCGGGTTCGCAAACTCTGGACAGAAGGTAGGGACTTGGCGATGATGGAATGTGCGAACGACGGGGAGCGGAGGTCGGTCCGATCCCAGATTTGTTCGAGAAAAGGAGTTGAGCGAATGGGACGCATCCGATTGATCACCGGAGAGATCATCCCGTTCGGTACTGCCGTAAAGCTTGTAGTGTCGGAAAAGGGACGAGAGACAAAGCCTATGTGACCTGCAACAGTATTTGATAGAGAGTGTGGTGTGGGGAAAGAGGGGCGACACATAGGCTCTAAGCCTGGCTTACCAATTGGCAGTTGCTGGCTGGCTATTTGCAGATATAATGCAGATGCAACTGGACTCGACTTTCTCTCATTGGAGTCCCAATGCAGTACAGGCCCAAAGAGACGCAGGTCGGGACGCGCAGGAACACACCATCGAGGCTACGGCTTGGCGAGGAATCGTTAGAGTCATGCGGTGTCAGGATGATTGTTATGGCGGTGGAT